>JACCDQ010233188.1_pt1 | contig 13002 bp, 12 predicted proteins | sample 7446031 | NCBI WGS metagenome assembly JACCDQ01 (sample SAMN15323442, study PRJNA562643) | freshwater metagenome | isolation source: river surface water | place: USA:Blue River Watershed | collected 2017-08-17 | reverse complement strand
CGAATGGAAAACTTCTGGATGGTATTGAATGGCATACGTAGTTTCGCCTTCTATTCTATAAGCTGCAAATTCTACATCGTGAGTACTAGCTAATTTAACACCATTAGTAGGTAATACTTTGATACTATCACTATGACTCATCCACACTTGGCTGTTTGGAGAAATCCCTTTAAAGAAAGCCTCATCGTCTTTTATGAAAGACAAATTAGCTCTTCCGTATTCTCTTGTATTCGAAGCCACTACCTCTCCACCACTAAAATGTGCGAGATATTGTGCTCCGTAGCAAACCGCAAGCATAGGTAACTTACCTCTGATTTGTGATAAATCAGGATGTGGTGCATCTTCTGAACGAACAGAAAATGGACTACCACCTAAAATTACGGCTTTGTATGGCGATAAATCTGTTGGAAAATTATTGTAAGGAAAAATTTCGCAGAATATATTTAATTCGCGAACTCTACGCGCAATAAGCTGTGTGTATTGCGACCCGAAATCTAAAATAAGTACGTTGTGTTGCATGCGCAAAAATACTTTTTAAATTCGGAATTGAAAAATGGATTTTGAAAAAAATATTTTTTTATTCTTTGACTAATAAAATCGTTGCTTTGAAGCCTGTACCCAGGTTCCATTGGCTTGCATTAATCAAAGCTCCTTTATCATCATACACCCTAAATTCAGCAGTATTAGGCCCCGAAGTACCTTGATTCAACGCCTCGAAATCTATTTTATTAAACCCTTTTTCGAGTACAATTTCAAATCCTTTAAACACTCCTTCAAGCACCACTTGAGACTCAATTACCTTGTCGTTCAAATACACTCTAATAATGTCGCCATCAACATATTCAGCATCTCTGTAAAGAACTTTTGCTTTTTCAGATTTAGTTTTAAAATCACCAAGATTTTGATTTCTTCGGTACACAATAGCGCCAGGATCTTCATCCTTTTTATTCAATCGTGCCTCTACTTCGGCTCCTGGTCTAATAAATTCATTTTTTTGAATCATCGAAAAAGTATTCGTTTGTCCTAATTGATAGCTTTTTGCCGGAGCTGGCTTCGTAAACTGGGCTTCAGGACTATTAAAAACATTAGGAGCTTTAATTGTTGGAATATCTGAATTAGGAGGAACTACTTTTTTAGATTCGGGTGCTTTTTTGGGCGCAATTGGAAACTTTGCAGCAGGAATTGCCTTAAACTTAGAGCTAAACTCACTTTGAGCCTGTCCTTGCCATACCCATCCAATGATTGCTATAAATAGTAGTACTTGTTTCATTATACACCACACTCTTATAATTTGTGCTCTACAAAAATAGCATAAATACTTTTCAAGGCTAACGCATTAAAAATTTGTTAACAAAAAACGTTTATCAATTGTAACAAAACTGCAAAAAACACGATATAATATCACTGTTTTTTATCTCTAAATTAGCCTCTATATACCTCGATTGTTGTAAATTGCACACACATAAAACAAGTATAAAAACAAACAAAATGAAAAGAGAAAATATCTTGACTGGATCACCATGGGAAGATAAAATGGGATATTGTCGTGCGGTTCGCATTGGAAATATCGTTGAAGTTTCAGGAACAGTTGCTATTGTGGATGGCGAAAAAGTAAAAGCAAACGATGCACATGCGCAAACCTTAAATATTTTAGAACGTGTAGAAAAAGTTCTCGAGGACTTAAACGTAAGCATGAAAGACGTTATTCGTACAAGAATATTCACTACTGATATTACCACTTTTGAAGCTGTCGCTACGGCTCATGCTGCTTTTTTTAAAGATATAAAACCCACAACTGGTTTCTACGAAGTAAGCAAATTAGTAGCTCCTGAATATTTAGTAGAAATTGAATTTACAGCAGTTGTTGCTTAATTCATTTTACACCCCTCATTTAAAAAGCTGTAACTATTTTGGTTACAGCTTTTTTTATTTGCAAATCAATATATAAAGTAAATTAAACTATTTTTGACCCACTTATAATTCGCTATACTTGAATATGAACCTACAAAAAACACTTCGCCTTTCCCTACAATGGTTGGTCATTTGTGCTATGATAGGACTGTTTTCAGGTTCAGCATCCGCTTTCTTTTTAGTAGCTTTAGAATGGGTTACTCAAATTAGAGAATACCACAACGGGATCATTTGGTTATTACCAATTGGAGGTTTAATTATTGGTCTGTTATACCACTATTACGGAACTTCGGTAGCCAAAGGCAATAATTTACTTTTAGAAGAATACGAAAACCCACAAAAAACGATTCCTCTCAAAATGGCGCCCTTAGTGCTCATAGGCACTTTGATTACGCATCTTTTTGGAGGTTCTGCTGGACGTGAAGGCACGGCAGTGCAAATGGGAGGCGCTATTGCCGACCAATTTTCAAAACTATTTCAGTTGAATAACGATGATCGAAAAACGATTCTCATTTTAGGTATCAGTGCTGGATTTGCTTCCGTTTTTGGAACACCACTTGCGGGCGCTTTGTTTGCTTTAGAAGTAGTGTATTTTAGTAAAATCAATCTAAAAAGTGTGGTTTTATCTTTTGCTGTTGCCTATGTTGCTTACTTTACGGTTGAGTTATGGCAGGTAAAACATACTCAATACAGCATTCCTACTATTCCCGAAATAAATTGGAATACACTTTTTTGGACTATTAGTGTTGGTATTCTCTTTGGGCTAGCTGCAATGGTATTTTCCAAAACCACTCATTTTTGGGGTCGTTTATTTGTAAACTATATAAAATACGCTCCCCTTCGCCCTGTAATTGGCGGAAGTATTTTGGCTTTAAGCATTTATCTCATAGGAAGAACTCAATATATTGGTTTAGGGGTACCTGAAATAGTCAAAGCGTTTTCAACTCCTAACCAATTGTATGATTTCTTGCTGAAAATCCTTTTTACAGGATTCACATTAGGTGCAAGTTTTAAAGGAGGTGAAGTAACACCTTTATTTTTTATAGGAGCTACTTTAGGGAGTGCATTGTCAGTTGTTATTCCGTTACCCATAGCGCTGTTAGCAGGAATGGGATTTGTTGCGGTTTTCTCAGGAGCTACCCACACCCCTATTGCTTGTACCGTAATGGGAATGGAACTTTTTGGAATTCAAGGAGGCGTTTTTATTGGTGTTGCTTGTTTGACAGCCTATTTCACTTCAGGGTCTGTTGGAATTTACCATTCGCAAATTGTAAAAGGACCTAAATACCATTTATATCAAAAAATAAATCGCTATAGATTAGATCTTTTTTAGGTTTGCAAAAATTAGGTTAAATATTTAAATGTTTTTCCGTTTAAATTAAAAAAATGTAATTTCGCAATCTATGAAAACACAAGATATTCAAGCGATTCAGGAACTCTTATCTAGTCCCAAAAAAATTGCTATAATTCCGCACCGTGGACCCGATGGAGATGCTATGGGTTCTACTTTGGGTTTGTACCATTTTTTACTTAAAAACAACCATCAACCAACGGTGATTTCTCCTAATGAAATGCCACATTTTTTAGAGTGGTTACCCGGGGCTAATACCATTAAGGTATACGAAAAGGACAAAGTCGCTTGTTCTGCAATCTTAGAAGAGGCTGAGCTAATTTTTACTTTAGACTTTAATGCATTACACCGAACGGGAGAAATGGAAACTGTTTTGAGCACACTCAATGTTCCGTTCATTATGATAGACCATCATCAATTTCCAGATGATTATGCTACCTACACCTACTCGGATACTAATTTTGGATCTACTTGTGAAATGTTGTATAACTTCATTTCTTTTTTAGGTAAAAAAGCGGATATTGACGAAAACATTGGCACTTGCATTTATACGGGAATCTTAACCGATTCTGGTTCGTTTCGTTTTCCAAAAACCACAGGAACTACGCACCGAATCATTGCTGAATTAATTGATTTAGGGGTTCGAAATACAGACATTCCAACATTATTGTTTGACAATAGTTCCTTTGGACGTTTGCAAATTTTAGGACGTGCTTTGCAAAACATGAAAGTATACCCTGAACACAAAACAGCTTATACGTATCTAACTCAGGACGAATTAGATTCTTTTGACCATGTTAAAGGTGACACCGAAGGTATCGTCAATTATGGTTTGAGTATTAAGGGCATTATTTTTACAGCTATTTTTATTGAGAATAAAGACGAAAAAATCATTAAAATATCATTCCGCTCTCAAGGTGATTTTGATGTCAATCAATTTTCTAGAAATCATTTCAACGGCGGAGGACATATCAATGCAGCCGGAGGAAAATCAGAAGACACTATGGAAAGTACTATCCAAAAATTTGAAGAGTTAGTCAAAAATTTACCTATATAAACATGAAACAAACTAAAAATAGAATACTATCGATTCTCATAATTTTTACTTTTGCTTTAGGTTGTCAAAATGATCAGGAAGCACGAAGACCTATTTCGCATGCATCGGGAACATTCATGAAACAATCTATTAATCGTAATAAAAAATTAATTGCGAGTGAAGAAGCGGAAATTGCATGGGTAATCCGGCAAAACAAAAAGATCAAATTCATCGCTTCAACCAAAGGCTTTTGGTACTCGTACGCAACAGTCAATATACAAGATACTTTAACCCCAAAAAAAGGAGACGTAGCATTGTTTGATTATGAGGTGAAAGACCTAAAAGGGCATGTAATCTATTCCAAAAGTGAATTAGGACCTCAAACGTATTTTGTTGACAAACAAAACATCATGTCTGGTTTACGTGAAGGAATCAAATTAATGCATCGTAAAGAAAAAGTAAATTTTCTTTTTACCTCAACTATGGCTTACGGTTACCACGGCGACACTAAAAAAATAGGTCCAAATAAGCCTCTTTTGTGTATCGTGACACTTCGTGATTTCATGTCTGAAGCCAATTACGAGCAAAAAATGAAAGCAAACACTACTACCGTTTCAGAAACAGAAAAAGATTCCCTAACTAATTAATATACAATGAAAAAAAACATTTTATTTGTCTTAGCTATTATAGCTTGTTTGTATTCCTGCAAAGAGGAAAACAATAATTTACCTGACGGTTTATATGCCAAAATTGAAACTAACAAAGGAGAAATTATTGTTCAATTGGATTATGAAAAAGCGCCAATTACTGTTGCTAATTTCGTGACTTTGGCCGAAGGTAAAAATGAATTTGTAACCAATGAAAATATCAAAAACAGACCTTTCTACGACGGTTTGAAATTTCATCGAGTAATTGAAAACTTCATGATTCAAGGTGGTGATCCTCTTGGAACGGGTTCTGGCGATGCGGGTTACCGATTTAAAGATGAAATTACCGATTTACGTTTTGACAAAGGTGGTGTTTTGGCTATGGCCAATAATGGTCCAGCCACTAATAGCAGTCAGTTTTTTATCACACATATTGAAACCCCTTGGCTAGATGGAAAACACACTATTTTTGGTCATGTAGTAGGAAACGGAATGGAGGCAGTTAATAAAATTCTTCAAGATGATTATATGAGTAAAGTAACTATCATTAGAAACGGTGATGCCGCTAAGAAATTTGATGCTGTAAAAGTTTTTCATGATTATTTTACTACAGAGGCCGAAAATCAAAAAAAGCAAGCCGCCATTGAGGCTGAAAAAAGACGTGTTTTTAATGAAAAATACAAAACGGTAATTGATGCCAAAGTAAAATACTTTGCAGCTTTGAAAGCTAAGGCTACCAAAACAAAATCAGGATTGCAATACATTATCACTAAAAAAAGTGGTGGAACAAAACCAAAAGCTGGAACAGGTATTTTTATTCATTATGCAGGTTTTCTAGAAGATGGAACACTATTTGACAGTAGCATTGAGAGCGTATGCAAAACTTTTGGAACGTTTGATCCTAACAGAGCCGCACAAAATGGGTACCAACCTATTCCTTTTCAAGCGGGTAAAAAAGATGGTATGATTCCAGGATTTATTGAGGGAATAGAAAAACTATCTTTTGGAGACAAAGCTGTACTTTTTATCCCATCAAAATTAGGATATGGAGAAGCTGGTGCTGGAGGAGTGATTCCGCCTAATGCTACCATTATCTTTGAAGTCGAATTAGTAAATGCACAATAATTAAAATAAAATCCATGAAATCAAAATTTTTAGTATTCCTATTCTTAGGAATCTTAAGTGTTCAAGCACAAAAATTAAAAAAAGGACTTCCTGTTAAAAAACCAGCTATTTCACAAGTAGCTAAACCTAGTACTATTGAAGGAATTTTTGCCAATATTGCAACCAATAAGGGAACTATTGTTGTGCAACTAGAATTTCAAAAAACACCTGTTACTGTAGCCAACTTCATCAGTTTGGCCGAAGGGAAAAACCCTTTTGTAACCGATGAAAAATTAAAAGGGAAGCCTTTCTACGACGGTCTAAAATTCCACCGAGTGATTAAAGATTTTATGATTCAAGGTGGTGATCCTGCAGGTAATGGTTCTGGAGGACCTGGCTATTCATTTAAAGATGAATTTACCGACTTAAAACACAACAAAGGCGGTATTCTTTCTATGGCTAATTCTGGACCAGCTACTAATGGAAGTCAATTTTTCATTACTCATAAAGACACTCCTTGGTTGGATGGGAAACATACTGTTTTTGGACAAGTAACCCAAGGAATGGATGTAGTCAATAAAATTGAACAAAACGATCTAATTACCAAGGTAACTATTAGTAGAAAAGGAGCTTTGGCTACTAAGTTTGATGCTGTTAAAGTTTTTTCAGATTATTATGCTAACAAAGCTGAAGATGCTAAAAAACAAGCGGCTATTGATGCTGAAAATAGAGCTAAGCAAGCTGCTATCCAAGCAGAAAACAAACGAATTTATTTAGAGAAATACGGAACAGTTATCAAGGAAAAATCGGCCTATTTAGCTACTACAAAAGCTACAGCAACAGCTACTCCTTCAGGATTAAAATATGTTCTGTTACAAAAGGGTACTGATGTTAAACCAGCTGACGGAAGTACCATCTATTTTTACTATGCCGGTTATTTTGAAGATGGTAATTTATTTGATAGCAACTACGTAGATGTAGCGAAGACCTTTGGGCAATTTAATCAAGCTCGAGAGGATCAAAATGGCTACCAACCTTTTCCTTTTCAAGCAGGACGAAAAGATGGAATGATTCCTGGTTTCTTAGAAGGCTTGAGTTTGATGAATATTGGCGATAAAATGTTATTCTTCTTACCTTCTAAGTTAGCGTATGGTGAGCGAGGAGCTGGAGGAGTAATCCCTCCAAATACAGATTTAGTTTTTGAAGTAGAAATTTCAGACAAAGCACCAACACCTAAACAATAAATAACTACCACGAATAAAAAAATCCTCAACTAATTGGTTGAGGATTTTTTTATTATAACGAATTAGAACTTCCAGTCAAACTCATCTTTTGCATTAATAATAGCACCTATTTCAAATTTTACCACTTCGTTAAACTCAGTCTGAAAAATTATCCAATTTTCTTCGTTGAAATAATTTTCATACGTATCAAATGCTTCTTGAGTGAATTTAGTAATAGCAGAAGGAATCAAATCTTTTTTAACCTCGTCAATTGTTTTACCAATTATTTTATTCCCAAACAATTCTAAATCAGGACTAGCTCCTACAATATAACCCAATTTATAATCCTCATCTTCATAAAAAGTCAAACGCGCTTTTAGTTGGTTATATACTACAATTTGATTGTCATCCTCGTCTTTATAATTGCGGTCTGGTTTTCCATAAATCGCTTCTACATCTTTTTGTTTCATTCCAAAAAGTAGTTTGTCGATGCCGTTTTTTAAATTAATTTTCATACTTCCATTATTTTACTACAAAGTTCGGTAAGTTTTATAAAAGAAAAGCATTTTTAACAAAATTTAAATTGATCATAAAATATTGATTATAAATTAAAAAATTAAAAATTAATTCATATCTTAGATAATAATTTCCTCCTGAAAGAGGAAAAACCACCCCTAAATTATTCTCATTCATTTGCAGAAAAACCTACCAAAGTGCATAACTAAAAGTTATACATTATACAATTTTTATTCATTTTTTAAAAAGGATATCTATGTGTTTTTCAGCCAATGTAAGTTTTGGAGCTGGTATTGTTCTAGCCACTATTGGAGTAGCTTCTGTACATAAAGTACAACAGACGAATCAAATTTATTTTGCTACGATTCCGCTGCTGTTTTCTATTCAACAAATTAGCGAAGGCTTTGTATGGCTTTCGCTAACCAACCTTAATTTTCACTTTCTACTAAATCCTGCCACCTATTTATTCCTGTTTATTGCGCAAATCATTTGGCCTATTTGGGTTCCTTTTTCTATGATGAAATTAGAACACTTTAAAAGCAACCATCGTTTGCATATATTATTTATGAGTATAGGTATTTTAATTGCTTTTTATTTAGGATTCTGCCTTTTTGTATTTCCTGTAGCAGCCAGAATAAATGAATTTCATATTACTTACAGCCAAAACTTTCCTGTTAAGATTAAAAATATTGGGGAACTAATGTATGGTATGGCAACAATAATCCCACCTTTTCTTTCCCAAATAAAAAAAATGTGGATTGTAGGCACCACTATTATGGCCTCATATATGTTGACTGCTTTTTTCTATCAAGAATACATAATATCAATTTGGTGTTTCTTTGCCTCTATAATCAGTGTTGCGGTGTACTTTATCTTAAAAGATAGTAAAAGAAAAAATGAAGGTTGGAACGGATATATGAATCCTCAAACTCAAATTAACCATCATAATTACAACTAAATTAAATATGAAAATTACTTTTGAAAATAAAATACTATTCGGTTTCATCATCAATCTATTGGTTGTTTTAAGTTTGGCTTGGTCCGTCATTACCCGAATCAAAAACCAAAGCACTACAATTTCCAATGCACTCCTTAACTGGATTATTGGATCATTATTTGTACTTTCTGTACTATTGCTAAGCGTTGTTTACTTTATCATAAAGGCACAGCTTCAAGCCAAAAACAATTCACAAAAACTACTATTGGAAAACCAACAATTATTACAATCTATAATTGATAATGCCTCTAGTCTTATTTCTATAAAGAAAATAAATGGAGAATACCTTTTAATTAACAAACGATACGCTTCTATATACCAAGTAAATGGCACCAAAATAATTGGAAAAACAGATGCTGATTTTTTAGAATCAGAAATAGCATACATTAATAGAAATTACGATACGGAGGTAGTTAAAGCATTAAAAGAGATTCAAATTGAAGAAACAATAACACAAGCAAACGAAAAACACACTTATCTCGCTTTGAAATTTCCTTTATATGATGTTTCAGGAAGAATTTATGCTATCGGAAGTATCGCCACTGATATTACTGAACGAAAAAAATTAGAAGAATCACTGGCTTCTTCTGACAAATTGTTCAATATGTCTACAGAAATGATGGTAATTGCCTCCTCAGAAAAATTTATAAAAGTAAATCCTGCTACTTCCAAGATATTGGGCTATACCGAAAAAGAATTGTTAAGCCAGCCTTTCCTAAATTTTGTACACCCTGAAGACACAAAAACAACCGAAGATGAAGTTACTAAACTCAAACGAGGCAATACTACTATGCTATTTAGAAATCGCTATATCTGCAAGGATGGCTCCTTAAAATGGTTGCAATGGGCAACCTCTGCTGATACTTCCACTGGACTATTATATGCCGTAGCACAAGACATCACCACTTTAATTGAATTAGAAGACGAACAAAAAGACACAATTGATCAACTCTATGAAAACGAAGAAAAATTACGCATCATTCTTGAAAACATCAATGATGGAATACTTGTTGCCAATGCTAATAACAAAACCATTTTAGCCAATTCAATGGTAAATGAATTATTGAATATTGAAGACGATGAAAAAATATCTCCAAATTTAGCGAACCACTTTGAACTATTCTACCCCGATGGAAAAACAATTTTCCCATCTCAAAACTTGCCCATGGAAAGAGCATTATTAGGGGAAGAAACAAATGATATCGACCTAATGCTTTGGAATCCTAGCACACAAGAAAAAACAAGAGTATTAATGAGCGGTAAACCATTGATTGACCAAAACAATACTGTTGTAGCGGGAATTATTACTATTAAAAATATCAGCGAATATATAAAACTTGAAGAGGAGCTAAGAGAAACAGAATTAAAATACCGACAATTAATCGGCTATAAAAAAGAAATAGAATAAATATTTCTGAATCTACTCATTCATTTCATCAAAACGCACAGGTACTTGAGGGTCATAACACGGACATTTGAATTCTTCCAAAGTAGCAGCCAATAGTTCCATCGTTTTGCCTTCGGTTCCGTAACAATCAATGTGAATACTTTGCGATGTAGTCTTTACTTGGAAAGCCCCTTTCCCTTTAGCATTTTTCCAACTGTTATCATCTACTTTTTCCCAATTAGCAAAAACGCTAGCAATACGATTCAGAATCACCGTTACAGGCAATGTTTCTAATCCTTCAACTTTTTGTTGCTCTAACAATGCCTCGTAAACCAATTGATGATTGAGATAAACTCCTTCTTGGTATTGCCAAAATACTAATTCGTACATCTAAAAAAATTGAAAAATTAAATTGTATTAGTACTCAAAAGTACCGTAATCACTTGAAATTGTTAATTTCTTAGTATCCGAAGCTTCTACTCTACCCACTATCTGGGCATCTACATTAAAGAATTTTGAAATCGCAATAATATCTTGAGCTATCGCTTCTGGAACATACAATTCCATACGATGACCACAATTGAAAACTTGGTACATTTCTTTCCAATCCGTTTTAGACTGCTCTTGAATCAATTGAAACAAAGGCGGAACTGGAAACAAATTGTCTTTTATAATATGAAGATTGTGTACAAAATGAAGAATTTTAGTTTGTGCTCCTCCACTACAATGTACCATTCCGTGAATTTCTTTTGAAGAATACTTATCTAAAATTTTCTTGATAATGGGTGCATACGTTCTCGTTGGCGAAAGCACTAATTGACCTGCATCAATTGGCGAATTTTCCACTGCATCAGTTAAGTTGACTTGACCCGAATAAATTAATTCTTCAGGAACTGCAGAGTCAAAACTCTCTGGGTATTTTTGTGCCAAATACTTACCAAACACATCATGACGCGCCGAAGTCAAACCATTACTTCCCATACCGCCATTATAACTTTTCTCGTAAATAGCTTGTCCAAAAGAGGCTAGACCTACAATTACATCACCCGGTTGAATATTGGCATTGTCAATTACTTTAGCACGAGGCATTCTTGCTGTTACAGTAGAATCTACTATAATAGTTCGAACTAAGTCGCCAACATCGGCAGTTTCACCACCAGTAGAATGAATAGTCACTCCAAAAGAATCCAATTCTTTAATTAATTCTTCTGTTCCGTTAATAATCGCCGAAATTACTTCTCCAGGGATTAGATTTTTATTTCTTCCTATGGTAGAAGAAAGTAAAATATTGTCGGTTGCTCCCACACACAATAAGTCATCGATATTCATTATCAATGCATCTTGCGCAATCCCTTTCCATACTGAAATATCGCCTGTTTCTTTCCAATACATATAAGCCAAAGACGATTTAGTTCCTGCACCATCAGCGTGCATAATCAAACAATAGTTGTCGTCTTGGGTTAAATAATCGGGAACAATTTTACAAAAGGCTTTTGGGAACAATCCTTTATCAATATTTTTAATGGCATTATGTACATCTTCTTTGGATGCCGAAACACCGCGTTGTGCGTATCTTTTTGAAGTATCTGAACTCATGTAGTTAGTTGTGTGTCGTATGCCCTGAGGCAAATTGTATTTTGGGCAAAGATAATTATTTTTTTGGCTTTTGCCTAAGCAGAATGGCTTACTAATTTGTCTATTTTTAATTCAATAAAAAAGCCTCTTCTTATAGAGAGGCTTTTCTTAAATAGTGAGTAAGAATTATTATTTGGTAAACAACAACTCTCTATATTTAGTCAATGTCCATAGCTCATTATCGACTAACAATTCTAATTTATCACAATGATTTCTAATGACATCAAAATACGGTTTTACCTTATTACAATACGCTTCAGCCATTGCTTGAGCATCCGTTAAACCGTTTGCTTTTTTTCGTTCTTCAGTCATCTCTTCCACCTTAGTGTTAATTCCCTCAATATGAGCTGAAATTTGTTTGATAATCGAAATTTGCTCTTTAGAAACACTTTCAAAATCTTTTCCAAAAACTTCCTTCAAGCCACGTACATTTTCAATCAAAGTATTTTGGTAGCGAATTGCTGTTGGAATAACATGGTTACGAGCAATATCGCCTAATACACGCCCTTCTATCTGAATTTTTTTTGTGTATTCTTCCAATTCAATTTCATAACGCGCTTCTACTTCAATATGATTCATAATTCCCAATTCAGAAAACAAATCTAAAGCTTGTTTGGAAGCTCTTGCTCTTAGAGCTTCTGGAGTAGTTTTATAATTACTCAAGCCTCTTTTTGCTGCCTCTTTTTCCCAAGCCTCACTATAACCATCTCCTTCAAACAAGATTTTTTTAGATTGTTTGATATATTCACGCAATACGTTAAAAATAGCATCGTCTTTTTTCATGCCTTTTTCATCAATCAAAGTATCAACCTCAATTTTAAAATTACGCAATTGTTTGGCAACAATAGCATTCAATGTAGTCATAGCATTGGAACAGTTTGCTGATGAACCTACTGCTCTAAATTCAAATTTATTTCCTGTAAATGCAAAAGGCGAAGTTCTGTTTCTATCCGTATTATCCAACATTAAATCTGGAATCTTACCTACCACATTCAATTTCAAATCGGTTTTTTCTTCAGGAGATAATTTACCTGAAGTAACTCCTTCTAATTCAGCCAGCACTTTAGTTAATGAATCTCCAATAAATACTGAGATAATTGCAGGCGGTGCTTCATTTGCTCCCAATCGATGATCATTACTTGCTGAAGCAATAGAAGCTCTTAACAAAGATTCATTATCATTAACAGCTTTAATT
>JACCDQ010416246.1_pt1 | contig 13003 bp, 15 predicted proteins | sample 7446031 | NCBI WGS metagenome assembly JACCDQ01 (sample SAMN15323442, study PRJNA562643) | freshwater metagenome | isolation source: river surface water | place: USA:Blue River Watershed | collected 2017-08-17 | reverse complement strand
GTTGGGCTTGGCCGCATCCTTCAGGACGGCCGCCATCGCGCCGGCTGCCTTGAGGTCGCCCGCCGTCACCGGCTTGCCCTCGCGGGTCTCGGCCACGACGATCCGGGCCAACCGCCGCTCCAGATCCTCGAGATCGGTGGCGAGGCAGAGGATCGCCATCACTTCCGAGGCGACGACGATGTCGAAGCCGTCCTCGCGCAAATAGCCGTTGGCCGCGCCGCCCATGCCGACCACGATTTTGCGCAACGCGCGGTCGTTCATGTCCATTACGCGGCGCCAGCCGATACGACGGCTGTCAAGGCCAAGGCTGTTCTCCCAGTACACATGGTTGTCGATCATCGCGGCCAGCAGGTTGTTGGCCAGCGCGATCGCCGAGAAGTCGCCGGTGAAATGCAGGTTGATGTCTTCCATCGGCACGATCTGCGCGTGGCCGCCGCCGGCCGCGCCGCCTTTGACGCCGAAGACCGGGCCCAGCGAGGGTTCGCGCAGGCAGATCACCGTCTTCTTGCCGATGCGGTTCAGGGCATCGCCGAGGCCGACCGTGGTCGTGGTCTTGCCCTCGCCGGCCGGCGTCGGGCTGATCGCGGTGACCAGGATCAGTTTGCCGTCGGGCCGGCTCTTCAGGGTGTCGAGATAGTCGAGCGCGATCTTGCCCTTGTAATGACCATAGGGCTCGATCGAATCCTCGGGAATACCGAGCGTCGCAGCGACATCGACTACCTTTTTCATCTTTGCTTTTTGTGCAATTTCGATATCGCTTTCCATCGGGTCTCCGGATAACTGTGTGAACTAAAGAGAGGACGCGATTCTATAGCCCTTCGCCCCTGCTTGCGAACTTGCCATTCCTGCCATAGGTTGCGCCGTGCATAGAGTACAGACTGCTAACCTGCTACACTCGCGCTCTCGTTTTTTCGTGCCGGCGCCTCTCAAACCGGCTTGCCAGTACATATTTACCCAGACAGGATTCCTATGCCCGGCTTGCTTCCCAACGTCGATCCCGATGGACTGCTTGAATTCTCGGTGGTCTACACGGACCGCTCCCTGAATCACATGTCGAAGGCCTTCATGGGGGTGATCAATGACATCTCCAGCATTCTGAAGGAGGTCTACAACGCGAAGTCGGCGGTGGTCGTGCCGGGCAGCGGTACCTACGGCATGGAAGCCGTCGCGCGCCAGTTCGCGACCGACCGCAAATGCCTCGTCATCCGCAATGGCTGGTTCAGCTATCGCTGGACGCAGATCTTCGAGATGGGCCGCATTTCCGACCAGTTGCATGTGATGACGGGTCAGCCTCTGGTGGAAGGTTTCGAGCAGCAGTACGCACCGCCGCCGATCGCTGAAGTGGTCGCTTGGATCAAGGAGCACAAGCCGGCAGTCGTGTTTGCGCCGCACGTGGAAACCTCGGCCGGCATGATTTTGCCGCCGGATTACCTGCGCGCAGTCGGCGAGGCCGTCGAATCCGTGGACGGCCTGTTCGTGCTGGACTGCATTGCGTCCGGTGCGATGTGGGTCGACATGGTCGAGTCCAAGGTCGACGTGCTGGTCAGCGCGCCGCAGAAGGGCTGGAGCAGCTCGCCGTGCTGCGCCCTGATCGGCATGTCGGCGCGCGCGCGCGAGCGCATTGACGCCACGACCAGCACCAGCTATTCGTGCGACCTGAAGAAGTGGCTGCAGATCGTCGAGACCTACGAAAAAGGTTCGCACATCTATCACACCACGATGCCGACTGACGGCCTGCGCATCCTGCGCGACACGATGAAGGAAACGCGCGACTGCGGTTTTGCGAACCTGCAGGCGAAGCAGGTGGAACTGGGCGACAAGGTGCGCCGCCTGCTGGAAGCCAAAGGCTTCAAGAGCGTCGCTGCGCCCGGTTTCCAGGCGCCGTGCGTGGTGGTCAGCTACACCAGCGATCCGGATATCCAGAACGGCAAGAAATTCATGTCGCTCGGCCTGCAGACCGCCGCCGGCGTGCCGCTGCAGGTCGGCGAGCGTGCGGATTTCCGTACTTTCCGCATCGGCCTGTTCGGCCTGGAGAAGTTGAATCACGTCGATCAGACGGTAAGTTATCTGGCGACGGCGGTTGATCAGCTGCAGTAAACAGCGTGGAATGCGAATGAGAACGGGTCGGCCTGTGCCGGCCCGTTTTTTTTGATCATTATTCTTTTGATACCTGTCCGGCCGGTGTATTCAAATCGCCGCATCATGTAAACTCAGCGGAATGGCGTAAGTAAAGCCAACAGGTGCCCCGACCCGGGGGCGATAAGCAATGTATCCCGAGGAGACACGGGCATGCAGCAAATGGATCGCAGGGAATTCCTGCAAGTGGGGACCGCGCTGTCGCTGGCATTCGCGGCGGGCGTGCTGAAATCTTCCGACGTGTTCGGCGCGGAATGGGACAACAAGCTGTTCGACGCGAAGACCGTATCCGAGGCCGTCTGGGCCATGGGTGGCGAGGTCGCGGTGAGCAGCAATGATGTGCTGTTGTCCGGCCCTGAGATGGTGGGCAGCGGCTTCGTCGTGCCGCTGTCGATGGAAAGCAAGATCCCGAATACCGACTTCATGCTGATCGTGGTGCACAAGAATCCGTCGCCCGTGACCGCAGCCTTCCGCATTCCGTCCGGCACCGATGCGACGATCAATACGCGCATCAAGATGGGCGAGACCTCCACCATCTACGGCATTGCGCGCGCCGATGGCAAATACTATGTCGGCAATACCATGATCAAGGTACGCGCCGGCGGCGGCGGCTGCGGTTGATCCCGATTGCGACTGGAGACATGGCATGAGCGAACCAATGAAGATCCGCGCCTTCCTCGTGAAGGACGTGGTCGAGATGAAGCTGATGGTGAAGCACCCGATGGAATCGGGGCTGCGCAAGGACGAGGAAGGCAAGCGCATTCCCGCGCACTACATCGATACGCTGGTCGTGAAGTGCAACGACCGCGTGGTGCTGGACGCGCATCTGGGAATGGCAGTGTCGGAGAATCCGTACATTGCTTTCAATTTCCGTGGCGCGAAAAAGGGCGATCCGATCAGCGTGACCTGGCACGACAACCACGGTGACAGCCGTACCGATCAGGGCGTGGTTGACGGATGAGGCGCGCGCTGGCGGCTGCGCTGGCGTTATCGTTCTCGATGCCGCTGGCGGCGCAGTCGGTGCGTTTCGATTGCGCGGGCACGGTCAGGACCGAAGACATCTTCGGTGGCGGTGCGCCCGACAGCAGAGAGCGGCAATGGGAGATCGTTGCCAATTTCGAAGGCGGCTATGTGCGCCGCTCTCCCGAGCTGGCCGCGGGCTGCCTTGAAGCGACGGTTGAAGTGTGCGGCTGCGAGCTATCGTCAGCCTCGATCCGTTGCCGCAGCCTCGGCCTCGCGCGCGACGGCGTTGAGGTCGTGATGGATTTCGGCATCGATCGACGCACTGGCAAGATGAATCTCGCCGGGCGGCGCTTCGACCCGCGTTCGGGCACCGTGATCGAAACGAACGGCCTGCTGGCCTGTAAAGAATCGGAGATCGGGCAATGATGCATCTCATGCGGCGCCTGTTCGCGCTGGCGTTTTTCCTGTGCTTGTCCGCTGTGGCATTCGCGCAGTCGCAGGCACCCACGCTGCCGGTCGCAGACAACCTGCAGCAGCAGGCAAGCGATGCGCAAGCGGCCGGCAAGCCGCTGGTGCTGATGTTCTCGCTGCCTGACTGCCCGTATTGCAAAGTAGTCCGTCGCAATTACCTCGGGCCGCTGCTGCGCGAGGCCAATCCGCCGGTGATCCGTGAACTGACGATGACGAGCCGGCAGTCGATTCGTGACTATGACGGCAGCGCGACGACGCCGGCTGCGCTGGCGAAGCGCTATGGCGTGTTGGTCGCACCGACGCTGGTGTTTGTCGATGCGTCCGGCGAGATGCTGGCCGACCCGCTGGTCGGTGGCGACAATCAGTTCTACGATGCGTATCTCGATCGCGCATTCGACGAGTCCCATAAAAAACTCGCAGCCCGCAAGCAGCGCAATCGCTAAGCCGCGCCCGCCGCGATGGCCTGATTCGTTGCAGACTATTTTTTCAAGAAATCCGCATGAACCCCATCAAGATTGACTTCGTGTCCGATATCGCTTGCCCCTGGTGCGCGGTCGGACTGGCCGCGCTGGAACGCGCGATTGAAAGCGTGAAAGACCAGGTCGCCGTCGAGCTGCATTTCCAGCCTTTCGAACTGAACCCCGACATGCCGCCGGAAGGCGAAGACATCGTCGAGCACCTGACTCGCAAATACGGCATTACGCCGCAGCAGGTCGAGCAGAATCAGCGCCAGATTGCCGAGCGTGGTGCTGCCGTCGGCTTCGCATTCAACATGGATGGCCGCAAGCGCACCTACAACACCTTCGATGCCCACCGGCTGTTGCACTGGGCTGGTGAGCAGGGAGGCGATGCGCAGCACCGGCTGAAGCGCGCGCTGCTGGGCGCCTACTTCAGCGACGGACAGGATCCGTCGGCGGTGCCCGTATTGCTGCAGGCGGTCGCCAAGGCCGGCCTGGACGAGGCGCGCGCGGCCGAGATACTGGGTGGCGACGACTACGCTGATCTGGTGCGCGAGCGCGAGCAGTTGTACCTGTCGCAAGGCATTCATTCCGTTCCGTCAGTGATCCTGAACGATCGTTACCTGGTGCAGGGTGGCCAGCCGGTCGAGGCATTCGAGCAGGCGCTGCGGCAAGTTGCCGCGGCTGGCTGAGATGCGAGCGCGCTATCTGTTCCGCTGGCTCGGCAGCCTGTGTGCTGCGATGTCCTTGCATGCAGCGATTGCGGCACCGTTGCCGGTGACCGAGGTGGCCCCCGGCGTGTTCATGCATACCGGCGTGCATGAGGAATTCGGCGAGGACTATCACGGCGATATCGCCAACATCGGCTTCGTGATTGGCGACGAAGCGATCGCCGTGGTGGATACCGGCGGCAGTTTCCGCGTCGGACAGTCATTGCGCGAGGCGATACGCGCGCGCTCGTCGCTGCCGATTCGTTATGTGATCAACACACACGTGCATTCAGATCATGTATTCGGCAACGCCGCGTTCGAGCAGGACCAGCCGCAGTTCATCGGCCATGCACGGCTGGCCGGTGCGATGCGCATTCGCGCCGAAACTTACGAGTCCAACCTGAAAAAAATGCTCGGTTCCGACGCCGAGGGCAGTCGCATCGTGCTGCCGACGCGTGAGGTCAGCACCGAGCAGGTACTTGAGCTCGGCGGACGGCGGCTATCGCTACGGGCGTGGCCGATTGCGCATACGGACCATGACCTGACCGTGCTCGACGAGTCTACCGGCACGCTGTGGATGGGCGACCTGCTGTTTGTCGAGCGCGCGCCGTCGATCGAGGGCGATGCGCGTGGCTGGATCAAAGTGATCGAGTCGCTGATGGCATTGAATGCCCGCCATACCATCCCGGGCCACGGGCCGCTGGTCGCAGACAAGGCGCCGCATCTGGAGCGGCTGCGCGGCTATCTTGAGGTGCTGATCGCCGACCTGCGGCGCGGCATCGCAGCGGGCCGGCCGATGCAGGAAGTGATACGCGATGCCGCTGCGGGTGAACGCGCGCGCTGGCAATTATTCGAGACGGTCAACCTGCGCAATGCCGAGGCACTGTACATGCAGCTGGAGTGGGAATAAGGTCCGAAGCCAGGGTATTGAGCGCGGCTTGTTGTGTCACGGCGCAGTCCGGCACCCATGCTCGCCCGATGAGCGCCGCCCGATTGCTTTTCCCCCTCGTCATGCGTAGTCTTGCGCGTCCTCCCCGAAGGTGAGCTTCATGCGCGCAGTGCGTTCCGCCGATATTTTTTGCGAAGTCATCGACAACTATGGCGATGCCGGCGTCTGTTGGCGGCTGGCGCGCGCGCTGGCCGCAGCGGGCTTGCGGGTGACGCTGTGGATCGATGATCCGCAGCGGCTGCAGCGGCTGCGGCCAGCGATCGATGCCAGGCTTTCTTCGCAGCCGCTGGACGGCTTTACGCTGCGGCACTGGGCCGGTGAGCCGGTGGCCGACGGCGACCTGGTGATCTCGGCCTTCGGCTGCCGGCTGCCCGATACCACTTTACAGGCAATGGCGGCGGCTCACCCTGCGCCGGTCTGGATCAATCTCGAATATCTGTCGGCGGAAGCCTGGGTCGAAGGCAGCCATGGTTTGCCGTCGCCGCATCCGCGGCTGCCGCTGGTTCAGCATTTCTTCTTTCCCGGTTTTACCCCGCGTACCGGCGGCTTGCTGAAGGAGGCCGGCTTCGATGCGGCGCATGCGGCCTTCGGCGCGCGCGAGCGCGCTGCGTTCCTTGCTTCGATCGGCGTGACGGTTCCGCCTGGCGCATTGCTCGTATCGCTGTTCTGCTATCCGTCGGCGCCGGTGGAAGCATTGCTGAAGGCGATGCGCGACGGGCCGCCGGTGGTCTGCCTGGTGCCCGACGGCGTGACGCCACTCGCGCCGCCGGCAGGGCAGCAGCGTACGGAAGGCGCGCTCACGCTGGTCGGCGTGCCATTCCTCGAGCCGGATGAATATGACCGCCTGCTGTGGAGTTGCGACCTGAATTTCGTACGCGGCGAAGACAGCGCAGTGCGCGCGCAGTGGGCAGCGCGGCCTTTGATCTGGCAGTTCTATGCACAGCCGGAGGGCGCGCACTTCGACAAGCTCGATGCTTTTCTTGCGCTGTACGGCGAAGCAGCCGCCGACGCAGCACCGTTGCTCGCGTCTTTCTGGCGTGCGTGGAACGGAGACTCGCCGGCGTTGCTCGATTGGCAAGGACTGGTCGCGGCGCTGCCGGCGCTCGCGGCGGGCGCGCGCTCGTGGCAGCGCAGGCTGTCATTGCAGCACGAACTGGCGACTGGCCTGATCGAGTTCGCCCGCGAAATCGGGTAAAATTCCGCGGCTTTGCAATTCCCGTGCGCTGATTACACAGGTAACCGTAACTCGTAGGCAGTCCCGTCCGGCGCGCATCACTCTCCGAACTATTTGGCAATCTCATTATGAAAACCGCACAAGAACTCCGCGTCGGCAACGTGTTCATGCTCAACGGCCAGCCGCAGGTCGTCGTGAAGGCAGAATTCTCGAAGTCGGGCCGTAACGCTTCCGTCGTCAAGATGAAGATGAAAAACCTGCTGACCGAAGCGGCGCAGGAAGCAGTCTATCGCTCCGACGAAAAATTCGACGTGGTCATGCTTGACCGCAAAGAAGTGACTTACTCGTACTTCGCCGACCCGCTGTACGTGTTCATGGACACCGACTACAACCAGTACGAAGTCGAAGCCGAGAACATGAGCGACGCGATCAACTACCTCGAAGACGGCATGGCTTGCGAAGCCGTGTTCTACGATGGCAAGGCGATCTCGGTCGAGCTGCCGACCACCATCGTCCGCGAAATCACCTACACCGAGCCGGCCGTCAAGGGCGATACCTCGGGCAAAGTGCTCAAGCCGGCAAAGATCGCAACTGGTTTTGATGTCTCCGTGCCGCTGTTCGTGGCGCAAGGCGACAAGATCGAGATCGACACCCGTACCGGTGAATACAAGCGCCGCGTCTGATCGAGACCAGCGTTTCGCACTCCGATAAAACCGCAGCTTCGGCTGCGGTTTTATTTTATGTGCAACATTCGTCGCATGAATCTTCTGACTGGGAACTTTTAGCCGGCTGCAACAGCCGAAGCGGACAGTGCGCGGCGAGACCCGGCTGCGCGTCCCCCTGATCATCGAGGAGATTTTTCATGCTGAAGTCAGAAAAACTGTTTGGCAAATCCAGCGACGCGGCCGAAGCCAGGCCTTTGCCTGCGACCGTCCGGGCGGCGGTCACGCCTGCGCTTGCGCCCGGCGACAGACCTGCAGCCGCTGGTGTCGTGCGGCCTGCGCCGATGCACCCGACGGTCGTCAGCCGCGTGGTGCCGGCATCTATCGCTAACGCGGCAAACTTTTCGAATAGCGCCGAGACGCGCAGCAAGCTGATGGTCGGGCCGAATATTCGCATGCGCGGGGTCGAGATTACGGACTGTGACACGCTGATCGTCGAGGGCCGTGTCGAAGCGACCATCGATGCGCGCGTCATCCAGATCACCGAGCCGGGCGCCTACATCGGCAATGGCGAGTTTGACGTCGCGGAAATCCGCGGTCAGTTCGACGGTGAACTGACGGTGCGCCAGAAGCTGGTGGTATATGGCACGGGTCGCGTCACCGGCAAAGTCCGCTATGGGAAATTGGTCATAGAAGAAGGTGGTCAGGTGACGGGCGACGTGCAGTTGTCGAACCCGGCCGCCAAGGGGTTGACGGTCGCGGCTGGCTGAACGCCGCGTTATTCGGAGGCTGTCATTCAGGGCGTTGCCGGCATGGCCGGCAACGCCCTTTTTTATCCGTGTGCGCTGATGCCCGCTTGCGTGAGGAAATTCTTCGAGCGGAAATTGCAGACGAACTCCAGTCGCCGCTCGCCTGCCGAGCCGGGGATCACCGACTGAAACTGCAGCGCCGATACCGGTTGCTCCGGCTCCTTGTGTACCGGCTGCCCGACCGGTTCTTCCAGTCGGTAATACGCATTTGCCGTGAAGGCGATCGTATGCGCATCGCAGTCAAAGTAGTTCAGGTAGGTGGATGACTGGTAGGCGGTTCCGTCCGGGCCGTATTGCGGCGCCGACCAGGTGGTGCGCAGGAACGCGCGTAGGTAATCGTCATCGTGCACGATGCTCTTCAGGTCGACATACCAGCTGATGACCTTCTCCGGATCCTCGGTCTCCGAAATCAGCTTCCAGTCGGGTGCATCGGCGCCTGCCAGCGGTGGCAGCAGTGCAAGGGCTATGGTGATGGCGAAGCAGGCAGGGGGGCGTCTCATCGGTTTCTCCGGCGATGGGCATTTCTTGTTTTTTAAACCGATCTTAGCGGAATAGCCGCTACGCTGCTCTGGCCGTATCGAAGCGGTTATGATGTCGTCACTGACAGACGGGACATTAGCCCGCGACACGAGGAGGCAGCATGCAGGATGCAGCTCTGGACGACGCGCTTTCAGCGTCGGGCGAACCGGCGCATGGTCGCTGGGGACGACGCCTCCATCTACTGGCCCGCACGTTCGCGGTGGCCGGCGGCGCCGGCTTCATTGGCTTGGTGCTGATGTCGCTGGTCTCCATCGTCGGCCGCAAGCTCGCGGCCGCTCCGGTCCCGGGCGACATCGAGATCATGCAAATGGGCGGTGCGGTGGCCGCCGCTGCGATGCTGCCGTTCTGCGAAATGGAGCGCCATCACCTGCGCGTCGATTTCTTCACCACACGGCTGTCGCCGCGCGCGAAGCACGCGCTGGATGCGCTTTCCCACCTGCTTCTGGCACTGGTCGCCGCGCTCATCGCGTGGCGTACCGCGGCCGGTGCGCTTTCCCTGCGCGAAGCCGGCGAGAACTCAATGATGCTGCTGTGGCCGGTATGGACCGTGGTCGCCGCGCTGGTACCCAGCTTTGTGCTGCTGGCACTGGCCGGCCTGTACAACGCGCTCGCCTATGCCGGTGCAGCGCGGAGTCACGCATGACGGGCATGACGATCGGGCTTCTGATGTTCGCCGCCTTGCTGATACTGCTTGCGCTGCGAGTGCACATTGGCATCGCCATGTTCATCATTGGCGCCGCGGGTTTCGTGGCCATGAACGATTTCCAGTGGCTACCGCTGATGAGCGTGCTGAAGAACGTCGCCTATGCACGTTTTTCGAATTACGACCTGGCAGTGATACCGCTGTTTCTTCTGATGGGGCAGTTCGCGACCCATGGCGGTCTGTCTGGCGCGCTGTTTGGCTGCGTGAATAATTTCGTCGGCCACTTCCGCGGCGGCGTGGCGATGGCGGCAGTGGCGGCCTGTGCGGCGTTTGGCGCCATCTGCGGCTCGTCGCTGGCGACCGCCGCCACCATGGGGCAGGTCGCCTTGCCCGAGCTTCGCCGCTATCGTTATTCCGGTGCACTGGCCACCGGTGCGCTGGCGGCCGGTGGCACGCTGGGCATCATGATTCCGCCATCGGTGCCGCTGGTGATCTACGCGGTGCTCGCGCAGGAGTCGATTGGCAAGCTGTTCATGGCAGCAGTGATTCCCGGGCTGATCGCCTTGCTCGGCTACCTGATCGTGATCCGGCTGGTGGTCGCATTCCGGCCTGAGGCCGGCCCGGCCGGTGCGCGCGTGCCGCTGCCGGATGCGCTGCGTTCGCTGGCCAGTGTCGTGCCGGTGCTGCTGGTGTTCATGGTGGTCATCGTCGGCATCTACGATGGCTGGGCCAATCCTACCGAAGCGGCGTCGATCGGTGCCGCGGCCTGCGGCATCCTGGCGGTCGTCGGCGGCATGCGCATGGACGGGGTTCTGAAGAGCGTATTCGGCACTGCGCAGGCAACCGCCATGATTTTTCTCGTGCTGCTCGGCGCTGACATGCTGAACGCGGGTTTGGCGATCACGCAGATGCCGGCCGAGTTGGCCGGCTGGGTGCAGGGCAGCGCTCTGCCCCCTTTGCTGGTGATCTTCGCGATCCTGCTGATTTACATCGCACTCGGTTGCGTGATGGATTCGCTGGCCATGATTCTTCTGACCATACCGATTTTTTATCCGATCGTGATGGGCCTCGATTTCTGGGGCATGCCGGTTGCGGACAAGTCTGTCTGGTTCGGGATTCTTGCGCTGATGGTGGTCGAGATCGGTCTGGTGCATCCGCCGGTCGGCATGAACATCTACATCATCAACCGCCTTGCCAGGGACGTACCGGTCATGGAGACCTTCAAGGGCGTCCTGCCCTTCCTGGCATCCGACCTCGTGCGCATCCTGCTGCTGGTGTTTTTCCCGGTATTGTCGCTGTATCTGGTGCACGCGCTGGCTGGCTGAATGCGCAGCCGATCATTTTATTCTGTGGGGGAGCGCAACATGGCATTTCGATTGACCCGGCGGTTTGCGATGGCCGCTGCCTTGCTGATCGGGGGCACTGCCTCTGCGCAGACGGTGACACTGAAGGTGCATCATTTCCTTCCTCCCGGGTCGACTGCGCAGGTGAAATTCATCTTGCCCTGGTGCGACAAGATCGCGAAGGAATCCGCGGGCCGGCTGAAATGCCAGGTCTATCCGTCGATGCAGCTCGGCGGCACACCGCAGCAGTTGTTCGACCAGGCAAAGGACGGCGTGGCCGACATCATCTGGACGGTGCCCGGTTATCAGGCCGGTCGCTTCCCGGTTTCCGAGGCTTTCGAGCTGCCGTTCCTGGTGAACGATTCGGAACGCGCAAGCCGAGGGCTCTGGTACTACGCGACGAAGAATGCAGCGGCTGAATACAAGGGTGTCCGACCGCTGCTGTTTCATGTGCATGATGGTTCACTGCTGCACACAGCGCGCAAACAGGTCAGGCAGCTCGAGGATTTTCGCGGGCTGAAGGTGCGCGCACCGACGCGACAGGGCACGAAGATGGTGTCGTTGCTGGGCGCGACGCCGGTGCCGATGCCGCTGCCACAGGCAGCCGAGGCCTTGTCGAAAGGCGTGATCGATGGGGCACTGATTCCTTGGGAGGCGATGCCGACGCTGAAGTTCGAGGAAGTGACCAGGTTTCACACGGAATTGCCGGCGGGTGCGCCTCAGATGCTGAACACCGTTTTCATTTTTGCGATGAATCCGTCGCGCTATGACAGCTTGCCGGCCGAACTGAAGAAGGTGATTGACGCCAACAGCGGCCCTTCTGCATCAGCGTGGGCAGGCAAAGTATTTGCCGACGATGCGGCGCCCGGGCGCAAAGCGGCAGAGGCGCGCAAGAATACTTTCTATACCTTGCCCGACGCCGAACTGAAACGCTGGCAGGCGTCGACTGTGCGGCTTGAGGATGAGTGGGTGAAAGACATGATTGCCAAAGGATACGATGGCAAGCGTTTGCTGGCCGAGGCTAAAGCGGCCTGCAAGTAAACAATCCGGCGTATTCGCATCGCTTGCAGAATATCGGCGTTCATCCCTTCGATCGATTATCTGGAGATATTTGTTTTTGTTTGCGAAATTTTTTTTCTTTTCCCGCTGTTAATCATAAGTTATTGTTTTCAATGAGAAAATTTTCTCTTTTTCCAGAGAAAATTCTCGTTTTGGCAATTTAATTGTCAGTATTTCCCCGTGAATACTGACAATTTGCTGACAAGACGCTTGAAAATGTTGCTGCGATGACATATAACTTAACGATAGAGAAATTGTGGCGCAGAAATGGTTACTTGATTCAGACCGTTATCTGCTGGTCGACATTGGCTGGGGAGACAAAGAGATGGATAAACATCCTCTGGTATCGCAAGAAGGCTATGACCCGAACCGCTTGCTGGATGTGCTGATTCAGAAGCTGGGATTGAAAAATGACGCGGCGCTGTCTCGTGCGCTGGAAGTCCGTCCGCCCGTCATCAGCAAGATCCGGCATCGCACCTTGCCGGTCGGGGCGTCTCTGTTGATTCGTATGCATGAAGTGACGGACATGAGCATTCGCGAATTGCGCGAGCTGATGGGAGACCGCCGTCGTCGCATGCGTATCAGTGACGTCGACGGCAAGCCAAAGTCGGAAGACGAAGCCGCTGAATAATCACGCGTTCAGGTGCGAGCGCTGCAGTCGGCGTCAGCCGCGCAGGTTCGCACCGGCCACGGTCAGCAGCAGGGATAGCACGACGACCAGCGTCAGCTTCCGGCGCAGCACGATAAACCAGTCGGGCATGCCGTATTGCGGGTAGAGCTGTTTGTCGACCTGCAGCGCCGCGATGAAGCCGGCCATCAGTATTGCAAATCCAAAACCGCCGAACAGGGTCGCACTCGACGCGATCAGCGAAGGCGTTACTCCCCAGCTCAGCGCCTTGCGTGTATCCGCCTCCGACAGGGTGCTGCTGAGCATGGCCGCGCCCCAATGTATCCCGCCCAGGAAGGACAGGATCACGATCGCATACGCGAGTTGTCCTTTCATGAAATCGTCGGTCCACGACGGATCGGCGAACCAGACTCCCGTCATCATCAGCAGGAAAGGAAGCAGGCCGGCATAGCCGAGCT
>JACCDQ010963364.1_pt1 | contig 13004 bp, 14 predicted proteins | sample 7446031 | NCBI WGS metagenome assembly JACCDQ01 (sample SAMN15323442, study PRJNA562643) | freshwater metagenome | isolation source: river surface water | place: USA:Blue River Watershed | collected 2017-08-17 | reverse complement strand
GAAGAATTACGGGAGATGGGATTATTAGTAATATGATAAAAACAAAAAAGCCTCAAATTTCTTTGAAGCTTTTCTCTTAGTTGGCGGTCCGGACGGTGGGAATGAAACAAATCTGACTGAACTCAAATCGGACAAAAACGTCAAAATATAATAGTGTAGGTATTATATTGGTTAATCAAATTATACCGAAATTGTATCAAATCAGTTGGTTGTGCTTCGGTTTTAGCACCAACTAAATTCAATCATTAACAATTTAATATTGAGAAATAGCTTTTTAAATGACCTTCTATAGGATGGTTTAATGATTTCTTGAAAATCAATAAAATCATTTAAATCAATAAACTATTGATTTATTGTGTATTACCATAGATTCTATTTACAATATTTGATGGCATCGTTGGGCTAGACTCATCCTTTAAAAGACCAGTTTCAGCTCTACTAAAAAGAGATTGAAGTATTATTAGCCTATCACTTTCTTCAATTGAACTATCCTTTTTAAGAGATAAATAAACATAAGTCAATTGTTCTCTTTCTTCAGAATCTCTTGCAAGATGAAATGAACTAAAGGCTACTTTATTAAGTGCTCGTATTCCAAAAGCTAAAAAAGAAATAAATGTAACGTAAATAATAGACCATTTAATTGCTTGAGCGTCTCCTTTTATAAAGCTGAGTAACATACCCTCTGGTGTTAACCATAGTAATAAATATAATGTGACACACGCAAACCCGACAAGTCCAATTAACCATTTTATTGCTTTCCAACCCTCCACTTGTAAAACTTCGGCCCTTTTTTTCCAATATTCTGCAGGTTTTTCTAACTTTAATTTTTCTTCATATAGTTTCTCCAATTCCAATATTTTAGTTTGGGAATCAGAATCGAAACTATAAAAGTTCAATTTGGAAGATTCAAACCAATCATTAAATAAATCCTGTTTTTCATTCTTAAAGTGATCAATTAAAGCAGAATAATTCTTGAAAGAAGTTGATGTTTTAGATAAATGTGCAATTAATTGAGTTTCTGACTCATTTAAATGATTTTGAAAATCAATTTTAAGTTTATTTATAGATTTTTGTTCTACTTTAATCCTTTTACCTAAATCTGATTCCCCTTTTGATTCAAATTCATAAGCAAACAAATAACCTATAAAATCTTGTTTATTACTTAATCTAAATTGGTTAGTTATATATGTAAATGCACCTTGAAAACTTTGGGGTTGCTTAATAAAGACCGATAGAAGAAATTTTGTTTTGGGTGAATTAAAAGTGAAGTAATTGCTATCACTACAAATTTGATTTTGCAAAATTGTCCATTTATTTAAAAGAGATGTTTCATCTACATTTGATATTTCATTTCTTAAAAATTGCTCAATATTATTAATTTGGTTATTAAAATGAATTATACTTCCCTGAAATTCACCTGGAATAGATTCAAGTTTCATCCAACCTTCTGATTGTTTGAGAAAAAAATTGTGAATTGATGACATTCCTTTAAGATTCAATTCAAAATCAATCTGAGAATAAACAATTGTTACCTCGATGGAATTGAACCAACTCACCAAGTTACTCTCGGAAAGTAGTACTCTAAATTCATTAACTGTCATAATTTTTTATATACCATTTATTGAAATACATTAGCTCGACAAAAATGGCAATTGCCATCCTTTGATTCACATTATTTTATAAGTTCAAATCCAAAGATATTAGTACTATTCTTATTGAAATTTAAATTTTCATAATGTTTCCTAATCTACAAAATTAATTTTGAATAAAAAACGTATTCGAAATTGTGTTTTTAAAATATGTATGCCTAAATTTTTCTTCTATGAAACTAAGCTTAATTCACACCAATAATCTATTGAATTTTCACTCACCTATCAATTTGTAAGTGTCTCTAAAAATCAAACTGTTTTGCATCGTAGAATTATCTAATAATTTAGAATTTCTACTAACTTCATGTAAATTATAGGAAGTAATAGACTTAAAGATGTTAGATTTCAATCACTCGTTCTACCAATTCCCACAAGTAAGCAGCCGTTTAGAAATACAACTCATTCCAACGAAATTATATAGAGATCTGCATAATTATATCTCTGAAAATGGTATCACACCTTCAATTTATAATGTTGAATCAATTTCGTTTTTGATTGATGACTTTGAAATTCAAAATGAATTTGATGATTGGCAGGAAGCTTCCTTTCAATTATTTTTCGATATCGTTTGAACTATGCTTGTATTTGTAAAACTCTTTGTCCAAAAAATAGAACCTTCTCATTATTCAAGTATTGGGTTGATTTTCAATATATTAGCCTTGTTCTTGATTTGGTGCAAAATCAATAGATATAATATAAAAGTGAAATTTATTTAATTCTACCTACTTGGCGATTTTTCTAAGTATTTGGGATTTCAAGCTGAAATATTATTTCAAATATATCCGCAAACTTTCGATTGTTCAATCTAATTCTACACAAACTGGGAATATCAAAACAGTAGAATAGTTTTCAGTTTACAATCTAACATCCTGCATTCCTTCATTTCTCAACTTTCTAAATGTATTTAATATGAATACTTTATTTGGAAAGTCCCTTATTAATTCCCTGATGGCTAATAGATTAACTTCATCTGCTAAAATATACTTATAAATTTGTCTTTCACTTAAATTTGGATTAATATGTCCAAAAATAACTGGTAGAACATACCACATTGTTGTTCCTTTATTTTTTTTAAGCCACGGGACATTCTTTTTGTTAATATTATATTCAATAATATTTCGAAACTTTTTATCTAATTCACCTGTAGAAGTTAAAAAATCGATTCTGGAATTATTGTAAACTTTAATAAAAAAACAGGCATATTGTAAATTTGATACTGTATCGACCTTTAAATCAGAGGTTAAAAATTCTTCTAATTTCTGAGATTGAACATTTTCATTAATTTTTTTATAGTTCAATTTGCTTTTTTGTGCATTACAAACGCTGACAAAAAATATCATAAGATATATATATATGCTTTTCATATAATTTAGAATTTATTTACAGTGATTACCACTTATTTTGTTATTGGCGTAATTATAAATGTCGTCATCAATTTGAGTATATCGTTGATTTTCAAAGTAAGAATAAATGAATCCATTTGCTCCACGAAGTCCAGCAATTAAAAGATTTTCAGCTGTTTTGGAATTCATGCCATATAACTCATACATGTATACACCCATGGGAACAACATATTCATTTAAAATTCTAGTGTGATCAATTTGTTCTGTACTACCTATTTTAGCATGAAATAATTCATGAATTATGGTTATAGCAATAAATTCAATGGAAGCGTTTTTTAATCTACTTTCGCTTAATGTAATTTCATTTGTATTTGGATTAAAGGATGAATAAAGTTGAGTTCCATCTTTTTTAGTAACTTCAAATTCCTGGTTAAATGTTATTTTAGAACTAGGATTTGTTACAAATTTACTAACAATATCACCAACTTTATTATTTATTTTATTGGCCCTTAAGTCATTTAAGATGGCAATAAAACAGGGGTCAGTCAATTGATTATCAATTTGACTTGTATTGTAATCTTCAAAATATACATTTGGAGCTCCTGTTCCACCACTGCCGCTTAAAAATGCTTCTGAGTCATAAAACGCTTTAAATTCAAATAAGTAAGTACCTTGATATATGTAGTCATCTGGAAGATACAACCGAGGAGCTGTCACTGTTACATCTACTAATAACGTACCTAATAAATAGCTCCAAAATGAATTAGTTAAATTCATTTCTTTCATTGAAATAGACTTGCCTTTGGGAGGCCCTATTTTCATCTTATGCAGTATACCAGCCTGCAAAGTTTGACCTTCAATGGACTTAATAATAATCTCCATCTTAGTATCGCTTAACAACTTATATGATTTGTACCAACCATGTCTTTTCCCATCCAATTCAAATGTAATAAACTCTTTAAAGCCAGATCCAGTTTTTACTGGAGCAGAATATCCCTTAATGCTATCAGAAAGTGTAATCTGAGTTGAATTATTCCATTCAATAAGGTTTGCTTGGCTGAGTTTGTCATTTTTAGTAGCCCACTCTTTTAAAGTTGAGGAAACCTCAACTGAAGCTGGATTTACAACATCAATGGTAGCATCCTTGCTACAAGAGTTTAAAATGGTTATTAAAGCAAATCCAAGTAATAGCATTGAAACTTTTCTCATAGTTTTTAAGGTTTAATTGATTTTGATAACCGTGACTTTTTTCAAATATAGCAATTAAAATATTTATAAATTATGTTAGATTTGACATATTATAATTTCAGAATTTAGGCTAACTATAACTTAATTTATATCAGAACATGGATATAAAGAATGAAACAAATTATATTTCACTGGAATATCCATTAGTTCACATCTGCAAAAGTGTTGAGATTCTAAAAAGTATAATTGAACTTGGTTTTAGATTTTCTTACTGTACTGAAAGACTGGGTAATTCAGAAAAAATGACTGAAATAATGTTTCCCATGGTCTCATTTTCAGATTTGAGTTGGAATGAAGCAATTCAAAGGTTAAAGTCTTATGGCGATTTAGGTATTGGAATGAAAAAGAAATGGGTTATATGTAATGAATTGAACCCTGTACTCTATTTTGAACAAAACTCTGCCTTAACTGCAATGATTTTGGATGGATTTAGTGAACTTAGTCAAGTATCTAAAAATGAAATAAAATCAAGTATTGAAGATAATTTAATTGGTATAAGACATAAATATTACAAGCAAACTATTGAAATAGCTTCATATAGTAAGAATTTTTATGGCCCCTTAATTAGAAATGGTGAAATTGAAAATGAGACCTATTGTTTTGGAAGTGAAAGAGAATGGCGTAAGGTATTAAGAAACGAAATGACTGAACCATTCATCACTAATTTAAATCTAAAACATTGTTCAAATTTAATCGCTAATCGAAATTATTTGGAATTCGAATTAGAGGACATAGAATTTTTTATTGTAAATAGTGATAAACAAGAAAACGAAATTAAAGATAGCCTCAAATCAAAATTTAAGGGCAAAAACGGACAAATTGAAACTATAACTTTTCATACCGTTAATAAGTGTAACTTTTAAAACATTTTAAAAACTCTAAATATATTTCATTATTCAATTCAATTATGGAAGCAAATGTATCATATAATGATTTTAAGGGAACTGCGTCGGCTGATATCTCGGATGGACTTGCAATACATTGTCGTGCAGTCACAAATCTTGAAAAGATTGGTGAGTATTTCAAAATAGATCCAGCCAGATTTAAAACAATTGGAATTTCTATTGAAGGAACAGATGATTTTGATTTGAGTTTAATATGTATTGACTTATTAAAATCTAAACCTGAAAAAGAACATATTGTAATAATTTCAATTGACAATACAGAAGAGAAAATTTCATTAAAATCGATATTCAAACGATTGAATGTCGTATTATATTCAAATTATGACAATAAATACTCAAAATTGAATCATGATGAGGTCATTTCCATCAATAATTGCTTAAATTCTGACGAGAAATAAGATTAAATTTTGCAAAAGATTTATCAAAAATTTCGATGAAGAAAACTAATGGTTACTCCTACTATATCAGTCAGTTTGATATCATTTATTATTAAACAAAGTATACATTCGGCATATTCATTTATCGGCTCGACTTTAGCTAGATGAAGGCTATTCTCTTTTCAACAATATGTTGTATTTACCTACTCTGGTATCTTCTAACTGAAGTTTTATTTATAGAAAACAAGAACTCGAATCCAGCTTCTTTAACCAGAAAACACTTAAAAGAGCTAACACTTCAAATCCTATACTGGTGTATTCAAAACATTCAAATGAATGGCAAAAGAAGGATTAACCCAACATTGAAAGTATCATTTAGAAAACAGAGCAAATACCTAGGAACTTATTCCTATGAGTTGAAGCTGATAGTAGTATATATCAAACTTCATTCAAATTTGAAACAAGTTTGTGACACCATCATTCATGAATATGTTCATCACCTTCAACTTCGTTCAATCAAGGATGATATACGGTACAATAAATTGACAAAACAAAAATCTTATTGGGATAATGATTATGAGGTTGAAGCTAGATTTATAGCATACAAGTATTCCAAAAAATGTATGAAATCACTTAAAATCTGAAAAAAATACTGGAAAATTTTTAAATCAAATTTCGAGGCTTACTGGATTGTGTATCATTTTTTTCCAGAATTTTTGTTCTCGAAAGTAAGTATCCCCCTGTATTTTGAAGTTTTTTGTCTATTACTAGTCTCGGGATACCTAGGGAGGGAAGGGGGCTAGGGGCTGATCAAACATGATCATAACTTAAGTTTACTGGATTGTAATGAATTGAAAAAAGGTCACTATAACCTATTCATAAGTTTTTTGATTTTAGTGATTGTATTAATGTTCAAACCAGTAATCTTAGCAACCTCAGAACCTTTGTAGTTTTTTTTGAGTAGATCCAAGGCTCGCCTATTCCTAACTTTAGATAAAAATTTCAGCGGGTCTTCTTTGGTATTGGGTTTTCTTCCTAAATATACATTCCCTTTGAGTTTTGCTAGAGCGACCCCTTCTTTCTGCCTTTCCAATATCAGCTTTCTTTCCATTTCCGCTACTACCCCTAAAATTGAAATCACCATTTTGGATATTGGATTTTCTTCTCCATTCTCATGTATTGTACAGAGTCCTTGGTTAATGAACCTAACTGGGACTTTTCTTTCTGTCGTATATTTTATAAAAGAAAGAATGTCGTGAAGGTCTCTTCCACAACGGTCAATTTGCCAAATTGAAATACTTGAAACGATGTTCAAGTCAATTAGTCTTTTAAGTTCGACCCCTCCAGTTCTTGAAAACATGGAAAGACTACCACTGCACCGGTCCTCGATAACTTTGTCAAAATCATTTTCATTGACACGTTGTCGGTCAGAGTTCTGTTCAATTGTACTACAACGGACATAAAGGATTGAAATGCTCATAAAATTAGCTTGATTATGTGTTGAGGCTAATTTCCAGAGAATAAACCGGTAATGCGGCATTTTTGAGCCTCTTTTTCAATTTTATCGAAGCGCAATAAAAAGTGTACTCTAAAATTGTGATAACTTACAATATAATAAATTTAAGCTATCAAATTTAATTACCCTTATTTCATAATGAATAAACTCAGAGTATTTATTGCTTCTTCAACGGAAAGTAAATTTATAGCTTCAAAAATTAGTGATAAATTAAAAAGTGAATTTATAATCAAGGAATGGTTTGGAGAATCAATTTTTAGTTTGTCATCAACACCAATTGAGAGTTTAGAAGAGTTGAGGTATAATTTTGACGCTATAATAGTAATTTCAAATTTTGAGGATAAGATAATTAAAAGAGGGAAAGAGCTTAATTCCATCAGAGATAATTTGATTTTTGAATTTGCATTGGGAATAGGATATTTTGGTAGAGAAAATTCAATTTTAGTTTTACCGAGCAATATTAAATTCACTACTTTCCCTTCTGATATACTTGGAATGACATTTATGTATTATGATGAAAATTCAGAGGGATTAAATTCGCTAGAAAATGTTTCTCAACGAATAGTATTGCATTTAAATGAAAAAAATAATATTGTCTATCCAAAAATTGGGAATTTTGGAGTAAATGTATTGAATAAAGAAAATTTCGAACTTAAAGCAGGTGAATACTCGTTTTGTGCGGTTGTGCCCTACAGTAAAAAAATGGAAATTAAACTGTTATGCATGGGTGATTTAGAAATTGCTTGGCCCATTTCAAAGAAATATGGTATAAACTATGAAATGTTTGACGTGATAAACAAAACACAAAATGTTACAAATGTTCCAATTTTTGGAAAAGAAGTTGATGCCCAACTATCCTTAAAAAATACGGGCAGATTAAAGATAGAATATATCGAAAATGGAATAATTACAGATACTAGAATGATTAATATTTTATAGTTAAATTTTAATCTATGAAGTTTTTATTTCAAAGGTAAAATTAATAATCATCTACTCTTTAAATAGTACTCCTACTCCTAATGGAGGTGTTAAAAATAAACTTTTACTATCTGGCCCAAGGATCTCTGAAAGCTTTTCAAAATGTTTTAATCCAGACAAGAACAGTTTACTATTATCATGAGAATCTGACAACTTATAATCACCATAAAAATATGGAATTGCAACCCATTGATATTCATTAATATCTTTTGGCAATGTCCAAAAAGGTTCTGTTTTAATTATTCTTGATTTAATTGCATCTGACGATGTTTTTCTCATATCACCCAAATGATAAATATCCGAAATTTTCCCATTGCCATTAACTTTGAAAAGAAAAATATTAAATGAAGGTTTGTCTTTTTCCATTTTCAAATAACTAAGCTCATAATTATTAATAAAACTAATTAGCTTATACTCCTCTGGCAAATTTGTGTCCTTTTTAAAATTAAAGGAGAATGGTTTAGTTTCAACGATACTTTGAGAGTACGATTGTTCAAATACCAATAAGACTAGAATGCATAAAAGCGATCTTTTAAAAACAGTGTTTCCCATAATTCAAATTTTCAGTGTATAGTTTTCTTACAATTGAAACATCATTATTAGCAATTTTCATTTTTGATAATATTTGATCATAACAAGATGTCTCCTGTAAGCCAGATAGTGAAAGTAATATTCCATCTTGTAATGGGATATTATACATTTCAACTAAAAATTCAGCCATAGGGAAAACATAATCTCGTATCATTACTTCATGATCATTTACAATTAATATATCTTTTTTTATATAAGCATGTAAAATTTCATGCACCATAGTTTTTGCAATCCCCTCTTTTGAAGAATTCTTTAATAGCGATCGGTTTATTTTTATAGTTCCCCTATCAAATACACCAAAATATGATGGATATATACTTTCCTCAGTTATAGACATTTCTTGTATTGTAAAACTAAAACCACTGCCCCCAACAGAACTATTAAATTTAGTTATTATATCATTTATTTCTCCGTAAACATTTCGATTAAGTAATTCACTAAAAACTTGATTCAAACAAGGATCATTTAAATTATTCGTTATTTTTGAGTAATTATAATCAATGAAGGATAATTTAGTGTCGTATACGGGTGATCCTCCTCCGCCATATGTTACATTTAAAGCATCAATAAATGTAAATACCGCACTATTATAATCACCCCATCCTCCTATTCCCATCATATACCAATCGAAAATCGTGAGTTTTTGTCCCAAACATATTACTTCATTTAATATACCACCATCCATTTCGGGAGTGATTGAATTCATTTCTTTCATAGAAAACCCTTTTCCCTTCATGTTATAATTAACTCTCTTTGATAGAATCCCATTTTTCAAAAGCCTTCCATCTAAAGAAAAAACTTTTAATTCAAGTCCAAAAGGTGTCGCTTTAAAAGCTTTATAAACACCTTCTTTTTTTCCTTTATTATTGTATATTATTAATTCTTTAACAGATTTACTCGACACAACAGGAATTTCATATGCAATGGAACTATCTAATAATCGATGTTCTTTTACATTTTCCCAAATTATCTTCTCTTCCAAATTTTCTGGAACTTGTATCAAATACCAAGACTTTAGTTCTAGAGAAGATTTTAAGGGCTCAATTTGAATATCATTGTTACATGATAAAAGCAAGACCTGACTAATAATAAGAACTAAGAAAATTTTTAAAAACTCAATATTTTTTTTCATTCTAGTTTAATTATCTAACAATTTTTAAAAACATAATCCTAATTAATCTCAATCAATAATACAAATTCATATCAATAAAATAAAATGTTTTCGCAAAAAAATGCACTTTTATTTCAAGTTGTTGATTGGTATAAAGTAATAATACATTTGAGTAGGGCAAGAAAAAACTAATCCAACCTTGTTTATTTCAAATCAAACGAAAATCAGTTCACAAGAAAGGTGCGATAACATTCCATATACTTAGACATAAGTCGATATTAATGCTAAATGGAACACTTATTTTATTGGAACGAATTCTTCTCGAAGAACTCATTTAGAATATCAGATGCCTTAAGTCTAATCTCAAATTCCTTTTTATGAAGTTTTCTCCATTCTATTGCCAATGGATCCTTGGATGTCATTAGAAGTTCAAACTCATACTTTGACAAATGTGATAGGGTTTTCAATGACTTTACTGGTTTATACTCTTCCATATCCATAAGTTTTGAAGGAAAAAGGTTACGATTCAGACATGGGTCAATTCCCACACCTACAATTTACGATAAAACAATAGGTAATATTCTATGAAAATACTGGATGACAGTATCAATATCCCAAATTCATAAATTAAAACTCCAGTATAATTCTATACCGATCCCCTACGACAAAAACTTCGTTTAAATTAAAAGAAGTAGGGTATGATTTCTTAGCAATTCCTTAGCATTGAAGGCTTCCCTTTTTCATTTATTACCGGTATATTTTAGTAAAGTACATAGTTGAAGGGTTACAGATTCAACTCCAGTACATAAGATATTGATTACCCCCTCATTGTATTAGTTGACTGTAACCAACGAAACAATGGGGGATTTTTATTTAAAATGGCAGAACGATATTTGAACATTCCTTATGATATCCTATTAAACCCAAATTTTACAAGTGATGAAAAATTCATCCTTGCTGAAATTATTGCACTTGATAAAAGACCCAAAGGTTGTATCGCAAGTGATAACCATTTTGCCGAAATTATAACTAAGACAAGACAGACTACTAATGGTATAATAAAGAACTTGGAGTCCAAAGGATTTATAAATATTAAAGTCAAACCTGGAGTAGGAAAGAAGACTAAACCTGCAGCCAATTTTTGGGAGTTAATTAAAATACCTGTCGGGAATCATGACACCTCCAGTACTAATAATATTCCAATAGGTGTCGGAAATTCTGGCACCACGTGTCGGGATACTTTACAGGTAGGTGTCGAGTTTCATGACACCACGTGTCGGGATTCCGACACAACTAATACAATTACTAATACAGATATACTATTACATAGAGAATTACAATATACTGGGGCAACAGATGATTCAATAGTTGGATATCAAAAGCTTAACAAGCTACTTAATACTGATCCAGCACTTGTTTCAAATCAATTTCTAATTGATTTCCAGTATTGTTCATTTAAACTAGAGGAATTCTTTGGGACAAGTATCTTTGAGCAAATGAATATTCGAAAGACAAATCAGGAGATTTATCAAATTTATAGTATTACAAATTTGCACGGCATCCGGACAGAATTAAACTTCGTTAAATCAAATATGGATAGATTTCTAAGAATTGAATCATATATATAGGCTCTCAACGAAGACCGGGAGAGTATCGAGTGAATAATATAAGTCCTTCGGACTTCAACCCCCTCCCCGATTCCGCTCGGCCCCTCCCCAAAAAAAATATTAAAAAATATTTTGTGTATTAAATTTTTGTACATAATTTTGTAACACAAACAATGGGTCACAACAGTTTAACCCCTTTTACTTATGGCATATCGTTTTGATTTTGATGTATGGATTAAGAATAATACTCCTAAACAAACAAGAAGTAGTGTTTATTGGGATGATATCCATTTAGAATATGATGAAATTCTTGATGAATTTAAATCGATGTTATTTTCAAAAGAAACAATAATAGACGATAAAGGAAATAACTTGACGCCTTTACAACTTTATAATCGAATTGAATACTATAAAGAACGTATAGAAAAGTTAATGCTTATATTCAATTTAAGAGTTTACCAATCGAATAATGAAAATAAAAAAACAGGTGTTAAGTACGTTGTTATTAGAGCAAATTGGATTGATCACACTGGGAAACTTGTAAGATGGTTTTCAAAAAATCTTGGACCAGAATCAAAAGTTAAAATTGATGGAAAAATTCCAATCCATTTTTTAGATGCCGCAGAGGAATATATTTTATATCTAATGTGGGATCAATACCAAATTGAATATTTAGGTGGAGACGAAATTACTACCTGGGATGATGATGGGAATCAAGTCATTTTCCACGATTAAATAAAGAGTGGACATATGTCCATTTTTTTAAAAATAAAAATTGTACCATTTTGAATTATACAATTAAATAAACATAAAAATTATGACACAAAGCATCAACATTCAAGAAATCGACATTGATTTCATCAAAATTCACCCATTGCTGGAGCAATTCGTGAAACCCAAAAAGAAGGACCACATCGAATACACCATGCATCGATTGGGTCAATTTACACCATTACTAGGAAACCTAGTTGACGGAACATTCTACGTCACAGATGGGATTGTACGATTGGACGTTGCAAAATCTTTAGGACTGAAAACACTGCTATGTTTACAGATTAACATCCCCGATGAAGATGTAGTGAAGATTAGATTAACAAGTAATCAACGAACGACTATGTCATACTCAGAGATGGCACACTATGCGGAACATTTATTAGGTCTTTTGGGGAAATCTCAAGGTAAGAAAAGAGACTTAATGGGATTTGATTTTGTTGACAAAGACGATCATTACGGATTGATTGGAAAGAATCGATTTGAGTTGGTATGCCACCTTCTTAACCTACCTATCAAAGCTTCATCGTTACGGAAATTGATGGAAGTCAAATGGTTTGAAGATGATAATCCTGGTAATAAGATTGGTATTATGTCTGGATTAGAAAGTGGGTTATACAAGATTGATAAAGCCCATCAATTGCTAGAGGATAAAGGAAAGAAGGTAGCCCAAATTGCAGAAAGAAAACGTAGAGATTTTGAGGGAAAAGTAAATGATGTGAGTTATCATTTATTTAATACGTCCTCACTAGACCTGTCTGATATTCCTGATTCTAGTTTTAGAATGTTCATTCAATCCCCACCATATTTTCAACTTCGCGATTATGTAAATCAGTTAAAAGACTTTGTTCATGGTCAAGAGAAGACCTTAACGGAATACATTGAAAATGAAATTAAGTTTTACGAAG
>JACCDQ010379701.1_pt1 | contig 13005 bp, 8 predicted proteins | sample 7446031 | NCBI WGS metagenome assembly JACCDQ01 (sample SAMN15323442, study PRJNA562643) | freshwater metagenome | isolation source: river surface water | place: USA:Blue River Watershed | collected 2017-08-17 | reverse complement strand
CACGCGCTTGACGATCACGGCGCAGTACAGGCTGTACTTGCCATCGGCCGACGGCAGGTTGCCCGACACGACGACCGAGCCTTCCGGAATGCGGCCGTAGGTCACTTCGCCGGTGGCGCGGTCGTAGATCTTGGTCGACTGGCCGATGTAGACGCCCATCGAGATCACCGAGTTTTCTTCGACGATCACGCCTTCGACGATTTCCGAACGGGCGCCGATGAAGCAGTTGTCTTCGATGATGGTCGGGTTGGCCTGCATCGGTTCCAGCACGCCGCCGATGCCGACGCCCCCCGACAGGTGCACGTTCTTGCCGATCTGGGCGCAGGAACCGACGGTGGCCCAGGTGTCGACCATGGTGCCTTCATCGACATAGGCGCCGATGTTCACGTAGGACGGCATCAGCACCACGTTCTTGCCGATGAAGGAGCCGCGGCGCGCAACGGCCGGCGGCACCACGCGGAAGCCGCCCTTGGCGAAATCATCAGCGGTGTAGTTGGCGAACTTGGTCGGCACCTTGTCGTAGAACTGCATGCCGCCGCCGCCCGGAATGGCGACGTTGTCTTCGAGGCGGAACGACAGCAGCACAGCCTTCTTGACCCACTGGTTGACGACCCAGCTGCCGCTGTCCTTCTGCGCCACGCGCAGGGTGCCGGCATTGAGTTGCTCGAGCACGTCGGCGACCGCATTGCGGACGTCGGCCGGCGCCGACTTCGGCGAGAAATTGGCGCGCTCTTCCCAGGCGCTGTCGATGAAGGATTGCAGTTGTTGGCTCATGGTGTCTCTGAAAAAAGAAAAACAGGTTATTCGGGTTAACTCGGGTTCTGAGCCAGACACTGGATCCCGGCTTGTCCCGGGATGACGCTCGGTGACCGATGGTCCCTGGCATGTCGTCCCGGCGCAAGCCGGGACCCAGCGTCTTCAGATTGTCAGTTTTTGCTCAATTGGCGCAGATGCCTCAGGCCGCCAGCTTGCGCGTGAATTCGACGATGCGCTGCGCCGCTTCCAGGCATTCATCCACTTCGGCGACCAGCGCCATGCGGATGCGGTTCGCGCCCGGGTTGATGCCATGCGCGTCTCGCGCCACATAGCTGCCCGGCAGCACCGTCACATTATATTCGGCGTACAGGCGCTTCGCGAATTCGGTATCGGTGATTTTTGCCAGCTTGTCGACCTTGGCCCACAGGTAGAAGCCGGCGTCGGGCAGCGCCACGTCCAGCACCTCGGCCAGCATCGGCGTCACCTGGTTGAATTTGCGGATGTATTTGTCGCGGTTCTCTTCGACGTGCTTCTCGTCGTTCCACGCGGCGATCGATGCGGACTGCACCGACGGGCTCATCGCGCTGCCATGGTAGGTGCGGTACAGGAGGAACTGCTTCATGATCGCCTTGTCGCCCGCCACGAAGCCCGAGCGCATGCCCGGCACGTTGGAGCGCTTGGACAGGCTAGAGAAGGCGATCAGGCGCTCGTAGCCGCGGCCCAGCTTGTGCGCGGCTTCCATCGCGCCCAGCGGCTTCTGGTCGCCGAACCAGATCTCGGAATAGCACTCGTCGGACGCGATCACGAAGCCGTGCTTGTCCGACAGCGCGAACAACTCCTTCCAGTCTTCCAGTGTCAGCACCGCGCCGGTCGGGTTGCCCGGGGTGCAGATGAAGAGCAGCTGTACGCGCGGCCAGACGTCGGCCGGCACGCTGGAGAAGTCGGGTGCGAAATTGCGCGCCGGGTCCGAGTTGGCGAAGAAGGGCTCGGCGCCGGCCAGGAAGGCTGCGCCCTCGTAAATTTGGTAGAACGGGTTCGGGCAGACCACGACGGCTTTCGCTGCCGGGTCGATCACGGCTTGCGCGAGGGCGAACAGCGCTTCGCGTGAACCGTTCACCGGCAAGACTTCGGTCGCCGGATCAAGCTTGGGCAGGTTGTAGCGGCGCTCGAGCCAGCCGCAGATCGCGGCGCGCAGCGCATCGCTGCCGGCCGTGGTCGGGTAATTCGCCAGCCCGGCGAGGTTGTCCGCCAGCGCCTGCCGGATGAAAGCCGGCGTCGGATGCTTGGGCTCGCCGATGCCGAGGCTGATGGCCGGGTAGGCCGGATTCGGTTTCACATCGGCAAACAGCTGCCGGAGTTTTTCAAAAGGATAAGGCTGGAGGCGGGCGAGCAGCGGATTCACGGGAACGGGGCGCTTCGAAAAAGAGTCTGCGAAAGTTCGGCCAGTGGCCGGATTTGTTCTGGAAATTCAAGCGATTGCAGCGGCCGCGATTATACCTGCGGGGCGCGCTCGCCGCGCAGTGCCTGCATGCAGCTTTCCTGTATGAACGCATCCCCCTCGGTAGAGTAGGGTTGGCATGCAGCCGGATGATATGATTGCGCGATTCTTCTGACCCGCCGGGAAAGTCACGCAGCGCCACGCAGCAGCTGCGGGCAAGTTTTCCCGGTTTCTCTTTTTTCATGCTGGAAAAGACGTGCGGTTAACCTCCATCAAACTCTCGGGCTTCAAGTCCTTCGTCGATCCGACCAACTTCCAGGTGCCCGGCCAATTGGTCGGCGTGGTCGGCCCCAATGGCTGCGGCAAGTCCAACATCATCGATGCGGTGCGTTGGGTGCTCGGTGAATCCAAGGCGTCGGAACTGCGTGGCGAATCCATGCAGGACGTGATCTTCAATGGCTCGTCGAACCGCAAACCGGCCGGCCGCGCATCGGTTGAGCTACTGTTCGATAACTCGGCAGGCAAGGCCGCCGGCCAGTGGAGCACCTATGCCGAAATCTCGGTCAAGCGCACGCTGACCCGCGACGGCACCTCGACCTATTACATCAACAACCAGTCGGTGCGTCGCCGCGACGTACAGGATATCTTCCTCGGCACCGGCCTCGGCCCGCGCGCTTACGCCATCATTGGCCAGGGCATGATCTCGCGCATCATCGAAGCGCGCCCCGAAGAGCTGCGCATCTTCCTCGAGGAAGCTGCCGGCGTATCCAAATACAAGGAACGCCGCCGCGAGACCGAGAACCGCCTGCACGACACCCGTGAAAACCTGCAGCGCGTCGATGACATCCTGCGCGAACTGAACGCCAACCTCGAAAAGCTCGAGAAGCAGGCCGAGGTTGCGACCCGATACCACACGCTGCAAGCGGACCAGGAAGAGAAGCAAAAGCTGCTGTGGCTGCTGCGCAAGAACGAGGCCAAGGCCGAGCAGGAAAAGTTCATGCGCGACATCGACAAGGCGCAGACCGACCTCGAGGAGCAGACCGCGAAGCTGCGCCACATCGAGACCGAGCTCGAGCACATGCGCCAGGCGCACTATGCCGCCGGCGACCGCATGCACCAGGCGCAGGGCGCGCTGTACCAAACCAATGCCGAAATCGGCAGCCTCGAAGCGCAGATCAAGTTCGTGATCGAATCGCGGACCCGCCTGCAGAGCCAGCTGAACTCGCTGACTGCGCAGCGCGACCAGTGGCAGCGCCAGAGCACGCAATTCCAGGATGAGCTGGCGGATGCCGAAGTGGGGCTTGAGGAATTCGCAATGCGCGTGGCCGAGTCCCAGCAGGCGGTGCAGAACAAGCAGGACGAGATGCCGGCGCTGGAAGAAGCCTGGCGTGCCGCCCAGCTGGCCAGCACCGAGTCGCGTTCGAAAATCATGCAGGTGCAGCAGCGCATCGAGCTCGAATCCGCGCACCAGCGCAATGCGTCCAACATCCTGAACAGCCTCTCGCAGCGCCGCGAGCGCCTCGCGCAGGAAAAGAACCTGCTCGCTTCGCCCGATACCTCGCAGCTCGATGAGCTGAAGGTGCAGGCCGAAGAAAAGCAGATGCAGCTCGAGCAGGCACAAGGCGAACTCGATGCCGCCCGCGACAACCAGCCGAAGCTGGAGCAGGAACGCCGCGAAGCACAGGAAGCCGTCAACCGCGAGACCGCTGCGCATGCGCAGTTCGAAGCGCGCCTGGCCGCACTGAAGCAGCTGCAGGAAAACGTGCAGACCGAGGGCAAGGTCGCGCCCTGGCTGGACAAGCATGAGCTGGGCAAGCTGCCGCGCCTTTGGCAAAAGCTGTCCATCGAATCCGGCTGGGAAACGGCGCTTGAATCGGTGCTGCGCGAGCGCACCGGCGCGCTGGAAGTCTCCAACCTCGACTGGGCCAAGGCTTTCTTCAACGATGCGCCGCCGGCCAAGCTCTCACTGTACTCGACCAGCGGTGCGCCGCAGTCCGACATTGCGGCACCGGCCGGCTTCAAGTCGCTGCTGTCGCTGATGCAGTTGAACGATCCGGGCCTGCGCGCCCTGATGCAGGACTGGCTGCACGGCGTCTATGTCGCCGACGACGCCGCTTCGGCCCTGATGCAGCGTTCAACGCTGCCGGCTGGCACCACGCTGGTGACGCGCGAGGGCCATCTGGTCAGCAAGCTGTCGGTGCGCTTCTATGCGTCCGATTCCGAGCAGGACGGCATGCTGGCGCGCCAGCAGGAAATCGACAATCTCGAGCGCCAGGTGCGCGCGCAGTCCATGCTGGCCGACGAAGCGCGACAGCGCTCGGTGCGTGCCGACGCTGCACTCACGCAGGCCACGGCGCGCCTCGAGCAGCTGACCCAGCAAGTTGCTCAGCTGACCCAGGGCATGCACGGCCTGCAGATCGAATTGCTGAAACTGACCGAGGCCGTCGAGCGCTTCAGCCAGCGCAGCACCCAGATCCATAACGACCTGGCCGAGATCTCGGCACAGGAAGCCGAGCAGCAGGCCATCATGGTCGAGGCTGAGCAGGCGCTGGAACAGCTCGACGTCGAGCTGGGCCAGGTGCAGGAAAGCCATGAAGACGGTCAGACCGTTTATCTCGAGCGCGAACAGCAGCTCAATGCCGCGCGCGAGCAGTTGCGCGAGCTGGGACTGGCGGCGCAGCAGGCCGAATTCGCGCAGAAGTCGCACGAAAACCGCATCGAAGAACTGAAGCGCAGCATCAGCACCGCGCTCGAGCAATCGGCGCAACTGTTTGCCAGCATGGAGCAGGGCACGCTGGAGCTTGAGCAGCTGGACGACCAGGCGGCGCAGGCTGGCCTGCAGTCACTGCTGGAGCGCCGCAGCGAGCAGGAAGTCACGCTGGCCAATGCCCGTCACGAGCTGGACCAGCTGACCCAGCGCATGCGCGGCATGGACGAGGGCAAGCTGGCGGCCGAACGCGGCCTGCAACCGATGCGCGACCGCATCGTTGAACTGCAGCTCAAGGAGCAGGCCGCGCGCCTGAACCAGGAACAGTACGCCGAAGCGCTGGCCAACACCCAGGCCGACGAAGCCGCGCTGGCCGAGAAGCTGACCGACGACATGCGTCCGTCCTATCTACAGGGTGAAGTGACCCGCCTGACCAACCAGATCAACGCACTGGGCCCGGTGAACCTGGCCGCGCTGGACGAGCTGGCGCAGGCATCGGAGCGCAAGAACTTCCTCGATGCGCAAAACGCTGACCTGATGGAAGCGATCACGACGCTGGAAGATGCGATCCAGAAGATCGACATCGAAACGCGTGAGCTGCTGCAAGGCACCTTCGACAAGGTCAACCATCACTTCGGCGAGCTGTTCCCCATCCTGTTCGGTGGCGGTAATGCGAAGCTGGTGATGACGGGCGAAGAGATCCTGGACTCGGGCGTGCAGGTGATGGCGCAGCCGCCGGGCAAGAAGAACGCGACCATTCACCTGCTGTCCGGTGGCGAAAAGGCCCTGACCGCGACGGCGCTGGTGTTCTCGATCTTCCAGCTGAACCCGGCACCGTTCTGCCTGCTGGACGAGGTGGACGCGCCGCTGGACGACGCCAACACCGAACGCTTCTGCAATATGGTCAAGAAGATGTCGACCTATACGCAGGTCCTGTTCATCTCGCACAACAAGATTGCGATGGAAATGGCGCAGCAGCTGATCGGCGTGACGATGCAGGAACAGGGCGTGTCCCGCATTGTGGCGGTGGACATGGAGTCGGCGGCCAATCTCACCAGCGAGCAGCAGGCTGCCTGATGCCCGACTAGTGCGCAACTAGTGCTCGTCTAGTGCTCGACTGGTGCCCGCACGCGGATGTGCTGTGCGGCGCGCGTCCGGTCCTGCGAAGCTCGCCGTACCCCCCAGTACGGCTGCGCTTCCTGAACCGGACCCGGGTTGCTCGCCGAGTCGCTTGCTGAGTCGCTCGTCATGATGCCCGGACGAGCACGGACCAGCACTGACGAGTCGGGGTGGTTAGAAATGCCGTGGGTTCAATCCCACAGCGCTGCAGAGCGGGCCATTGCCGCGCGCTTCTGGTAGTACGCCTCATTCTCCTCGGCCTCGCGGGCGCGGGAATGTTCGACGGCTGCGCAGATCAGGTAATGCTCCTCGGCGCGTCGGTACCACCATTGGCGGAGCCAGCGACTGATGGGGCGGCCGGACAGTACGTCGAGTGCGTTGTATTTGATTTCCGAGGTATTGGCCATTCGGAGGTCCTCCCTGAACTTGTTGTGTTTGTTATCGTAATGACAAATATTTTCGAGTTCTTGATTGGCGTCAACTTCGCTGGTCGGCGGCAGGGAACTTGTCGTAAAGCATGATTTTTGGCATTGGCCCGAGCCAGCCAAGCGCGGGAATGACGAAGATTGGGTAGGGCTGGCCCCCCGACTTCCCGTAAAATGTTTCTTTATTGAATATCTTTGATCGAAAGAGCACGGAATGACTGAGCTGCAGGCAAGCCTGATGGCCATAGGCGGCGTGATCGTGGTGGGCGTCATCTCTTACAACAAGTGGCAGGAATGGCGCGCGAAGAAGTCGGTCGAGCAGGCGTTTTCACCGCTGCAGGACGACGTACTGATGGGCGGTGGCCCGGCAGAGCGCCAGGAACCGGTTCTGACACCGTTCGAAGGCCCTGATGCCGTGGTCGCGCATGCGCATGATGAACTGGTGCATCGCGATGTCGACGGCCAGGGCGATGACGAGCCGGCGCACGGCAACGAGTCGCAGGACCACTTGCCCCAGCGCGAGCATGTCGGCCACGATGGTCGTGATGGCATTGGCAGCGCAGCGGCACCGGCGTCTCGTTCGGCCTTCATCGAGGCGCACGCCAAGCCGTCGCTGCTGGATGACGCGATCGACTGCATCATCCCGCTGGCGCTGGATACCCCGCTGCGTGGCGAAAAAGTATCGGCCGCGTTCCAGCCACTGCATATCGTCGGCAACAAGCCGGTCCGCGTGATCGGCGAGAACGAGGCCGGCCACTGGGAGGCGGTGGCGGTCGGCGGCATTTACAGCGCGCTGAAAGTCGGCGTGCAACTGGCGACCCGTACCAATGCGCTGACCGAGCTGGAATTTTCCGAACTGGCGAGCCACCTGAACCAGCTGTCCGACGAAATCGGCGCCAGCCCGGAGCTGCCCGACATGACCGACACCATTGCCAGGGCGCGCGCGCTGCACCAGCAGGTGCATGAGTTCGATGCGCAGCTGTCGATCAATGTGCGGGCCAGCGGCGCGCCGTGGGCCATTGCGACCATCAAGCCGGCGCTGCAGCGCCAGGGCATGGAGCTGCGCCCGGACGGCCGCTTGGTGATGCCGGACGGTGAGGGCGGCATTCTGTTCTCGGTGCTGACCAATGCCGAGCCCGATGAGACCAGCCGCCTGATCACGCTGCTGCTGCCGGTCGCGCGCGTGGCACCGGCCTTTGGTGCCTTCAAGGCCATGTCGGCCTTCGCGAAGTCGCTGGCGACCCGCCTGTCGGGCGTGGTGGTCGATGACGAAGGGCAGAACCTGTCCGATGCAGCGCTGGCAGCGATTGCTGCGCAGGTCGACGCGTTCTACCAGCAGATGGCGCAGGCCGGCATTCCTGCCGGGTCGGTGCGGGCACAGCGCCTGTTTGCCTGATGGCGCAGCATTCGCTGTTTGGCGGCGAGGCCGATAAGGGGCCGGCAGCTGAGCCAGCTGCAGCCCCCACCGCTGCCGCCGCCGCTGCCACCCCCGAGCCGGACCCGAAAGACTGGCCGGCACGCGCCGCCTGGCTGCGCGCCGAACTGCACCGCCACGGGCACGCGTACTACGTGCTCGACCATCCCACCATTCCCGACGCCGAATACGACGTCCTGTTCCGCGAGCTGCAGGCGCTCGAGGACGTGCATCCCGAGCTGCGGTCGCCGGACTCGCCGACCCAGCGCGTGGGTGGCATGCCGCTGCCGGAATTCAGCCAGGTCCGGCACGACGTGCCCATGCTGTCGATTAACAATGGCTTCTCGGATGAGGACATCGCCAACTTCGACCGCCGTGTGCGCGAAGGCCTGGAGCGCGACGAAGGCGCGCCGCTCATCGACTACGCCTGCGAATTGAAATTCGACGGCCTGGCGATCAACCTGCGCTATGAACATGGCGTGCTCGTACAGGCGGCCACGCGCGGCGACGGTGCGACCGGCGAAGATGTCACCGCCAACATCCGCACCGTGCGCTCGATACCGCTGAAGCTGCATGGCGACAAGCTGCCCGCGCTGATCGATGTGCGCGGCGAGGTGCTGATGTTCAAGGCCGACTTCGCGCGGCTCAACCAGCGCCAGCGCGACGCCGGGCAAAAAGAATTCGCGAACCCGCGCAACGCAGCTGCCGGCAGCTTGCGGCAGCTGGATTCGAAAGTCACCGCACAACGCAGCCTGCGCTTCTTTGCGTACGGCATCGGCCGCGTCGATGGCGCGCCTTTGCCCGTATCGCATGCGGCGCTGCTGGACTGGTACCAGACACTGGGCATCCCGGTCTGCAACGAACGCGCGGTGGTGCAGGGCGCCGCTGGCTTGCTGGCCTTCTTTGCCGATATCGGCAACAAGCGCGCGCAGCTGCCTTATGACATCGACGGCGTCGTTTACAAAGTCAACCGCGTCGACCAGCAACAGCAATTGGGCTTCGTGTCGCGCGCCCCACGCTTTGCGCTGGCGCACAAGTTCCCGGCCGAAGAGGCGACCACCACCGTGCTTGGCATCGACATCCAGGTCGGCCGCACCGGCGCGCTGACGCCGGTGGCGCGACTGGCACCGGTATCGGTGGGCGGCGTCACCGTCACCAATGCGACGCTGCACAACGAAGATGAAGTACGCCGCAAAGACATCCGCATCGGCGACTGCGTGATCGTGCGCCGTGCCGGCGACGTGATTCCCGAAGTCGTGGCCAATGTGCCGGAGCGCCGTCCGGCCGATGCGCAGGAGTTCGTGATGCCGACCGCGTGCCCGGTCTGCGGTTCATCGGTCGAACGTGCGGAAGAAGAAGCCGTGGCGCGCTGCTCCGGCGGTTACATCAAATGCGCTGCGCAACGCAAAGGTGGCCTGCTGCATTTCGTATCGCGCCGCGCGATGGACATCGAAGGCCTCGGTGAACAACTGGTCGAGCAATTGGTTGACAAGGGATTGGTGACCACGGCGGCCGACTTTTACAAGCTGGGGCTGGTGATGCTGGCCGAGCTGGACCGGATGGCGACCAAGTCCGCGCAGAATGTGCTCGATGCGCTGGAGGCATCGAAGTCGACCACGCTGGCGCGCTTCATTTATGCACTGGGCATCCGACATGTCGGCGAGTCGACGGCGAAGGCATTGGCCAGGCATTTCGGCAAGCTCGATGCACTGCTCGATGCCAGCGAAGAACAGATACTGGCGGTCGACGATATCGGACCCGTGGTGGCGCACGCTATCCTGACATTCCTGTCCGATCCTTTGAACCGCGAACTGATCGCGCAATTGCGCGCCGCCGGCGTGCACTGGGACGAGCAGGAGCCGGAACGCGGTTCGCAGCACCTGGCCGGCAAGACCTTCGTGCTGACTGGCACGCTACCGACGCTGAAGCGCGACGAAGCGCAGGCCATGATCGAAGCGGCAGGCGGCAAAGTGTCGGGATCGGTGTCCAAGAAGACCAGCTATGTGGTCGCTGGCGAAGAGGCCGGCAGCAAGCTGGCCAAGGCCGAGGAGCTGGGCATTCCCATCCTCGATGAAGAAGGTTTGAAGAAACTGTTGGAGTCTGTTGAATGAGCCAGTCCCTGATCACCAAGGCCGTGTTCCCCGTCGCGGGATTGGGCAGCCGCTTTCTGCCGGCGACCAAGGCGCAGCCGAAAGAGATGCTGCCCATCGTCGACAAGCCGCTGATCCAGTATGCGGTCGAAGAGGCGGTCGAGGCTGGCATTACCGAGATGATTTTCATCACCGGCCGCAACAAGCGCGCGATCGAAGACCATTTCGACAAGGCTTACGAGCTCGAGGCCGAGCTCGAAGCCGCCAACAAGCAAAAGCTGCTGGACATGGTGCGCGAGGTGATCCCGAAAAACGTCAACTGCATGTACATCCGCCAGCCGCAAGCGCTGGGCCTGGGCCATGCGGTGCTGTGCGCGCGCCCTATCGTGGGCAACGATCCTTTTGCCGTCTTGCTGGCCGATGACTTCATGCAGGGCGAGCCGGGCGGTGCGGGCGTGATGAAGCAGATGACCGAGCAGTTTGCGAACCAGCAGTGCAGCATCCTCGGTGTACAGGACGTGCCGCGCGAACATACGAAGCAGTACGGCATCGTCAGCACCGATGCTTTCGGCGAACGACTGGAGAAGGTCAAGGGCATCGTCGAAAAGCCCGCGCCCGAGGTCGCCCCGTCGACGCTGGCCGTGGTCGGCCGCTATGTGCTGACCAACCGCATCTTTTCCTGCCTCGAGAAAATCGGCAAGGGCGCCGGCGGCGAGATACAGCTGACCGATGGCATCGAGGCGCTGATGCAGTACGAGACCGTGCTCGCCTACCGCTATTATGGCCGCCGCTTCGATTGCGGCTCCAAGCTCGGCTACCTGCAAGCCTCGGTCGAGATCGGCCTGCAGCATGCGGAAACCGGTGCGGCCTTTGCCGACTGGCTAGCCAAGCGCGGCTGACACCGGACCGGGAGAGGCGACATGGCCGTACGCGACATACTGAAGATGGGCGACCCGCGCCTGCTGCGCCAGGCCGAGCCGGTCACAGCTTTTGACACGCCCGAATTGCATGCGCTGATTGCCGACATGTTCGACACCATGCATGCGGCCAATGGTGCCGGCCTCGCTGCGCCGCAGATCGGCGTGAACCTGCAACTGGTGATCTACGGATTCGATCGCAATGAGCGTTATCCCGACGCCCCGGCGGTGCCGAAGACGGTGCTGATCAACCCCGTGCTCAAGCCCTTATCCGACGAGCTGGAAAACGGTTGGGAAGGCTGCCTGTCAGTGCCCGGTCTGCGCGGCGTGGTGCCGCGTTACACACAGCTGCAGTACAGTGGTTTCGACCAATTCGGCCAGAAGATCGACCGGATTGCCGAAGGCTTCCATGCGCGCGTGGTCCAGCATGAATGCGACCATCTGATCGGCGTGCTGTACCCGATGCGCATACGCGACTTCAGCCAGTTCGGCTATACGGAAATCCTGTTCCCGGGGCTGGACCCGGCATCGGACGACTGAGGCTGTTGCTGAGGCTAGCACTGAGACTATGGCTCAGGCAGTGAGCCTCGTGCAGATCGAACCCATGCCGAACCACGGCCTGTCCTGTATGCTGCTCGAGCGAGTTTGCACCCGTTCGGGTGTGCCCTCGTATTCAGTAAAGGGGGAAAGCTGCGTATGACTTCTGCACCGGGCGGTGTCCCGACCTCGGCCTCTCCAAGATGGCCTGTTTATCTCCCGCTGGCTGGCCTGCTTGGTGTGGGCATCGGCTTTGCCGGCTTTTCCTCACCGCTGATCGTCGCGCTGCTGTGTGCCGCCTTGCTCGGTGCCGTGATCGCGGCGGTCCATCATGCGGAAGTCATTGCGCACAAAATCGGCGAGCCCTTCGGCACGCTGGTGCTTGCGCTGGCCGTGACCATCATCGAAGTGGCCCTGATCCTGTCGCTGATGATGGGTCGCGGACATGCGGCAGCTGCGTTGCCACGCGATACGGTCTATGCCGCAGTCATGATCATCTGTAATGGTGTCGTGGGCCTGTGCGTGCTGATCGGCGGGCTGCGTCATCGCGAACAAAGCTTCCGCATCGAAGGCACCGGTTCAGGCTTTGCCGCGCTGGCTGCGTTATCCGTGCTGGTGCTGGTGATGCCAACGCTGACCGTCAGCTCGGCCGAAGGGTCGTACACGACCAGCCAGCTGGTCTTCGTGGCCTTGTCCTCGCTGGTGCTGTGGCTGGTCTATGTATTCATCCAGACCATACGCCATCGCGATTACTTCCTGCCGGCGCAGGAAGCCGACAATGAGTCCGCACATGCGGAGCCGCCGTCGGCGCGCGCCGCGTGGATCAGCCTTGCGCTGCTGCTGGCATCGCTGACCGGCGTCGTCGGCATGGCCAAGCTGCTGTCGCCGTCGATCGAGGCTGCGCTCGATCGCCTGCATGCGCCGCCCACCATGGTCGGCATCATCGTCGCGCTCATCGTGCTGTTGCCCGAGACTTGGGCGGCCGCACGTGCGGCACGCGCAAACCGCCTTCAGACCAGCATGAACCTTGCGATCGGCTCAGCGCTGGCCAGTATCGGCCTGACGATACCGGCCGTGGTCGCGACCACGGTGGCGCTGAAGTTGCCGCTGGAATTGGGCCTGGAGGCAAAAGACATTGCGCTGCTGGCCTTGTCCTTCATCGTGGGTGCGATCACGCTTGGTTCAGGCCGGACCAATGTGATGCAAGGCGCTGTACACCTGGTGATCTTCGCTGCCTTCCTGTTCCTGAGCCTGGTGCCCTAGGTCTGGTGTCTGGCCGGTGATCTCGGCTCCGTGAACTCGGCTCCGTGACTTCGGCGACGGCTCAGAAGGCTTCGTCGTCGCGCAGGTAGCGCCACTGCCCGACCGGCAAATTCCCCAGCTTCACGCGGCCGATGCGCACGCGCTTGAGGCCGATGACCTTCAGGCCGACGATCTCGCACATGCGGCGGATCTGGCGCTTCTTGCCTTCCCGGAGGATGAAGCGCAGCTGGTCGTCGTTCTGCCAGCTGACCTTGGCAGGCAGCAGCTTCTTGCCATCCAGCGTCAGGCCATGGTTCAGGCGCTTCAGCTCGTGTTCGGGCAGCTTGCCGGGCTTCGAGT
>JACCDQ012072519.1_pt1 | contig 13006 bp, 19 predicted proteins | sample 7446031 | NCBI WGS metagenome assembly JACCDQ01 (sample SAMN15323442, study PRJNA562643) | freshwater metagenome | isolation source: river surface water | place: USA:Blue River Watershed | collected 2017-08-17 | reverse complement strand
GGCATGAGCACGGCCGAACTCGAAGCGCAGATCGCGAAAATCCGCAGTTCAATCGAGCAGACTTCAGCAGCGGCGCAGGAGCCGACCCTCCTTGAGTCGGCCGTGGCGCCCATCAAGGCGATTGGAAGCGCCATCGCGCATCCGATCGACACGGGCGCTGCCATCATCGAACAGATCACAGGCTCGCAACGCGCGACGCCTGAAACGCGCGCGCTTCCCGAGTGGACCGCCATGCCCGAGCTCAACCAGATGAGCATGGCGAGCTTCAAAACCGCGCTTGGCTCGCTCTTGAGTAGCCCGAAGGAAACCGTTCAAATCCTCCAGGCAAATTTCCCCGACACGCAAGTTCGCCAGGACGAGAAGGGGAACTTCATCCTGCGCTCGAGCGTCGACGGGCAGGAGTACGCGATTCCGCCAGGCTTCAGTATCGGCGACATTCCCCGCGCGGCCGCAGGCATTGCCGCATTTACGCCAGCAGGGCGCGCGACAAGCGTGCTGGGCGCGGCCGGCGCGGGCGCTGCTACGCAAACGGCCATCGAAGCGGCGCAATCCGAAGCGGGCGGCTCATTCGATGCAGCAGAGATCGCCGCGGCTGGCTCCGGAGGAGCGCTTGGCCAAGCCATTCAGCGCGGAGCGTCCGGCGTGCGCGCGGCGACTCGCGCCTACCGCGCGGCGCCCGAAGTTCCTCCCGCCGTTCCGCCAGGCGCGGTCGGTGCTCCTTCCGCAGGGGCACCTGCAGTAGCGCAGGTCATTCCCGAGACGCCTATGCCCGGTGCGGCTTCCGTTGACGTCCCGACTGCGCCCAGCGCTGCTAGCGGCGCCGCTGCTCCTACGGCCGAAGTCGCCGCGGCCTCTGAAGTTGGTGCGCTCGTGCGCAAGGCATCCGGAAAAGGTATCGGTGCTGCGACGGCACGCGATCAGCTCGCCGACATGGCATCCCTCAACCCGGAGGCGCGCGCCGCGGCCGAGCGCCTTGGCGTGGAACTTCCCTTTGACGTCTTCAGCGATAACCCGCAGGTGCGCGCGGCCGTGGGGCTCACGCGTTCGGCCGCGGGCTCTGAAGCCGAAGCTGCCTGGCGCACGACGGTTTCGCAGGCCGTCGACAAGGCTGATGACGTCCTAAAGCAATTCGATACGGCTTTTACCGAAGGCGCCGTGAGTCCCGGAGCGACCTCTGAGAAAGTTAAGACCGCGCTGCTCACCACGGCCGCCGAGACGAAGCAGCGCGCGACCGATATCTATCAACGAGTGGACGCCGCAGTTCCCAAGCAGTCACACGTCAACCTGCCCGAGTTAAACAAAACTCTTTACCGCATAACGCAAGAAGTCGGTGAAGGCGGCATGACTGCGCCCGAGCGCCGCCTTTTGAAAATGTCAGAAGACGGCGCGACCTACGGGCGCCTAATCCGCGAGAAAAATCTCATCGGCCAGGCCATCCAGGGGCGTGATTCGCCCTATGGGAACATGGAGGCGGGGGCATTGAAGCGTCTCTATGCGGCCTTGGCCGAAGATCAACTCGGGAACGTTGGGCGCCTGGGCGGTGATGAGCTCCGAAGGGAACTTCGCGGCGCGAACCTGCTCTACGCGAAGGAACGCGCGCTCTCGAAGCGCATCGTGAACCTATTCGGCAATGACATCGAGGGCAGCATTGCAAACAAGATGCGCTCCGCCATCACGAACGCGTCGAAGGGCGATTCGGGCGAATTCGTGCGCCTCTTCAAAACTGTGCCGAAGGAACTCCAGCGCGAGACCATGGCAACGGCCTTGGCTTCGGTCACGCGCTCGGCGCGCGGAGCGGAGCGCGGGGGCTTTGGCTTTGCCGAGTATGCCCAGCTCTACCCGAAGCTCCGCGCGAACGCGCCCGTCTACAAGCAAATGATCGAAGCCCTTGGGCCCGAATCGAACCAAGTCCTGCGGGATCTCTTCGAGATCTCTAAGCGCGTAACGGACGCGCGGGCGCAAGTTCTCACGACGGGCAAGGCAAATCAGGCGCTCGTGGAATCACTCCGCGTCGAGGGGCTCATCTCCAAGATCATGGAAAGCACGCTCGGCAAGGCAGTCGCCACGGGAGTCGCCGCAGTCGGCGGCGGTCCGGTAGCAGCTGCCGCGACTTCCGTCTTCACGAACGCGCTCACGCAAGGGAACAAGGACGCCGTGCGCGCGGCCGGGCGCATGTTTGCTAGTCCCGAATTCCAGAAGCTCGCGGTTGAGGCCGCAACGCGCGGGGAACCGAGTAAAGCGGTCCTGCGCGCCGCCGCGCGAAGCCGCGCCTTTGATGCCTTCTCGCGTGCCGTGAAAATGCCTCAGCAGCTCGATAAGAAAATTGATTGGCTCACGCGCGCCCTTCAGACCTCGCGCACGCTGAGCAGAGACGAGACGAAGCAACAGGAGAACGAATGACGGCCCTTTCAGTCAATCCGCCCTACCCGATTTTCTGCGACACCGATGGCTCGCCACTAAACAGCGGGTATGTATGGCTCGGCATCGCGAACCTCGCGCCACTGACGAACCCCGTCGCGGCATTCTGGGATGCGGCGTTGACCCAGCCCGCAGCGCAACCCGTGCGCACCTCGGGCGGCTACCCGGTCAATAACGGCACGCCCGCGCGACTCTACGTGAACAGCGACTTCTCGATTCTCGTCAAGGATAGCCGCGGCCGCACGGTCTACAGCGCGCCCACGTGCACGGATCGTTACAGCGACGTGGTCGTCACGGGCGTCAATGCGACAAACGTCGGTTTCACGCAGCAGGGTGTTGGAGCCGTGGCTACGACGGTAGCCGCGAAGCTCTACCAGTTCGTGAGCATCACGGACTTCGGCGCAGTTTCGGGAGAGGATTCCACGGTCGCCATTCAAGCAGCTCTCGATTCGGGCGCCGAGGAAGTCTACGTGCCCGAGGGGACATTCAACTACTCCGCGCAGCTGGAGATCTCCACGAAGTTACGCCTCTACGGGCCCGGCACGCTGAACGAAACGATCCTCCAGGATGCGGGCATCCTTGTCGACGGCGTCGATGGCGTACGTATTGAGCAGCTCACCTTCACGGGTCCGGAGAACCTCGTCGATTGGCTTGCGGGGGGGGCTGCCTACCGCCAGGAGTTCAAGGCCTTCATCAAGTTCGAAAACTGCAACGACGGGCTCGTGCGCGATGTGATCTCGAGCGGGAAGCGCGGCACGGTTTGGACCTACTTGTCGGAGCGCATGCAGATCGAAAACATCCGTCATGCGGGCTTCCTGGGTGCGGTGACGACGCCGCCCGTGGTCGACAGCAACTGGTATTTCGTCGTGCTTATCCAAGGCGGCCAAGAATGCAACGTCGTCAACTCGTACGGCTCTTCGGTCGGGAACGTCGTCCTGATCGGCATCGATGCCTCGGACAATATGATTTCGAACACGACGGGCGCCCAGATTCACGACGCGCTGATTTACAATAGCAGCGGGGACCGTTCGACCTTCCTCGGAGGCGCCGTTGATGCCTGCACCGTAGGCTTAATCATCCGCGGCTCAAGCCACGTCGTCATGGGCTACACGGTGAAGGGAAGTCGTGCTGTGGGGATTGCGCTCACCGGAAACGGCGCAGCCGACGCGTACGGCGCGAACGGCCACGGCACGGTATGCATGGGGAACACGGTCGTTGACACCGTGTCCGGGCACGCGATCCAGACGTCGGCCCAGGACCTTCTGCTTCCCCGCGACTTCCTGATCATCAACAATACGGTGGAGAATCACGCAGCCCCTGATCCGCTCTTCTCGGCGATCAGTATTGCGGCCGTGCGCGGGGTGAAGATTGACGGAAACGTCATCTCGAAGACCACAGCGAATATTGCCATTGAAGTCGCCGGAACTTCCGGAGCCGAGATCGACAACTGCTCCATTTCGCGAAACTCGATCTTCAATGCGCCGCTTGGCATCCGGATTCAGTACGTCGACAATTCCGTGCTCGAGGGGAACCTCTTCCAAGATATCTCGGGGGGAAGCGCTATCAGCGCGCATCTCTCGGATACGAACTTCATCACGGGCAACGTGGTGGAAGGCTCAGCCATCATCAACGTCAGTAGCGTTGACCCATGCATAAACAACACGGTCACGAATAATCGCCTGGCGAGCTACGGCTCGCTCACGGTTGATCGCACGGCGAACATAACAGCGCCTCCTATCGAGTACGAATCCAACACATGGACGCCCACGTACGCGACGACGGTCACGCCGTTTGGCTCGGTGACCTACAACGCAGAAACCCAGGGCTTCTACACGAAGATCGGGCAGATGGTTTTCTTTAGCGGCTTCCTGCGCACCGAGGCAATCACCGTCGGCGGAGCGGCAGGGGACGTCGTGATCGGAGGCCTCCCGTTCGCCTGCAGTAACTCGGGCTCGGGCGTCAGGAATGCTGTGCCCGTCACGTTCATGACGAACTTCGCGGCGGGCTACCCTTCGACGAGCTTCATTCAACGCAACGAATCGTTCATTCGTCTCATGACCCGCGCGGCGTCGAACGGCGATGATGTTCCTCTGGCCATTTCGGACCTTGGCACGGGCGCCACGGCGAACTTGCTGGCCTTCAGCGGCGCCTACATGACGGATTCATAAGGGGAGTAAACATAAAATGTTAAAGTCGGTACGCAAAGCATCCGGAAGTTCTCCTCCTAGCGGTCCTGCGGGCGGAGAACTCGCGGGAACTTATCCTAACCCAACTTTAGTTAATGCGGCTGTGATTGCGAAGGTCCTGACGGGCTACGTGTCGGGCGCTGGCATTGTCGCAGCGACGGATACGATCCTTGAGGCCATTCAAAAGCTGAACGGTAACATTGGCGGTAAACAGCCCACGGGGAACTACATCACGGCCCTGACGGGCGACGTGACTGCTGCCGGACCCGGTAGTGCGACGGCAACGGTTGCGGCAGTCGGCGGAGTTTCCGCGGCAGCTGTGGCAACAGCGGTCGCGATTGTCGCCGCCGCAACGGCCGCCAATACGGCCAGCACGCTCGTCCTACGCGATGGCTCGGGGAACTTTGCTGCGGGCACGATCACGGCAGCCCTCACGGGCGCAGCTTCGCTTAACGTTCTCAAGGCTGGCGACACGATGACAGGGGCTCTTGTGCTTGCTGCGGGGCTCGTCGGAACACCATCGCTTTCGTTTGCCTCCGACCTGGACACGGGATTGTTCCGTGTCGGTGCCGATACGATCGGATTTGCTGCCGGCGGCGTGGAGCAGTTCCGTGTGAATGCCAACGGAGCATTCTTGAGCCGCAACGGAAGCGCCAGCACTCCGTCCCTTGGATTCACTTCAGATACGACCTCGGGATTATTTCGCATTTCGGGCAGTAACAACCTCGCGTTCGCCACGAACGGGCAAGAAGCTGGGCGCATCACATCCTCGCAGAACTGGCAGATCGGCACGACGGCACCTCTTTCTGGGACTGCTGAACGCATCACGGTCCTGAACACCGATAGCGCGGGGGGAGCGTCCTCGTACTCGACGGTAGCCACGCAGATTTCGCTCACGAGTAACGTCGCCTACACGACTTCGAACCCGCTATCGTCAGCCTTCAACCGATTCCAGCGCACGATCACCGCAAGCGTGACCGATACGGCCGCCATGGGCGCAAACTTCGCCATTGCGCGCTTCAACGTGGCCGCAGCTCAAACGCTCACGAACACGAACGCTGACGGCGTCTACGGGCTCATGATCGGAGCCGCGACAAACCAGAGCGCCGGCACGCTTGCCCTGACGAACTACTCGGCGATCATGATTCAGGCCGATTCCCTCGCCACGGGCACGACGAAGCGCGGCCTGCGCATCGGAAACATGACCGGGGCCGCGACGAACTACGCCATCCAGACTGGCACGGGGCTTGTCGACTTCGGAGATTCCGTGACGGCCGCGGGCGATATCCGAGGATTCGATCTCTACAGCGGTCGCACGGGCTCCGGCACTGGCGGCAAGCTGTTCCTTCGAAACGATTCGAACGTGGTCGGCTGGCACGTCGGCTACTTGGGCTCAGCAGCCGCGACGGACTTCAATATCCGCGACTCGATTGGCGGAGCAGAACGATTGATCGTAACGCAGGCCGGTCAAGTGAGCATTCCGACCGTGGGTCGGGGTTTGAGCCTTGCCGAAGGATCGAACGCAAAGATGGGCGTCTCAACGCTCGTCGGGGGCACGGTCACGGTCAGCACTACGGCCGTGACGGCGAACTCCAGGATTGTTTTCACGCACCAAAACGCGTCGGGAACTATCGGCGTGCCCAGCAAGGGCACCGTCGTTGCGGGAACTTCGTTCGTCATCAACTCCAGCAGCGCACTCGATACAAGCGACATCCATTGGGTGATCATTGAGCCGGCCTAAACTAATTTTGAGGAGTAACTAAGCATGTCGACGAACTCACAGATTGCCTTCAACCCTCTCGGCGAAACCGCCGTTGTCGCTGCCGATACCGTGGCTCCCTCGGGCGTTCAGGCGCCCGTGTACGAGCGATTCAACCCGCAGAGCACGGGGCAGTACCGCGTCATCAACGACGGCACCGTCACGGCCTTCCTCGGCGTGGGCACGTCGGCCGCGGAAGCCGCAGCGAATGCTGTCGCGCCGATTGCCGGAAACCCTTCGCCTGCGATCGTGCTCATCCCGGGCGCAGTCGAGGTGCTGCGCTTCAGCAAGGACGCGTACTTTAGTGCGCTTTCGGCCTCGGCGGCGACGATCTACATCGTTCCGGGCCAAGGTCTTTGAGCGCGCCGGCGCGCGCCATGGCAACCTCCGCACGGGTCTTGCAGGGATTTTGAAGCATGGAAGGGATGATGCTCATGGAGGATGAAAAGAAGCGCCTGGGCTTTGCTCAGTTCGTCGATTGGGCATTTCTGGCCATGGTCGCGGGGCTACTTTCCTACTCGGCCAGCGCCGTGAAGGAATCGCTGAGCGAACTCACCGCGGGAGTCTCGCAGCTAACGCGTAGCGTGAGTTCGCTCGAGGCCAGTGTGGGCATCATCGCCGAACGCGTTTCGCGCGCGGAGCAGGATCGGGATGACCACGAGAAGCGTCTGCGCTCCCTTGAGCGCGCCCGGGCGCGAAGTCTCCGGGATGGCCCTGACGACGAATAACCTCCTAGGCGAGGTCAATGAGGCGCGCGCAGCGGTAGCCGATGAAGTCGCTGCGCTTGGTGAGCTGGACGTTCACGGCATTGGCCTGATTTCCGCCCAGAAGGTAGATTCCGCCGTCGCCGAGGCGAAGGGCCACGCCCACGTGGTTCTCAAAGACGGCAATGGCTCCGGTGAAGAACGGATAATTCTCGCCCCACGTGGCCCAGGAGCGCGCCGCCGCGTTCGTGCGCCCTACGTGCATTCCCGCCTTCAGCGCTGCCCACATTGTGATGGAACTGCACCACGGGACCTCGTCAGAGGTCGCGCGGAGCGAGGTCTTCGAGTGGTATTCGACGATTGCGGGATTGGCTCCGGAGCCTGCGATTTCATGGACGCCGTACTGGGACAGGAAAGCCATCGTCAGTCGTTGATGGGCCAGCAGCACCTTCTCGTTCATGTCCATCAGGATAACCGGCCGCTGCGGCGCCGTAAATCGGGGGGACGCTCTTCCGCTCGTGCGCGCCGTGTGCGATTCTTTTCCTTAGGGCCGCTGGCCCGAGAAAAGGGGGAGTTCGGTGGAAGAATTTTATGGATGGCTCCAGACGCACGCGCGGGAGATTCTGGATTGGGCATCGCTCAAGTTCCCGGTCTTCGCGACCGTAGCACTCTTCATGGGAACGCTGCGCGTCTGGTTCAAGCCCCTCATGACCGCCGTCGAGAAGGCTGTCGCCGACACGCCCTCCAAGCGCGACGACGAATGGCTCCTGAGGACCCAACGCTCGCGCGCCTTCCGGATCTTCCTCTGGCTCCTGGACTTCTTCGCTTCGGTCAAAGCGCCGCCGCTTAAATGATCGTCTATCTGATGAGGGTTGAGATGAAACTGCGCGTACTGATCCTCATGCTGCTGTCGATCCTCGTCCTGGCGTTGACCGGATGCGCGTCGCTGACGAATCAGAAGCTCGATCCGGAGGTCTTCTATAAGCGAGATATCCGCTTGAAGGTGAACGGCGTGGAGTTCCGCGGCGTAGCCGTGCCCGCGCCGGCGTCGGAGTACAAGATCGAGATCGAGACCGTAGGCGATATCAATATGCTCACGCTCACAAGCTGCCATCGCGAGGAGATCTTCGAGGAACCGACAAAAGGCTGGTTTAAGTCGAATACGAAGTTCGCCTACACCTACCGGCCGATTCCTGGCATCGAGGACGGCCAGGGGTGCGTGCTCGACGTGGGCGCGTACGAGCGCGGCAGGGGACGCCATTCCTGGGCCACAATCGACTTTGTCACGCCGGCTGACCAGGTCGTGGCCGAGCTCACGTGCGATGGGCACGTGTTTCGCGCCAAGGGCGTCTCGATCTGCCAGGGCAAGCAGGGGCTGACGCAGAAGATCCGCTTCCCCGAGCGCGTGAAGGTGTCCGATCGCGTCGACGAGCGGTGCGCGGTCATGCGCACGACCGATGATGGGAAGGCTTGGGAGTACGAAATGCCGCGCGGGGAATGCGCGATCTACTTCGGCACGCGCGATGGGCGCCTGCACCGGCTCACGACGCTGGGCTTTGAAAGCGTGTTCGTGCGCGACGAGAGGAGTGAGTGATGGCCTTCGGCATCGACGCGATCCTGAAGCTCGTGGTGCTGTTTCTGGACTTCTACATGAAGCGCTGGGCGGTCGGGGAGCAGGCGAAGAAGGACTATATCGCGTTCGTGGAGATCATGAACCGGAAGGGCCTGAGCTCGGTGCGCATGCGCAAGGAAGCCCAGACCCAAGTCGAGCGCATCAAGGAGCTTTGGGATTCTGAGGCGGGGAACACTCCGGAGCTTCCGAAGGCGTAGGCGGTTCTTCGCCGCGTTTGGGATCCTCAACGACCTTGCCATCGCGTTCAATCTGCTCGTCACGGATGGCCTTGCCGACCCACATGTAGGCGACCTCGAGATTCGTGATGACGAGGCTCTTCGCGCGGCCGTCTTTGAGCGTCGAGAGCTGCGTCTCGATCTCCTCGAATGCCTTTTTGAAGCCCTGCTGCTTTGCGGCGGATTCGTTATCGTAGCGGACATAGGAAAATGTTTTTCTCATGGTGTCTCCTTGGTTGATGTTTCCAATGCCGCGTCGATGGCGGCGAGCGCTTTGTTCATCTCGGCATGCACTTTGTCGAGGTGCTCATTAGCCGAAAAGTCGCAGTCCACCATTCCGGTGTAGTTGAACCAGTGCGCGGCAGTTCCTTCGAGGTGCCCTTTCGCCTCCCGCAGTGCGGCTTCGAGCTTCTTCATGTATTCCTTGCGGTAGGGATCGGCGTATTCGTCGTGCCTCATTTTTCCTCCAGTTCATCAGCAAGGTCCAGCGCTTCCGATGAGGAGACCTCACGGAGGACTTCAATGGCGAAGCGAAGCAACGTACGCTCGCCATGATAGTAGCGCGGGGAATCGAGTTCCTTGGCGCGGGCTTTCAGCTTGTCGGCGAGTTCACTCACGCGGCCGCCAGCGCTCGAATCGCCCAAGCGTAGCAGCTCGTGTCCGCGCGCGTGCAGATCCCGAAAGGCATCCATTGGTAGCCCTTGTCGCCGCACCGGGGACCCCAGGAGTTCTTCACGAGAAAGAATCCGCCCGTCGCCGCCGACGCATCCACGCGATAGCCCACGACGACGTACGCATGGCCTGCGCCACGCAGGACGGGGCTTCGCGCGCCGATCGTGATCTTGCAGTTCGCGAAGTCCTGGAGGACCTCGGAGGCGAAGTAAACAGGATAACCCTTGTCGATCGACGCAATCACGCTCTGCACGGAGTCACCGAGGTAGGGCGCGTCCGTGATACGCAGGAGGCCCGCGGGCAGGCGCAGGGGCCGCGCCGCCTGGCGGGACGGCCACGCGGCTTCAGCGACGATACGCGTGCGCTGGGCAGCCCGTAGGGCTGGCGTGGTCATGTACTGCTGGTAGAGGCTCCAGAGGTGTCGCTCAGCGAGGTCCGTCCGGCCGCCAGCCAGATTTTCCATTGCGGCGATCAGGCCGAAAGTCGTGCACGTCGAGCCGAACTGGGTCTTCACGGCACTGTCCCGGCTCGCCAGGCTCACCGTCCGGTTCGGGCCATAGTTGGCCTTGAATTCGAGCACGCGCGGCCGCTGCTTTTTTTTTGCCTTCGTCGACATGCGGAGTTCGGGCGGCACGATGTCCTTCAAGTTCGGGAACACGGTCTTCGGCGGCGGAGGCTCGGCTTTCTTATCCGGCGCTCCGAGGGCTGGAAGGGCGCCTACAAACGCGAGAACTGCGGTCAGGTGGAATGGATTCATCGTTCGCTCCTTGCTTTGCTGAGGGCCGTGCGTGCGGTCTGGCCCATGTCCTCGTCGATCCGGCATCCGGCCGTTGGGCCAGATGTTAGAGAACCCGTCCGCTGGTAATTCTCAAGTACGGCGTAGAAGGTGAGTGCGTCCTCGAAGGCCTCCACGCTCGATAGGAGCCGCGCAAGCTCGCTGGGCTCAATGCAGACCTGTTTCTTCTCGGCGCCGGCGCGGCCGACCTCGGCCCAGAGTTCCGTCCAGCGGCTCATGCCTGGTTCCCGCGTGCCATGGCGCCCTCGGCGATCGACTGCGCGAGTTCCATGACCTGCTCATCGGACGCTTCGTCGAGCGTGAGCTTCGTGCCATCCTCGGCGAATACGTACTCGATCTGTGAGTTCATCGGGCCCACGCGCAACTCGCGGAGCCATGCGCGGCAATCGGCAGGTTTCGAAAGGTCGAACATGAATTTCATTTCATGTCTCCTTACGATCGGTTTTAGTTATGAGTGTCATACTTCATCGGCGAATGGAAAAACCCAAACTTCCTTACCCTCTTTAATCACGCAGTGCGGCCCTCGGAAAAGGCCGTATGCTGCCCAATCGCATTTGTTTGGACCTTTGCGTCCCCCAGTGAATCGGCCAATGCAATTTTGAACGGCTGAGTTTGGATCAGCGCCTTGATCTTTGAACTGCCTAAAATCCTCGGGAGTCGTTACGTTTTTACAGGCCGGGCATTCGAACCTCCACTTGAGAGGATCATTGCCATAGAGCTCCTCGCCCTTGGCGTACCACTCTTCGAAGGGACGTTTGATCGTGTCGTCTCTCAACATCACCCACCTCCCTCGCCAAGGGCCGCATCGATGGCGAAGAGTGCTTTAATGATATCGTTAGGTGTCACAAATACCGCGCCAGGTAGAACAATTTCCCGGACCTCCCGCAACGCGGCCTCGAGCATCGCGGCGTATTGCTCATGAACTCGATTTATGCCTCGCGCCACGCTCAAACTTTCTTCGAGTTCGGCAATGCGCTTCGCAAGCGGCAAGTATCGCGCAGGAACCGAAACCAGCTCACCACTCTCAAGTTGTTCGGCCTCGCGTTTTGTTAGCTTGCCCACGTCACCCCTCCTCGCCCAGTACCGCGTCGATGGCGACAATCGCCGGGTGACAGTCGGCCATTCCCTGACGGCATTCCTTCTTTAACGCCTCTGGACTTTCAGGAACGCCATGGATCACCGTTGCATGGTGCATTGACATAAATTGAACGTTCGCCGTCCATAACGCCATCTGCGCTTCCCGCAACGCAGCTTCGAGCTTGGCAATGCGTTCGTCTTTTCTGTCCAACGCTGCCGTGATCCGAGTTTCCAAAATCTCGTTCATACCAGCATGCTGCCAACCGCCGGCGTCGTGATCTTTTACCGCAAGGTTCACTAGTTCTTTGGCGTCGAATAGATTCCCCACGTCACCCATCCTCGCCAAGGATCATGCGCTCGATACGAGCCAGCATCGCGCAGCGGGAGCAGGTGACGTTGCGCATACTCATCTTTGCACAAGTGCAGTCGTCTTCGATTGTTTCGCGAACTACGTGCTCGATGAACTCAAGTTCCCGCGCGCGGTGGGTGCCGCAGTCGGCGATGAACTCGCCATTCCGCACAGCCTCTCCTGGTGGACGTGATGATCCAAAATATGTCGCCGAGGCTACATATAATTTTTTCATTCCCGGAAACCGTTCCAGCGCCAAATCAACCGAAGCGTAAATCGATTCTGATTCATTGGGATTGAATATCCACGGTCCTGGCGTCGCTCTTTTAACTAAGGCGATGCGTCTCTGAATTTCAGCGAGTACCTTATCCATTTTCGACTCCTAAGGCGGCAAGTTTCGCTGCCTCCCCGTAAAAGGCACGGGCCCGCGACTCCGAAGAGAACGTTCCAAGGTACTTAGTTTTGCCGTTCACGCGAATACGTGCACTCCACGTGCCGCGGCGGCTATCGAAGTGAACACCTTTGGCACCTACTCTGAGCTTGTGTGCAGACGCCCGCCCATTCCTGGGCGCTGCCTCAGTTCCATGACGTTGTCGATCAAGTGCATTTTCGGAAACACTTCCCCAACAAAGATTAACCGCACGGTTGTCTAATCGATCGCCATTGATATGGCGTACCTGTTGATCTTTTTCGGGCTGTCCGTGGAAAACTAGGCATACCATTTTATGAACAGCGGTTTTCTTAAGACGTCCGTCTCTTTTGATTTTTAACTTAAGGTACCCGTGAGTATCCGCAAAGGCAGTCAGCTTTCGAAGCGGCTCACCCCATCGAGATAACGTGGAATAAATGTTGCCGTCCCTGTCAGCAAAATACCCCTCCATCTCAGGTACTGGAGATAACGTCGCCTTCGCCGCCAGCTCCCTCCGCCGCGCAATCTCGGCTAGTACCTTATCCATCCGCCATCTCCCAATCGTAGAATCGAAGCCAATGCCCGCAATTCTCGCAAACGTAAATACCGTTACCTTGGGCTAAGTGGCGATGCTTAGCGCAACAAGCTATATTTACATTACGGATGTGGCCCGCAATCTCGGCCAGCACTTTGTCGCTCATCCTTTCGACTTCGAAAGCGCCGCCTTGATCCGCTTCCGATTCCTCGGCGTGTCCGGATTCGTGATGCCCAGTTTTTTCATGGCGCGT
>JACCDQ011623789.1_pt1 | contig 13007 bp, 14 predicted proteins | sample 7446031 | NCBI WGS metagenome assembly JACCDQ01 (sample SAMN15323442, study PRJNA562643) | freshwater metagenome | isolation source: river surface water | place: USA:Blue River Watershed | collected 2017-08-17 | reverse complement strand
CTCATATCCGAGATGATATCGGGGTCTGTGATCATTTTGCCGACTTCAATGAAGCGAAAATGAATGGCTTCTAACTTATTCAGTAAATCTGACATGCCGCAAAGATAGGCATAAAAAAACCACCCGAAGGTGGTTTTAAGTTAGTTAATCGATCCGGTGACCCGTTTCATGAAGCCATTTAAGGCATCGCGCTTGGGCACACCGTTTTGGATTTCTTTATGGACCTCTAGCGCACCAGAGAAATTAGAAAGCAATTCGCCGATGACATCGAGTTCTTCATCTTTGATTCCGGGAGCCTCAATGAGGAATTCGAGCGTCTCCATGGTTTCATTAATGTAGTCTTCGTCGTTTTGTTCGATGAATTCTACGAGGTGTTTAATGACTGGTAAGCGCATCGAGAACTTCTTGAATGGTTTCTATTTTATTTCCTTGGGCCTCCGACACTAATTTGCCACCTTCAAAAGAAGCAAATGTGGGCAAGTTACTCACATTGGCAAATTGGCGTGCGTTTGGATAGTGCTCGGCATCTACGTATACAAATGCGATATCTGGATGCGTTTCGGCCAAGCGCTTGAACTTTGGTTTGGTAATTTTGCAATTGCCACACCAGCCTGCGCCATACTGAACCATTACCTTGGCATTGGCAGCAAGGACTTGATCTAGGGTATCGGAAGTGAGGTCGCTGAACATGAGCTTAGTGTTTGCTGAGGTAATCTGCAACGCCAGTGCGTGTCGCATTCATGGCATCTTTTCCTTCTTCCCAGTTTGCAGGGCAAACTTCACCGTGTTTTTGAACGTGCGCGAAAGCGTCGATCAAGCGGATGTACTCATGAACATTGCGTCCGACAGGGAAATGGTTCACAGACTCGTGGAATACCATACCGGTTTCGTCTAGTAAATAAGTAGCACGGTAAGGTACGTTGTCGCCTGCCATGTTGTCTTCGTCGAACATGTCGTAGTCTAAGATACCTAATTCTTGCGCCAATAAACGCGTAGAATCAGCGATCAAAGGAAAACGTACGCCTTCGATACCACCGTTGTCTTTGGCTGTGTTCAACCAAGCAAAGTGTACTTCTGCGGTGTCGCAAGAGGCGCCAATAACAATTGTATTGCGCTTTTCGAACTCAGCAGCAGCTTCTTGAAAAGCGTGAATTTCTGTAGGGCAAACAAAGGTGAAATCTTTTGGGTACCAAAACAAGACCACTTTTTTGTTGTTGTCTACGGCTTGTTGCAATACGTTCAATTGAAAAGCATCGCCCATTTCGTCGATGGCTTTTACGGTAATGTCTGGGAATTTTTTTCCAACTAAAGTTGACATATTTTTTTGTTTTAAGGATTACTAAATTGTGGAACAAAGATACAGCGCTTTGGTTGGAGAAGTGTTATAATTTATTTCAATTTATTTTATATTTGTATAGATTCTTTCTATATGATTTCCATCCAACAAATGAACTATATCGTTGTGCTCAGCGAAGAATTACTCTTCCAAAGAGCCAGCGAACGCTGTTTTGTGACGCAACCCACGCTTTCAATGCAAATTAAAAAAGCCGAAGAAACACTAGGCTATGCCATTTTTGATAGAGACAGCAATCCTTTGCAACTCACCCCTTCGGGAGAAAAACTGATTCCTATACTCCGGGAAATTCTCGCCGAAACCGATAAAATCAAACTGCTCTCCGATCAACTCAAAGGTCAAGTCAAGGAAGAAATCAGAATTGGCATCATCCCGACCATTGCCGCCTACATGCTTCCAGACTTATTTAGCACCTGGATAGCCGACTTTGGCAATGTCAAGCTCAAAATACGCGAACTCAAAACAACCGATGTGTTGGAAGCGCTCGAACGAAAAGAACTCGATATGGCAATTATTGCCGGGCCGCATCTCGATCCTCGCTTGAGAACGGTGCCGCTCTATTTAGAAGAGATCCAGGTGTATTGTCCGGAGGTGCAACAAGAAGCCATCCATTTTGAACAAATTCAACAAAAACATCCTTGGCTACTCAACAAAGGAAATTGCTTGCGCACACAAATGTTGCATTTCTGTCAATTAAAAGACGACGACAATTTGCAAGATTGGGATTATGAAGGCGGCAACTTGCCACTGCTCATTGAAATGGTCGACAAAAATGGAGGTTACACATTGGTGCCTGCTCACTACAAACTGAAAGCAGCGCAACATTCCGGCATCAAAAATATTGCAGATTTACAAGCAGCACCTGCCAGGGAGGTCATTGCAATTATCCCAAATAGAAGCATGAAGATGCCGCACTTAGAAGCCATGATCCGACAAATACAGCACTTTTATGGGCAAAAAAAAACCAACAAAAATTTGTTGGTTTTAGATTGGGATGTCGCTTAAGGACCGCTTGATTTGATCCGTTCACAAACATTTAAAGTTTAGGACTGCGCCAACGCTACGAAATCGTCGTAGGCCAATTCTTTTTTGGTCATAGACACCGTGCTTTTGAAGTAAGCGGTTAGCTTGCCTTCTGCCAAACGATCGTAAATGCCATTGGCTTGCTCTTTGTTTTGCAACAAGCGCTGTGCTGTTTCGGTGAGTTCGGCGTCGTCTGGGGCCGGAAGACCGTATTGCGCGTAGTTGCCAATCACCAAAGACTTCGTGAAGTTCATGACTTCTTCGTTGGTGAGTTGGATATTGTTGTCTTTGAAAATTTTAGTCTGGATCAATTGCCACTTGAGCGAATTGAGGTAGGCGTCGAACTCGCGGTCGAGGTCTTCGTCTGAAACAGGCTTTTCTGAGGATGATTTGATCCATCTTTTTAGGAAGGCCTCAGGAAAAGTCATTTTGGTTTCGGCAAGCAACATATCGAACACCTTTTTGGTAAACAAGCGATCGGCGTCTTCTTCGAACATGCGTGCGAGGTCGGCTTCGATGCGTTGGTTCATTTCGGCTTCTGTTTTTACTTCGTCACCAAACAACTTTTGGAAAAGCTCCTCGTTGAGTTCGGCCATTTCCATGCGCTTGATGTCGTTGACCGTAAATTGAAATTTAGAAGTGAGTTCAGCGTATGCTTCAGCTGAGATGCCTAACATTGCAGCTGCATCTTCTGGACCTTTTGAAACAAGTGAAAGGTCTAGTTCGAAGGCATCGTTGATTTTCTTTCCTACCAATAATTTACTTCCTTTTTTGTTGTCAAGGAATTCCATTGAAATGGTGGTGGAGTGGCTAATGCCGCCTTCCTTGACACCATTTGCATCTAGTTCTTCGAATTTACCCATGACCATGTCTTTGTCGCTCACTTCAGCAGAAGAAATGAGTTTGCCATAGCGGCGACGGAGGTCTTCGGTTTGTTTGTCGAGGAGTTTTTTGTCAATTTTGACCGTGTTGTACTCCATTTTTGTTTTGGCTGAAATAGGCAACTCAAATGCTGGGCTGTAGCCAATTTCGTAGCTAAATGTGAAGTCTTGGGGCGCATCGAAACTGCCTTCAACACCATTTTCTATAGGAAGCGGATTGCCGAGGAGTTCGAGTTTTTCGTCGATGACGTAGCGATACAAAGCATCGTTGGTGATTTTGTTGAGTTCCTCTAGCAATACAGACTTGCCGTATTGTTTTTGGATGAGGCCCGCAGGCACATGGCCCGGACGGAAACCAGGGATTTTGGCCGTTTTACGGTATTTGTCTAGTGCTGCTTTGACTTTGTTTTGGTAGTCAGCTGCTGCAATTTCTACTTTTAATACGCCATTTTGGGCATCGATTTCTTGACGTGTAATTTTCATGCGATCGTTTTGTTAAGCCTAATATTAAAAAAAAAGGCCTCGTTGAGCCAACGAGACCTTTGTGCGGATGGAGGGACTCGAACCCGCACACCTCTCGGCACCAGATCCTAAGTCTGGCGTGTCTACCAATTTCACCACATCCGCAAATTTATGTATTCCTTATACCGTTTGCATAAGACCCCGTAGGGGTTGCAAAGATAAGAAAGAAATCAATAATACAATAAGAGAAAAGAAAAAAATAAGCGGATTACAGCGCTTTTTTTTGGAGTTGTGTGCGAATTTCTTTCATAAATGAGGACGCATAAACAAAACTTTCGATTTCAGGATTACTCGCGTTGATGATGGAGTGACGGTCGCCTTCCCACCATTTTTTACCCTGATGAATGAATAGAATGTGGTCGCCGATTTCCATGACGCTGTTCATGTCGTGGGTAATCACTACGGTAGTGATTTGATATTCTTTTGTGATATCCTGAATGAGTTTATCGATGACAATTGAAGTCTTGGGATCAAGACCAGAATTGGGTTCATCGCAAAATAGGTAGCGCGGATTCATGGAAATGGCCCTTGCAATGCCGACGCGTTTTTGCATCCCGCCACTACATTCTGAAGGCATGAGTTTATTGCGACCCGCCAAATTAACGCGGTCTAGGCAGAAATCGGCGCGCGCTTGAATTTCTCCTTTGGTCATGTTGGTGAACATTTGGAGCGGGAACATGATGTTTTGCTCCACCGTCATGGAATCAAAAAGGGCTGCACCTTGAAAAAGCATGCCGATTTCTTGACGTATATGGCTGCGCTCGGTCCGGTCCATATCGGTAAAATTGCGCTTGTCGAATAAAATTTGACCTGCGTCGGCTTCATACAAACCCACAATGCATTTGGCCAATACCGATTTTCCCTGTCCAGACTGCCCAATAATCAGGTTGACCTGTCCTTCTTCAAAAACATGATCGATGTCAAAAAGGACTTTTTGACCGTTGAAACTTTTGACGAGATTCTTGACTTCTATCATGAGAGGAGCATGAGTTGGGTAAGAATAAAGTTGGCGATAAGAATAGCCACGCTACTGCTCACTACCGCTTGCGTAGACGCCTTCCCGACATCAAGTGAGCCTCCTTTGACATAATAACCGTAGAAAGAAGAAATACTCACGATCAAGAAACCAAAAACAAGGGTTTTGGTCAGCGCGTATGTAATGTGAAATGGGTTGAAAAAGGAACGAATACCTAAAATGTAGATCTCGGTGGTGGTGAGGTTGGAGACCAATAAAGCCAACCAGCCGCCAAACATAGACAGCGCCATGGAGAAGATCACTAAAACAGGGAAAAACACAAGTGCGGCGGTTATTTTGGGCAAGACCAAGAAATTTAGGGAATTGACGCCCATGATTTCCAATGCATCGATTTGTTCAGTGACGCGTTTGGTGCCAATTTCTGAAGCGACATTGGACCCTACTTTCCCGGCTAAAATAAGGGAGATAATGGTGGGTGAAAATTCCAAAATGGTACTCGATTGGGTAATGAAACCAACGGTGTAGTCTGGCAATAAGGGACTTTCCATGCTAGACGCAGTTTGCAAAGCGATTACCGCCCCCATAAAGGTGGACATAAGCGCTACAATTGGCAAGGAGTTGATGCCGATTTGATCTATTTCTAGGAAGGTGTGTTTGCGGAAAAAACGCCAGCGGTCAGGTCGTGAAAAAACGACACTGAGCATGAGGATGTACTTACCGAACTGTTTGAGAAGATTCACTACGCTAAATTAAACATTATTTTTGTGGTCATGCAGTCTAAAAGACAACACTTCATTGATACGCTTCAAAAATTTGTACCTGCAGATTTTGCTGCGTATTTAGCAGATTGCATTTTAGCCGCTGGCGTTCAGTTTAAAATTGTCCCCGGACGCAAAACCAAGCTCGGTGATTTTCGCACGCACCCCCTGCAAAGAAAGCCCATCATTACAGTCAATGGGGACCTCAATCCGTACAGTTTTTTGATTACTGCTTTACACGAAATTGCCCACCTCGACACCTATCGACAATACGGCTGGAAAGTGCCTGCACATGGGCTGGAGTGGAAAAACGCTTTCAGGCAGCGCTTGTTGCCTTTGTTGGAAAGCCGTGCCCTGCCTCCAGAGCTGCAGCGCGTGCTCGAAAAAAGTTTTGTGCGGCTAAAGGCATCGAGCGGTGCCGATGTTCAGCTCAGTCGGGTCTTGCGGACCTTCGATCTAACGAACGACGTCTTATTAGAAACACTTCCTGCTAACGCGCAGTTCTTACTGAACAACAAACGCTTCATTAAAGGCGAACTGCGCAGAACTCGTTATCTTTGTACCGAAATTGACACCAAGCGCATCTTTTTAATACACGCACTTGCTGCCATAACACCACTCTCACATGAATAGCAAACATACCTATGGCCTCATTATGGCTGGCGGCGTCGGAAGTCGTTTTTGGCCGCTTTCAACCGCCGAAAACCCAAAACAATTTTTGGATGTACTCGGTATTGGCAAGTCACTACTCAGACTCACGTTTGAACGCTTGCAAAAATTTATTCCTGCGGAACACATCTATATCCTCACCAACACTTCTTATGAAGCTTTGGTCCTAGAACAACTTCCCGAACTCACGAGCAGTCAGGTCCTGTGTGAGCCAGAGCGCAAAAATACCGCGCCTTGTATCGCTTACGCTGCAGCTAAAATTCACGCTATTGACCCTACAGCAACGCTACTTATTTCTCCTGCCGACCACCTGATCATCAATGAGGCGCGCTTCGAAGAAATTATCCGCACTGCCTGGCATACTGCCCAAGAAGACCAACTCGTCACGCTTGGCATTGAACCAACCAGGCCCGATACCGGCTATGGCTACATCGAGTTTGAAAAAACAGCACAAACTCAAAAAGGGAGTGCCTGCCCAGTACTGCAATTCAGAGAGAAACCAAACTTAGCAACCGCTGAAGAATTCCTACGCGCCGGCAACTTTTATTGGAATGCGGGCATTTTTGTATGGAAGTCAGCGGTCATTCTCGCTGCACTTGCACAGCATCAATCCGATATTTACCAAATCTTTAGTGCCCAGCCCGAAATTTATGGCAGCACCCAAGAAATTGCTTTCCTAAAAGATGCGTTTGCCGCTTGCCCAGATATTTCCATTGACTTCGCTGTCATGGAAAAGGCACAAAACGTCAGTATGGTGTTAGCCGACTTCGACTGGAGTGACCTCGGCACTTGGGGTAGCCTTACCACACACTTACACAAAGACGCACAGCAAAATTCAATTATTGGTCAAAATGTATTTGCATTTGATTCCAACAATTGTTTGGTCAATGTGCCGAAAGATAAAACTGTACTACTAGATGGCCTTCAGGACTACATCGTTGTAGATACTGCCGACAAACTCATGGTATTAAAGCTCAGCAACGAGCAAAAGCTCAAAGAATACCTCAAAGCCATGGGGCTTTAAATTGTAGCAAAAAATGGTTAAAATTCGCAATATCGAACTCGGTGATTTTCCTTTGCTTTTAGCACCCATGGAAGATGTCAGTGATCCGCCTTTTCGGGCACTCTGCAAACAATACGGTGCAGACCTCATGTACACCGAATTCATCTCCTCAGAAGGACTCATTCGCGACGCCGCAAAAAGCCGTCAAAAGCTGGATATTTTTGAATACGAACGCCCGATAGGCATCCAAATTTTTGGTTCCGAAACCGAAAGCATGGTGCAATCTGCTCAAATCATTGAAGCCGTGCAGCCAGACCTCATCGATATCAATTATGGTTGCCCGGTCAAAAAAGTGACCTGCAAAGGAGCTGGAGCAGGTTTGTTACAAGACATCCCGAAGATGGTCAGACTCACCAAAGAAATCGTGAATGCCACTAAACTTCCGGTAACCGTCAAAACACGCTTGGGCTGGGATGACGACACCAAAAATGTAGTTGACGCCGCAGAACGCCTTCAAGACATTGGCATCGAAGCCATCTCAATACACGGCCGCACCAGAAAACAAATGTACAAGGGCGAGGCAGATTGGTCTTTGATTGCAGAAGTCAAAAACAATCCACGCATGCACATACCCGTTTTTGGCAATGGCGACATCGATAGCCCAGAAAAAGCACTAACTTACAAGAATCGCTACGGCGTAGATGGTGTCATGATTGGACGCGCATCTATTGGCTACCCCTGGATTTTTAGAGAAATCAAACATTATGTCCAAACTGGCGAAACACTCGCGGGCCCTACCCTAGCTGAACGCGTTTTGGCCTGCAGAGAGCATTTATTAATGAGCATCAAGTGGAAAGGGCCGAAATTAGGCATAGCTGAAATGAAGCGCCACTACACCAATTACTTCAAAGGAATTTCACATTTCAAAGATTACCGCACCCGTTTGGTAACCACTGCAGAACTCGATGAAATTTTAGGAATCCTTTCATATATCGAAGACCATCAAGACGAATTTATTTTCGCTTGATTTAATCCTGACTAAATAAGTTTATTGCGTCTAAGGATTGATCTGACTGGTACTTGTAGGCTACCAAATATTTCGTAGCGCGTCAGTTGATCAATTTTGAAATAATACTTGGTTCCTTTATATTTCCACAAGACCTGATTTTGCTTGCTGCGCACCACACGTGGCGAAACCGCTGCCGAAAAGTATTGGTAATAAGGACCAGATTTTTGGAAATGCAATAAAGGGGAAAACAAAAAGCGATAGCCATTTTCATCTTCGCGGAGCAAACCTTTTTGGGCCAGTTTGCCAATAAATTGTGGTGCGGCTCTATTCAGAGAGGCCAAGACCGAAAACCCAGCAACGGTATCGTAGCGCAAACGCTCCACTTCTGTCTCGTTGAAGTCGTCGTCTAGAATGGTTTCAATAAAACGGACTTCCTGAATTTGCTTCCCTCCTTCTTGATAGACCAAATCGCCGTTCCAAGCTGCCATAAAGCGCTCAAAAGGAAAGCCAATTTTACGGCTCAACTGGGCAAGCTGTACGTAGACAGAGTCTTGTTTTTGCTGCTTGAATTCACGGACGTCTAAATGGATATCAATAAGGCGATCGGTCTGAAGATCGCTCTTGTAACTTAGACCTGAGCGCTTGAGCGAAAAATAAAGTGGCGTGCGCTTTTTGATATAGCTCTTGAGGCGAAAACCAAGTGAATCGCTGTCGTGGGCGAACATGGCTGTTTGGATATCAAAGCGTTTCAATTTTGGCCAATTGGCGTAAATGACGAGGTGTTCGTTTCTGAATTGTTTCTGCTTTAAAAACTGCCTCCAAACTTTTTGCTGTGAGCCGTAATGCGCAGAAACCACATGATTGAGGGTACGGATAAAATCGTTGCCTTGATAAATAAGCGCGTAATCTTTGCCATAATGCAAATAGGACTGCTCTTTTTGGATGTAGTAAAATTTATTGCCGCCTACCACGGAGTCTTGTAGCGCGGCAAACTTAGACAAACGCTCCATTCCGATTTGAACTTTAGAGGAGTCTGTCAGGCGAATAAGCGCACCCCAATTGCCGTTTTCATTGGCAAAAAGATAAAGATTGGATTCGAGGTCTATGCCGTACTGCTTGCCTTGGCCCAAGAGAAACTCATAGGTAGTGAAGTCTCGCATCGAGAGCTTGTTGTATTGAAGCAGCGAATTGGTTTCTTTGGCAAGCTCCAAAATATTGGCTTTGGCCAAGAAATCGGCACTCGGAAGCCGATCGAGCAAACGAGGTGTTTTGGGTTGCTCAAACAAAAAGGACTTGACAAACAATACCAAACCTAAACTGCCGGCGATCAAGACGAGTGTCAGGAACTTGCGGTACATTGCTTAAGGATTCAATGTGTAAATGAGGTAAAGCGAATTGACGAGATCAAGCAAGTGCTTGCCTGTAGATTCTGTACCTTCAAAACTATAACTGATTTTAAAGGTGGTGTGTTCGGTATTTGTCTCCGATGAAGTGAGTGTAATTTGACCCGACTTGCCCTTCAAAGACGAAACGATTTCTGCATTGCGGGGCGTAAGCACTTCTGTTGGAAAGCCATCGAGCGTTTTTGGAATGTCGACGGAACCGTACATAAAACCACTTTGTTTGGCTGCTTTGCATTGTTTTTTACCCAACGCCCCTTTGCCATAACCTTTCGGGTGCAATCTGGCGAGGTCTTCGTCGTTGGTAAAAATAAGTAGCTTTCCGGTATTGATAATATACAGCGGCGCAGCATCTAAAATGGCGTTGTCTATGCGCCAGTAATTTTCAAAACGTTGGACGCGAGAGCTCAAACGCGACATGTGTTTGAGTACCAACTCGGGTACATCGGCACGTGCGGTAGAGAAGCCGAGCGTAAAAATGGGCATTTCTGCTTCTGTCTCGGTTTCGGTTTCTTGGTAAGCAAAAGTTTCTTCGTCGTAAGAGAATTCAATTTTCTTGGTTTTGACTTTTTTAATGCCGTTGAAGGTACCAAACATGCTGCCTTTATAGGTATCAAACAGCGCCTCTTTATTGATGAATTCATTGAGTAACTCTAAGGTGAGTACATTCATGGCAATTTGCGCGTTCTTCTCATCGCTAAGCAAGGGTAGTAAAACTTTATATGCTTGTTCGTAAGCTTGCTCAAGGTTGATGTTGTAAGTGAAGTAAGCCGGACTTTCAGCAGGGATATAAGCCAATACATTTTGGTCAAATTTGGCATCGTTCATTTGGGAATAGATACTGCCAAGTGCTAGGCCATATTGGGCCTCCACTTCAAAATCCACTTGGTTGTCTCTTAAAAAGAGATCGCCTAGAATGACATTTCCTGCGTAGAGTTCTTGGATATCCTTGTAGAGCGAAGGCAAAACGGTCTGAAAATACCACAAGCCTTCTGACTTATCTAGATTGCGGGCGTTGTCTAGGTAGAATACACCTTCTGCGTTGTGCGTAAGTTGGGCTGCAAAACGTGGGTCAAAATTGTATAGGTTGATGCCTTTCACGAAAATTTCGTCGATGACACGTGTCAATTCTGCTTGTTGCAGCATGACCTGCACGCTATCGCGGAGCTCATAGTAGTTTTTAACCGCCGGATTTTCTGTAGCCTCTGGAAAAACATTGGTATTTGGGTTGTCTTCGAAGGTTTGTTCATCAAGAATTTGCTCTTCTTGTGGTGCTTCTTCAAAGAAGTCAAACGGCATTTCGTTTCCTCTTGCATACCAAATGGAGTCTGTGACGGCGTCGATGTGCTCCATTGTTGGCTCAATTCGGATCAGAATTGCTTTGTTGTCATAGATCAGTAATTGATTAAAGAAAGTGCCGTAAATCTCTAACCCAGTTAGGGGGCTTTCTACCACCTGAAAATCGTCGAAGACCTCAAATAAAGCCGTTTTATTGGCTACACCAAATGTAAAGCCAGTGAGCTCATGGGTATTGGATTTTCCGTAAAATAAATTCAGGCGCTGGTTAAAGTCAAGTCCGGCATCTTTGAGGGTTTTACCCGAAGTAGAGCCATCGAAAAGTTCTTGGTGCACCTCAGACATGAATTCGTAATTCACGAGGTCGTCCATGGAGATTTTTTGCAATAAGCTGATGTTATTGATACTGAAAACCGTGACAGCATCTTTTGGTAGCAATTGCTCAGATTGAATTGACTGTAATTGGGCTTGGGTAGTGGTACAAATGAGTGTGGTGCTTACCAAACCCAATACCATCTTGAAAAGTTGACTCACGCGATAGAAATTATAGAACGAAGTTAAGCATAATCCGTGATTCTCATCTCGGAGTGAGCACAATTGTGTTGTCTAGCAAATGTTGGTTTTCCTTCAAATCAAAAGTATTGGTCCGGACCATCACGGCAAGCTGATTTTTACTAAGTGTTCCCAACTTATTTTCAAAAGATGCAACTGGGCGTTCAAAGCGCGCAATGGAGGTGTAGACGCCTTCTTTGAGTAGCTCTGCATCTTCTAATTTGTAATTCTTGATTTGCTGGGTAATGTAAGATGGAATGCTGCGCACTAAGGTATTGCCATCCCAACTGAGCCAAAATTGATCTGCTGAGGTGCTTATCTTTTCATTGGAGATTTGAGCGATACTGAGCTTGATCCCGTCTTGAAGATTTCGAATACTGCTGAAATCGCAGGAAAACTTAAAGATGAAATCGGTGTAGTTTTCTTCTACCAAAACATTTGAAATGCCCACTTGCGCATCTAAAATGCGCACGAATTCATTGATTTTTGCGCTGATTTGCGCTTTGCTTGGCACGGGCTTTCCGTCAAGGCTATCTAAGGCTAAAATTGAATTGACTTTGACCTTGCTTGCACTTAAATTTATTTTGTAGCGCAGCGTGCCCGAACCATCGTTGTTGAGCGTGAGGTCATCGGAAATTTCAATACATGCTGAGAGCAGACCGATCAATAAAAAAACAAGGAAATATTTCATGTGTGTGCGCTATGCAATTGTGATGCCAAAGTTAGTCAAATAAGCCTTTTTGTACAGCTAAATTGTTGCAATATCTTTGGCTCACTTCAGGAGTATTCGCATGTGGTCCTAAAAGCACCTTTTTATCTATTTCCCAAGCTTCTAAGTCAATGTGTGTTCTATCAGAAACCTGAGACATGGTGAGCGCGCCATTTAACCAACCTATTTCTTCATCTGGCGACAGCATAAGGGGCATGCGCTGCTTGGTATTGTGTATTTCAGCCATCAATTGGTTGGCTGCAGTCGTGAGCATGGTAAAGGTTTGTTCAAATGCACCTGTTGACGGATTCAACCAAGTGTCATACAGCCCTGCGATAGAAAAAACAGGTTGTTGAACATCTCTAATAAAATAAGGAATCTTGGTCTTACCTTGGGTTTGCCATTCAAAAAATCCAGACGAGGGAATCAGACAACGGTTTGATTGCACCAAGTGTTTGTAAGAAGCCTTTTCTGTACACGTTTCAATGCGTGCATTGAGTGTTTTGGCTGCAAATTCCATCCAGTTGGCACCACCATACCAATTGGGTAAAAGCCCCCAACGCATTTGTTGGAGGACCGCGTCATTGGTGACGATTTGCCAATTAGGAAACTGAAAACCCGAAGCAAAATAATGAGTCAACTCAGTTGGCTTTCCAGGCACCAATTTGCCATAGCGCTCTGCAAGTTGCAGGGTTGTAGAAGTAGACGAATTACTGTAACACATCGCTCAAATTTAAGCAAAAAAGAAAGCCACCCGAAGGTGGCTCTATATAGACATTTCTCGCTATCCGTTCAAACGGGAAGAAAGAAATGAAAAAGAGCCCGAAGGCTCTTGTATACATTACATCATGCCGG
>JACCDQ010457825.1_pt1 | contig 13009 bp, 18 predicted proteins | sample 7446031 | NCBI WGS metagenome assembly JACCDQ01 (sample SAMN15323442, study PRJNA562643) | freshwater metagenome | isolation source: river surface water | place: USA:Blue River Watershed | collected 2017-08-17 | reverse complement strand
TAAAAGAAAACTTTACTGCTATAGAACTTTTAGAGAATGTTGTTTCTACTTATAACAATTGGGTTGTTCCAGGAAAAAATGAACATTTATGTGTTCGTACAGGAATAAATCATAATGTGTCTAATACAATCCATGTAAATGATAATGAATGGAATTCTGTTTGTAATTATATCTATGAAAATAGATATTTTCTTGCTGGTATTTCTTTAATTGCTTCTAGTGGCGATAAAGACTATGAACAAGCACCATTTACAGCAGTATATTTAAAAGAAGAACAAGAAGCAATATACGGAAAAGAAGCTGTTGTTGTTGCTCAAGAACTTTTTGATAAGTATGAATCCTATTATTTTAAATCTTTGTGGGAAGCATGTTCTTGTGCTTTAGGTTATTTTGAACCAACATGTGATATGCAAAGAATTTATAAAAAACATATAATTAATTTTTCAAATATGTTTAATGGAGATATTAAAAAAGCAACATATGCTTTAAAGGATGCTTACAATTATAAACTTTGGGAAAATTTAAAAGAACAATACAATAATGTTGATTATGAAAATATGTATGAAGAAACATCTACTGTAAATGTTCAAGGAGAACTTGCTTGTGCAGGAGGTTCTTGTTTAATATAATGTCAAAAAGAAGACAGAAGATTTTGAAAAATAGAAGACTAAAAAAAGTTAGAAGGAAACATGTTAAAAAAAGGAAAAGTAAGAGGAATAGGTTCCCCTTTTAATCTTGAATGGTCTAGTTGTTCAAATAAAAAACCAACTTTATTTAATTGGTCTAATGAAGAATCTGATTTTGATATTTTTATAGATAGTGCTATTTTAGAATCTAAAAATTTTTCTAAAAAAAACAATACTTTAAAATTTGGTTGGATTTGTGAATCAACATCAATATTTGAAAACTTGTACAAATACTTTTTAGTAAATTATAAAAAAATATTTAATGATATAGATTTTATTTTTACAGCAGATCAACATTTATTATCTTTAGATCATAGATTTAAATTTTCATATGCTTGCAGCAATTTGCCTTGGACAAAAAAAGAAGATTGGAAAATTTATAATAAAACAAAAAAAACATCAATGATTTGTTCTGAAAAAAAATTATGCAAAATGCATTTTTTAAGGCAGCATATAGCAGAAAAAAACAAGGATAAAGTTGATATATATGGTGGATTTTTAGGATCTCCAAAAACTGGTGAAAATTTTGATGGGTTTTATAAAAAAGAAAATGCTTTAAAAGAATATATGTTTAGTATTGTTGTGCAAAATAATAATAAACCACATTTTTTTGCAGAGCTTTTAACAGATTGTTTTGCGTTTGGAACTATACCAATATATTTAGGCAATCCACAAATAGGTAACTTTTTTGATGTAAATGGAATAATTATTGTAAATAATGAAAATGATATAGATAAACTAGAGTTAAATGAAGATTTGTATTATTCAAAAATTGATGCAATGAAAAATAATCTAAACAAAATACATGAAATGAAAATGAGCGATGATTATTTATATGAACAATGTTTAAAACTTATGGAGATATGATCATGTCTCTTTTTAATATAGGTGATATAGTTGCATTAAAATCTGGCGGTATGCCTATGACAGTAGTAAATTTTAATGAAGAATCAAAAGAAGTTTTAGTTGTTTATTTTGATTTAGACGCTAATGTTATGAGAGATGGTTTTCCTCCAGAGGCTTTAGAGTTTACAGAAAATAGATGGAAAATGAAATACTGCGTTGACATTGATGAAGAATACTCCGATGATGATGAGGAGTTTTAATGCCAACATATGAATTTTGTTGCGATTCGTGTAATCATAACTTTGAAATTTTTTTATCGTTTTCTGAAAAACATCCAGAAAAATGTCCAAAATGCAAAAAGAAAAAACTTTACCAAATCTTTGATGGCAATATAATAATTTGCATGAAAGGTGGAGATACTATAGGGCAAATTGGTGAAAAAAATTGGAAAAAAAGTGGTGGAAAAATAAAAGAAGAAATTGCTAAAAAGAAAGAAGAAACAGATTCAAAAATTCCTTGGTGGAGATCTGGTAAAACAAAAGGTTTGAAAAAAAGTGAAAAACCAATAAATTTATCTAAAGTTAAAGACATTAAATCATATATAGAAAAAGGAGAATGAAATGAGTAATTTTATTCCAAAAGAAGGAGAAGATTCTCCACATACAATAGTCTTAAGAATAAATTGGGAAATACTTCCAATGTCACCTAATGGATCATATGGTCATATTCCACCAGTAGATCTTGGATTGATGATTATGCGTTCAGATAAAAAAACTTTTAAAGAATGTGAAATTTCTTTAGATATTTTATTAAAAAAACTTTCCGAAGAAAAAGAATTTGCACATTTATTTAGAAAAGGAAGAATTCTATGAAAATAAAAGATGATGGAAATGTAATAATTTATTGTAGCAACTGTAATAAACCATTAGTTGATTTATTGATAACTAATTCTGATGCTGATTTTATTTGGAAATGTATAGCAGAATGTTGTTATTGTGGAGATAAAAGTTTTATAAAAGAAGTTAAAGGAATATTTAGACCTGGTGGTTGTGTTACAGTAGATGAAAAAAACCCAGACCATTTTACACAAGACACATTGCTTTTAGACATTATAACAGAAGAAGACAGAGTAATTTTTAAAACAGAGAAAGGCAATAAAAATGTTTAGTGTTATTGGATATGATAAAAACGCAAATGAATGTAGTGCAGAAAATGCAACCAGTATTGCTAAAAAAAGTATTGATGCTGTATTAAATTCAGAAAAATTTTGGATAAAAATTTGCAACAATGGCATTAACTCTGGTAAATTTTTTGATCCATTGTCAAACTTAGAAGAAGAATTAAAAAATTATGAATCTCATACCGGAAGATATAGATATGCTTATAAATCTGTTTCAAGGGAATGCTTTGATTTATATTTATCATTTTTAAAAACAAAAAACTCTGCTTTTTTAAAAAATGCAGAAAGGAGAATGTGATGGTAAAATCAAAAAAAACTACAAGAATTTTATCTGATGTAGAAATTTTTTATATAGAAGGAAATTGCTTAAGTATGTCATTAGATGAAATAGCTAAAAAATTAAATATTGATAAAGAATTAATTTCTGAAATTTATGAAAAAAATAAAAAACAAAAAAATTTAAGTTTTCAAACTTATTCTGGAACAGTTGCTATGACTGCATCTCAATCCAGCAAAGATGATGAGTCTTCAAAAACAAGTCAAAGTGAAGCCTTTGCAAAAAGATATAAAAACAATATTCATAAAATATGATTTGTAAAGAATATAATACAGAATACTTTGAAGATAAGCCAATATGGATAGCAGAACTATCTAATGGAGAAAGTATTTATCAAGATGATAATGCTGAAAAATATGAAGATGTTTCTGCTTGGATAAGGCTAAAAAAATATTTAAAAATAAATAATTTAAAAATAAAAAAACTTTATTTGCGGTTTAGGTCAAATATATTGCATACCATAGAAGAAAATTCTGAGGGGTATTTTTTTTCTATGGGTATAATTGGAATGATGAACTCTTCAACAAATGTAAACTATTATATAATAGGAAATATAAAGAATAATAAAGTAAGCATAAAAAAAATAAAAGTTCCAGAATTAATAGTTTTTGATGAAGAAGAAAGAGAACTGTCTTCTTGCACAGAAGAACAATTAATTTTAAATGAGAAAGAAGCTAATGGCACAAAAAAGATCAGAGAACAGCAAATATCAATCTAGGCATGGTGGTGGTTGGATTACTCCAGCACAATTTCTTGCCGAATTAATGTGTGAGCGTTTCGCTAAGAAAAACGGTCAGGACATACCTCCAAAATTTTGGTATAAAAATCCTTGGAAAAAAGAATTTTTTAAACAATTATCTATAGCAAATAAACTTTTAGAACGATATGATCCCGCTATAGTTTCTAAAGCACTAAGATCATCAGAAGGAAAAAAAATATTTTCTTTAGGTGCTCCTTGGCTTAAAAAACTTATTGATTACGAAGAATATAAATTCAAGGAAGCAAACACATCTACAGTAGAAGAAGCTGTAAAATTGCCTGTTAAGCCATCTTTTGTTAAAACAAAGTCCACTTTAAGCAAGTTAAAGGATATTGAAAATGAGTGATGAAGTAGAAAAAATTATTAAAGAAGTTTCTAAACAATACGGCGATGGAATAGCGGTAAGTGCTAATGAGCTACTTGATGAAGAAAAACATGTAATACCACTTTCTCCTGCATTAAATCTTGGTTTGCATGGGGGTATACCAGAAGGTAGTTGGGTTACTTGTTCTGGTCATCCTAAGAGCGGTAAAGAACAACCAATATCTGCAATTGTTTATACTCCAAATGGTCCAAAAACTATTGGAGAACTTATTGTCGGAGAGTATGTGTGTACTCCAGATGGGCAATCGGCAAAAGTTTTAGCTAAGTATCCACAAGGCATAAAAGATGTATATCGTATAAATTTTTCTGACGGATCATATGCTGAATGTGGCGAAGAACATCTTTGGGCAATAAAAACAAAAGATCAAAAAGAATTTGTTGTTCGTCAGCTAAAAGATTTTATGGATAACATTCATTATAAATCTGGAAAGACTCCAAAATATTCTATTCCGTTAACAGTACCAGTTTCATTTAATAGAACCACAAAAGAAATATCTTCTTATGTAATGGGATTGTTTATTGGTGCTGGAATTTTTGGCAAAAAAACATATGTAAAAATTGAAAGTAATTTTGATGCTGAAGGCGAATTTGAAGTTGGCGATATGCAGTATTTAAAATGGAATAGTGAAACTAATACAATAAATGTTATTAATTCAAATCCTTTTATAAAATTAGGTCTTAACAATATATCAAATAATAAAAAATTTATTCCATCAAAATATCTTTATGATGATGCATATAGTCGTGTAAGATTGCTTAATGGAATATTAAAAGTTGCTGGACATTTAACTAAAAATAAAAGTCTTACTATTACAGTTTCTAGTCAAAGACTTGCTAAAGATTTAGTTACATTAGTACAATCTTTGGGCGGTATTGGCAACTATTCTGTTCATATGAATAAATTGTCTAATAAATATGTTTGTATATTACAGTTAGATATTTTGCGTAAAAGAGAAAGAAAATTTGAACGAAAAATAGAATCAATAAAAAAAGTAAGAAAAGAAGAATCTGTTTGTATAACTGTAGATACTCCACAAGGATTGTATTTAACTAATAACTTTGTTGTCACTCATAATACTCTCACATCACTTTCCTTTGCAGCACAATGTCAAAAGCCTGAGAATGGTGGTAGACATGTGTATTATCTGAACATTGAAGGTCGGCTTAAGTCTATGAACCTTAAAGGTATTCAAGGACTAGACCTCAATAAGATGACAATTTATAGGTCTACGCAGGAAAAAATCCTTACTGCCAAAGACTACCTTAATTTAGCTTTTAAGGCCATTAATACCCATCCAGGCAGTCTTATTATTATTGACAGCGTTTCTGCCCTATGCGATGAAAAAGAGATGGATGAAGGCATTGGATATGAAAATAGAGGTGCTGGTAATAAACTCTTTGCTGGGTTTTGTCGTCAGGCAGCTAATATAGTACCTGTACAAAATTGCATTGTTTGGGCGATTATGCATTTGGCTCAGTCACAAGGTATGTTTGGTGGATTTATTGAAAAAGGGTCGAAAGCACTTCAGTATCAAGCAGATGTTCAAATGAGAGTTAAATATGATAAATCTTGGAATGTTGGCGTAGATGGTAAAGAAAAACAAATTGGGCAACAAGTTCATTGGTTAATAGAATCGTGTGCTCTTGGATCTCCAGGAATGGAGGTAGATAGTTATATTAGATATGGAGTTGGAATTGACAACACATATGAAGCTATTAACTTAGGATCTCAACTAGGCTTAATTAATAAAGCTGGAGCATGGATGACATTAGATTATATGCAAAGACATTTAAATTTGCTTGGCGTTAAAGAATGGGATGATGCAGCAGTAAAAATGGTTAAAACTCAAGGTGCTGAAAAGCTTTATAAGCTTTTAATGGAAAATCCTAAATGGGTTATTGCTTTAGAAAATGAAATAAAGGCTATGTTATCGTGAAAGTAAAAGGACTTGATGGAAAAACTTATTCTTGGTCATTTTACGGACAAATGCCAGATATAAGTGATGAAAGAAAAAGATCGGCATTACATTTAAGAGCTAGAAATTTGCTTAAAGAAATGTATCCTGTTGATCGAATATTAGAAGAAGTATATCTTCCTGGATCTTATGGTTTGTATGCGGATTTTTGGTTGCCACTAAGAAAAAAAATAATTGAAGTGCATGGAGAACAACATTATAAGTTTATACCATTTTTTCATGGAACAATGATAAACTTTTTGTCATCCAAATCGAATGATAAAAATAAGAGACAATGGTGTGAAATAAACAATATAGAAGAAGTGGAGTTGCCTTTCAATGAGTCAGACCAACAATGGAAATCAAGAATCCAATCTGACTGAAGAACAAAAGATTGATTCTCTTTTAGAAAAATATGAATTGAGTATTGGATTAGCTGCTATTCCATCAGAAAAAACATTTCCATGCATGAAATACTTATATTTGTCTCATGAAGAACTTTCTAAAATGACAGGAGAACAATGTTCAGAAGCTTCTGTTTTATTAAATAGCTTTTCTTTTCATTTATGTAGAGTTATCAACAAAGAGAAAGCAAAACTTCGTTGGTGTAATGAAAGAATACTAAAAACTATTGCTAACAATTTACAAGAATATAGGTATTTTTCTCCAGATGAAAGAATGGCATTATGTATAAAAGATAATGATTATGCACAAAAAATTAAAAAATTATACAATCTTATTCAAGCTAGACTAGATAGAATAGAATATTTGCCTATAAGAATAGAAAAAGTTTCTGATTCACTATCAAATCTTTCTTATGCAAAAAGGAAAAACAATGAGTATCGTTAAATTACTTGATGAAGGCATAAAATCAAAAAATTGGGATTTAATTATAGAAGCTTTTGATTTAATTGTTGGAAAACAATCAAAGCTAGAAACAAAAAAAGAAACAGCAAAAACAGAAATATTTAATGAAAATCCTTTTATGATAAATAAACCAGTTTCTGTTAAAAAAGAGCAAAATGTATTTGAACCAATGCAAAATAAATTTGTTGATGATTTATCTTTGGAGGCAGGATTGATAGAAAAGTCTTCAAAAACTATAACAAAAAAATACAGGAAACCAGCAGAAAGTGATTATGTTGATGTTAAATGCTCTAAATGTGGTGCAACATCTAGCATAACTTTGGCAGAGCAAAGATTTAAATCAATTGATTCAGAATCTGCTCCATTTACTTGCATCAAATGTATTAGGAGCAATCGTAGATCATGAGCGATGTAGCTGCTGAAAGAATAGTTTTATCTGCACTTTTTCAAAAAGGTTATGATTGTTACATAGAAGTATGTGATATTGTTGATGAAAACAGTTTTGGAACACCGGAAACATCCGCTATATACAAATGCTTAATTCATATAGTTAATGAAAAAGATTCAAAAGCGGATATACCTTCAATAATTGCCGTTGCAAAAAGCTTAAAAATAGAAGATTTTTTTCAAACTGAAGATCAAGCAAAATATATTAGATCATTAACTCTTTTGCCTGTTGAAATTGTAAACGCAAAAAAAGCAGCAGCAAAATTAAAAAAAATACAAATAGCAAAAACACTAGCTTTTAATTTATCTACATGCGCTTCTGAATTAATGGCTATGACTGGCGATGAGCCAATATCTCAAATAGTTTCATTGGCAGAATCTACTGTTTTAGATCAAACATTTAAAATATCGAATACAGAAGACCCAAGCCCAAAAGAAATAGCCGATGGATTAGAAGATTATGTTAAATTTTTAGAAGAAAATCCTATCTCTCAATTAGGTATATCATCTGGTTTTAAAACTTATGATAGAGCTATTGGTGGTGGATTAAGACCTGGTACTGTTAATTTAATTGGCGCAAGAATGAAAACAGGAAAATCATTTTTTGCAGACAATGTTGCATTAAATGTTGCTTCACAAGGTATACCAGTATTAATGTTTGATACTGAAATGACAGCAAAAGATCATTGGCATAGACTATTGGCATCTTTGGGCAATGTAAGAATAGAAGAAATAGAAAATGGATCATTTGCAAGCGATTCTTCAAAAAAGAGAAAAGTTTACGAAGCATCATCTAAATTAAAAGCAATACCGTTCAAATATAAAACTATAGCTGGAAAAAGTTTTGATGAGGTTTTAAGTTTGGCAAGAAGATGGGTAATTAAAGATGTTGGATTTGACGATTCTGGAAAAGCAAAACCATGTTTGATTATTTTAGATTATATTAAATTAATGGATGATAGTGGCATTTCTAAAAATATAGCTGAGTATCAAGCTTTAGGTTTTTTGATGACAAGTCTTCATAACTTCATGGTTCAATATGGGGTTGCATGTTTAGCATTTACTCAGTTAAACAGAGATGGAATAACTAGAGAAGATACTGATGTTGCTTCTGGGTCAGATAGAATACTTTGGTTATGTAGTAATTTCTCTATATATAAAAGAAAAACTGAAGAAGAAATGGCCGATGAAAGCGTTGCTGATAATGATATTACTTACAATTTAAAGCTAATACCAGTTGTTGCTAGACATGGTAAAGGCATTGATGCTGGAGACTATATTAATATTTTTGGCAATTATGAATACGGAAAAATAGTTGAGGGTCCAACAAGAAATGAATTTCATAATTTAAGATCACCAAGAAATAATTCTGGATTTGAAATAGAGGAATTAGATAATGAAATCTCAGCAGAAAATTGATTTAAATATGGCAAATAAAATAATATCTGAAAACATAGATGTTGTATTAAGTCATTTTGGCATTAGCTTAAATCAAACAGATGCATACCTTGTAGGTTCTTGTCCTATACATGGAGGAGATAATACAACAGCTTTTAATATCTTTACTTCTGGTCATACCTTTACTGGTAATTGGATATGTTATACACATCATTGTGAAAAAAGTTTTGTAAATAATTCAATAGGTTTTATAAGAGGTCTTATAAGTCATCACCAATATAACTGGTCAAAGGCTGGAGATAAAATAGCTTCTTTTGCAGAAACATTAAAGTTGATAACTAGACTTTATGATTTAACTGTTGATAGTAAAATTAAAAGCAAAGTTAAAAAAAATATCTTAGAATCATCTGTTTTTTCAAAAACTATTGTTGAAAAACAGTCTCAATGGAATAAGCATACTGTAAGAAGAAATCTTATTATACCTTCAGATTATTATTTAAACAGAGGATACACAAAAGAATGTTTAGATAAATACGATATTGGCGATTCTAAGTCTGAAAATGGAATATTTAAAGATCGTGCTATTGTTCCTGTTTATGATATGGATGGAAAATATGTAATTGGATTTACTGGTCGAACAAAGTTTAATAAATGTATTAAATGCAATTCCTATCATGATGAAAAATCTTCATGCGAAAACTATAAGCATCTTTCTAAATGGTGTCATAATAAAGGTTTTTGTAAAAAAGAATATTTATACAATTATCACCATGCTGTCAAACATATAAGAGATACTGGAATTGCTATACTTGTAGAAGGGCCAGGAGATGTTTGGAGGTTAGAAGAATCTGGAATACATAATTCTTTGGCAATATTTGGCTCTAGTCTTACTGATTCTCAACAAATATTGCTTGAAGGTTCTGGTGCTTTATATTTGATTTTGCTTTTTGATTCTGATGAGGCTGGCACAAAAGCATCTAATAATGTAGAATCATCTCTTTCAAGAATGTTTAAAATAATTAAGCCAAAACTCCCAATAGGAACAAAAGATATTGGAGAAATGACAGTTGAACAAATTAACAATTTTATATTTCCAATATTGGGGCAAATAAAATGATACAAAAAATAATTGGTTTTTCTGGCAAAAAAGGTTCTGGCAAAGATACTCTTGCTAAATTTCTTTTTGAAAATTCAGTAGATTTATTTGGCGTTGAAGCTTCAATACATTCTTTTGCTGGTCCTATGAAAAATGTTTGTATAGAACTATTTGGTCTTAATTATGATCAAGTTTTTGGAACTGATGATGATAAGAATACTTTAACTAATTATAAATGGGAAGACTTTCCTATAAATTTAGAAAAAAAAACAGGTTTTATGACAGCTAGAGAATTCTTGCAAGAATTTGGTACTGCTATAGCCAGAAAAATAAATCCAAATGTGCATATAGAAGCATGTTTTAGAAAAATAATTAAAGATAAAGCTGCTTTAAATTTTATTACAGATGTTCGTTTTTCTAATGAAGCTCAAGCAATACATAATGCTGGTGGAATTATAATACGATTAACTAGAGAAATAGATAGTGATACGCACCAAAGCGAAACAGAATTAGATAACAAATTGGATATTTTTGATTTAGTTTTAGATAATAGAAAACTTAATAAGTTTCAACAATCTCAAGCACTAGTACAAAGATTAAAAGAGATTGGATGGATTAAATCGTGATAATTACTTATTTAAGATCTAGTTCTGTATCATCATTTTCATGGTGTCAACACAAATATTGGCTACAATACAACATTGGTTTTCAAGAAGAATCAAACAAAAAAGCACAAAAAGGAAATGTTGTACATAAAGCATTAGAGTTATTAGCAAATAAAAAACTATGTTTGCAAAACAAACAAAATAAATTTAAAGATTCTGAATTAAATATGGAATTCGATGTATCAGAATTAACCCCAGACACATCCATAAAATACGGATTTGATCATTACAAAACAAAAAGTTCTCATGATTGGACAGATAAAGATTTTAATGAATGCACAAAGTGGTTATGGGATGTTTTACTTTTTAATGATGGAATGTTTTCTCCATTAACTAGAAATATTGTTATGCCAGAACAATATTTTGATATAGAAATTAAAAAACCTTGGGCAAAATATGAATATAAATTAGATAACGAAATAATTTCTGGAAATCTTAGAATTAAAGGAACAATGGATTTAATTACTAGAGTTGGCGAAAAAGCTATTGAATATATAGATTGGAAAACTGGAGAAAGAAAAAATTGGTCTACTGGTAAAGAAAAAAGCTATGAAGATTTTTACAATGATTTCCAATTAAGGCTTTATCATTATGCTTTAAATGAATTGTATCCAGATGAAGAAATGATAATGATGACTATATTTTTTGTAAAAGCTGGTGGTCCTTTTTCTTTATGTTTTCACAAAGAAGATATTGAAACTACAGAAAATATGATAAAAATAGAGTTTGAAAAAATTAAAAATTGCAATACTCCATCAAGAATAATAGACTATGGTAGGGATAAGTGGAAATGTACTAGATTATGTAATTTTTATAAAGAAACTCATGCTGAATCAGATAATAAATCTATTTGCGATTTTATGCACAATGAATTATTGCAACTTGGAATAACTAAAGCGTATATAAAACATGCATCAAGAGATACTGTAAAATCTTATGGTGATGGTGGTGGTCAATCAAATAGGGAGAATAAAAATGCTTAAGTGGTCTTGGGATAAAATAGAAAAAGAAGTTAAAGAACAAGAAAATAAAAATGAATATATTTCAAAATATAATGGAGAAAAAGTATTAGTATTTAATACTGAGCTTTTAAAAAATTATGATTATTTTCAAGGAATGATAGTAAAAGATCGTTCAAAAAAATTGCGTGATCAATTATTGGTTGAAGAAAATATGTTTTATATTGATAGAGATGAAGCAGAAAATAATACAAACTATAAACAAATAATTCCATATTGCATAGTTACATCTGGAAATAAAATATTTTCTTATCAAAGATCTAAAAAAGGATCTGAAAATAGACTACATGATTTATGGTCTTTGGGAATAGGCGGTCATATAAATCCTTGTGATGGAATTGGTTCTGAAAGTATAACAAATGCTTGTAAAAGAGAATTTGAAGAAGAAGTTACTTTTTCAAATATTAAAAATGCAGGTTTTGTTGGTCTTATTAACGATGATTCAAATGCTGTTAATGCAGTACATTTTGGAGTTGTGTTTCATATTAAATTAGAGAATGGATCTACATTAGAAACAAAAGATGAAGCACTATCTAATGGAAAATTTTTATACACAGATATTATAAAAGTTGAAGAAAGAAATTGGGAAAACTGGTCAAATCTTGTTTTAGAGGAATATATTAGAAAACTAAATTAAAGGACTGTAAATGAATAATTGGATTGCATTACATTGTCATTCTCACTACAGCTTATTAGATGGATTAACAAAACCAGAACAACTTGCTAAAAGAGCTAAACAGCTTGGTCATAAGGCTATTGCTTTAACCGATCATGGCACAATATCTGGCGCTATTTCTTTTAACAAAGCTTGTGTTGCACAAGAAATTAAACCAATAATTGGATGCGAATTTTATTTATCTAATAATTCTGCAATTGTTCATGATAAAACCAATTCAAAGCATTCTCATTTATGTGTACTGGCAAAGAATAAAGATGGATGGTCTGATCTTATAAAGCTTTCATCTTTATCAAATAGCAAAGATTATTTTTATTATAAGCCAAGACTTCATATAGATGATTTCTCTGGTTATTCTAAAAATTTAATAGCATTTTCTGGTCATCCTGGTACAGAAATAGCTAGGTGCATTCTTCCAGATGAAGCTTACAAAGCATCAAGCCCAGAAGAAGCAAAATCATTAATTAAAGACGGATGGTTGGAATGTGCAAAAAAACTTTGCTCTAAGTATCAAGATATATTTAGCAAAGAAAACTTTTTTTTAGAAATTCAACTTTTTGATAAGGATAATTTGCATTGTTCTATAGTATTAGCAGAATGTTTAAGAAAACTATCTAAAGAAACAGGAATAAAAGCTATAGCTACTCCAGACGCACATTATGCTACTCAAAATGATGCTTCTGATCAAAGAGT
>JACCDQ011677404.1_pt1 | contig 13012 bp, 12 predicted proteins | sample 7446031 | NCBI WGS metagenome assembly JACCDQ01 (sample SAMN15323442, study PRJNA562643) | freshwater metagenome | isolation source: river surface water | place: USA:Blue River Watershed | collected 2017-08-17 | reverse complement strand
TTATAGTCGTAGGGAATATCAACATAAATTCGTTTTAGCAGATGTTCTAATAGGGTAGTTAAGCGATTGAGAAGTTCTTTTTTTTGCGAAATTCCCAAGGATTCTACCTCCTCAATTAAGTTGTCTATGTCTAGGTTTTCAAAGTCCCGTGCTTTGAGTTTGGCGACGGTGGTTTCTACCCACAGTAAAATATCATGGTCATAGATTGTTTGGTCTTGGGTTGAGGTTGTCGGCATTTTTTGTTACCACCTATGATAGAGATTTTGTACTGAAAGCTACCTTAGTTTAAGGCATGGCGATAACCAATTTTTCCAAGGGCATCAACGGCACTCAAACGGACTTCATCATCGGGATCGGAGCAGGCTTGGGAAAGGTCGGCAAGGGTTGCTTCTGTGCCAATTTCTCCTAATATTGTGGCAGCTACGGCTCTAACTTTTGGATCTTCATCAGTGAGGGATTGAATGAGATAAGAGAGAACTTTTTCTGTGTCCATTTTGCCGAGGGATTCTGCGGCTTTGGCACGAATTTGGGGGAGGTCGTCGTCGAGTTTATGAGAGAGGGTATCAAAAATTAATTGAGTGAGATTAAGTTGTTGAATCATGGTTTTCTTAATTAATTTGGGTTGTTTGTTGATTGCCTTGTACGTTATGAGCCAGGTTGCCGATATTGGCTCCTCTGAGATCGTAAGTGATTGAAGAAGGAGAAAGCGTTGGGGTTTGATATGATAAATTTTCTAGGTTATTTTGTGGAGAAGTTGGAGAATAGTATCCAATTTTTTGTTGAATTATGAAAATAGCAGAATAGGTTTGGCAGAAATTATCTCCATCATTAGCGGTCGCAAAAATAGGATTTTTTAAGATATTGAATAATACACTTAGAGTTTCTTCTGTTCCGATCTCACTTAGGGCGGCGGCGGCTTCCCAGCGAATATCATCATAACAATCATTTAAAGCTTTTAAAAAAACGTTAATAGCTTTTTCTGAACCTATTTTTTTTAATGCTGATATGGCTTCCCAACGAACATTTTCATCATCATCATTTAGAAGTTCGATTAATCCAGAAATTGCTTGTTGAGAACCAATGTCTCCTAGTGCTTCTGACGCATTCCAACGAACATCAACATCCAAATCTTCTAGGGCTTTAAGTAAGCCTTGTATGGCTAATTCTGACCTAATATAACCCAAAGACTTTGCCGCTTCACTACGAACATAATTATCGGAATCGTCTAAAGACTTGAGTAAAGCATTAATCGTTTGTGGTGAGTTTATCCAACTTAATGCAGAAACTACTTCCTTGCGAATCTCAGGATTGGACGATGTTAAAGCCTTGAGTAAAGTAGCTAGTGCTTTTGGGGAACCGCTTCTACCCAATGCAAAAATTGCGCGACAACGAACTTGCTGACTAGAATCATTTAATGCTTTGATTAAACACGAATCTGCTTTATGAGAGCCTATTTGACCTAACGCCCAAGCTGCATTACGACGAATCCATTCATTTGAATTTTCAAGAGCTTTTTTTAATCTGGGTATTGCTTTATGAGAGCCTATTTGACCTAATGCCCAGGCTGCATGAAAACAAACCTCTCTATCAAAATCTTGTAAAGCATTCAGCAAACCATTAATTGCTTTTTCTGAACCTATATTACCTAATGCGCGAGCTGAATTCCAGCGAACTGTATTATCAGAGTCATCTAGAGTCTTAATTAATTTAGAAATTGCCAATTCTAAGCTTACGTTTTCCAAGATTTCTACTGTATTTCCTAAAGCTTCTGCGGCTTTCCAACGAATATCTTTGTTAGAACTCTCTAAAGAATTTAGTAGTTTAGTAATCATCTGTTGGGGGTCAATGTGACATAAGGCTTGTGCCGCATGATAGCGAACATTCCAAGATGAGTCTTCTAAAGCATTTAGTAGCCAGGGAATAGCTATTTTTGAACCAATAAATTGTAGGATATAAGCGGCTCTCCAATGGACATTAGAGTTGGATTTTTTTAAGACTTTCATTAAACCAGAAACGACTGATTCTGAGCCGATTTGACATAAAGCTTCTGCTGCGATTATCTCAACATCTTGAACTGGGTCTTCTAAAGCTTTTATTAAGCTATAAATTGCTGCTTCCGAACCGATTTTCCCTAAAAATCCTGCTGCTTTCTCTCGTACCTTACAATCAGAATTTTCTAAATCTTTAATTAACAAAGGAATAACAACATCCGAACGGGTTATTCCTAATAGTTCAACTTTAAACAATTGGGGTAGGTGTAATTCTAATATTAAAGTAATAGTTTCTTTTTGAAAATCTTCTTTCACTTCTCCTGCTAATCTTGCTCCTAATTTTACATCAACAGCTAAAGCTAATTTAACTAGATGAATAGCATTGACTTTATCCTTTATCATGCCCAACATTAATGCAAAAGATTCAGTCCATTTCAGATAATTCAAATAATCCCACTGTAACTCCCAATCTCCTAAATCAGAAATCTTTTCTAACAACATTTCTGCCGCATAATATTCATGAATAAGCTGATGCCGAAAAGTAATCTGATCATTCCCCTCTAATTGAATGAGATGATGCTTTAATAAATCATCTAACCATTTCTTACTATAATGTTTTGGAAAACCTTGATCTAAAACGAAAGTTGTTAATATTAATTCCGCTTCCCTTCGAGAAATAGCAATCTTAATCTCTGTTTTTGATTCCCCTTCCATCATTTTCCAAGCTAAAACCTGTAACAATTCTCTCCACCATTCCCGCGACTCCTGAAAAGTCGAAACATCCGCTTTCAACTTGTGATCATAAATTTCTGTAAACTGGCGAAAAAATAACCCCAAATTACTCGTAACTTTACTATCATCACTCTCAAAGACAGAACAAAGCATCCACAAAAATAACGGTGTTTTGCCAAATTCCCTAAGGCGATCGCCTAATTGCTTGAGCATTACTTCTCCTTTTTCAGGCAGATGGACTCGCACAAATTGCCGCATTTGAGATTCTGTTAACGGGAGCATTTCAAATTTTTTTTCAAGATTAAGATTGCCCCCAATGCCTATATCCCTAGTAGAAAAAATCATCGAGACTTTTTCATAAGAATTACGAAAACGCTGTAGATCTAATCGTCCTTTTTCCGAAGGTAATTCATTAACGCCATCAAATAATAATAGAAGATGAATATCAGCATTTCTCAACAAAATAATCTCTAACTCACTGCCATTAATAATCAGATCGTGACGTTTCAAAAATTGTAAAATCAAATCAATAATCGAAGTCTCGTAATAACGCAACTCCACTAGAATTGGAATTTGAATATTTTTTTCTTGATGAGAATGACCTACTAATAAATCTCGCGCTTTTTCAGATTCCTCTAACAATAACCGCTCTAAAGCCGTAGATTTTCCCGACCCAGGACGACCTTCCAAAAGCACATGAACAGCCGCATACTTGCGTAATCCCTCTAAAACACTATACTGCTCCGTTTTGGCCTCTTCTTCATTCCTTGACGCTTGAACTGTCTGTACCCGTAAATCCATTAGCCAAGGCGATGTATCTGGCGATCGCATTTTTCCTGCTACGTCCGTCAAAGTATAATAGTTCCACCATTGGGCGTACTTCTTGCAAACCGATTCAAGATAGGGAATCCAGTTAACCACCAGAGAGTTCTGTGAGCAGAGTCGTCTTCTCCATTGTAGAGAACAGATTCGCAAAACTCAAGGCGCAACGATTAAGCCATCTTAACCAAATGACAATCGCCTAGATTAGTAATACTAATATTCACCTTCAACTTCTTGCTGATAAATACGGATACGACCCCGTTGAACAATCCAAAGCTGACCCATAATATTTTCTTTTTTTAGTCCTCCAATCAAGGTTTCAATCGCCTCATCTAAATCCTGGGGATTTGCTCTAGGGGGTAGTCGTAAAACTACAATGCCACTATAATTTTGTGGATTAAATTGTAACGGATTACTAAAATCGAGATCGAGAGTAATTAAACACCGTTCTTCCGCTTGGCAAACCTCAATCAAAACAGAATCAACCGCAGACTCCAAACCCTGTTCGACAACTGTTGCAACGTCATACCCCTCTTGCCGTAGTCGTTGGATTCCCCGCACTCCTAAATTTTCATCAAGTTTAAATTTCATGCCGTTTCCTTCAATGGAATATCAACATAACGTTCCCGCGACATTTCGGCTCCATAGGCAATACAAGCATAAATATCTTCTACTTCCAGTTGAGGATATTCTTCCAGTAATTCTGCAATAGTCATCCCACTTGCTAAAAAATCCAATATTAAAGAAACCCAAATGCGATGACCTTTAATACAAGGCTTCCCAAAGCAAATATTAGGACTAATAGCAATTCTTTCTAAGAGTTTTTGGTGGTTCATTAGATTTATTGATTAAATTTGCTTGCCATTATAACTTAGCTTTCAACAAAAAGCCAACATGATCACTTTCTCGATAACGATTTAAACCAAGTTTATTTTGGAAACTGTCGCTTTTTTAGATGTATTCCAGAGGCAAGTCCCCCTTTTTAAGGGGGATTTAGGGGGATCAACTTTTATCAATTTATACCCTTATAATTTTATCTTGGGCGCAAGCCTTGCGCCCCTACAATCGTATTTGAAAATTTGATTTATTCCTCGTTGCTTTCCAGATAGCGATTTAATTCCGCGATCACTTCTTCTGCCGACATTGGTTTTAAATTCCCCGTTCGATACTCCGCCAAAGCCTCACGACATTCTGACCTAATTTCTAGTCTTCGGACTTCTGCCGCCCGTTTTTTGACAATATCAGCCAATAATTCTTGCTGTTCTCTGGGTAATTGACTGACCACCTCTAACGCATTCTCAAACGTAATCATCTTGACTCCTGAGTTTCAATTTAATCTCACACTTTAGTATAAATCTAAAGTCAGAAACTTTCATCATGAACTTGGAGACCAAGCCCCTACCGAGACAATTTTGACAAGGTAAAGCGTATCTAAATTGATCTACAAAAATCGCCATTCCACTTTAACAGAAAATTTCCCCGTCAGTACGGCTACAATAGACGAGTAGCAATTTTGGTGAATTGATCCTGTTAACTCATAGAAGAGTTTCCCGACTTGACACAAGAACCTATTGTTGCTTGTCTTGATTATGCGAGAGACCTATTTCGATCCTTTTCAAGCGATCGCTGACATAAACCTTATTTAAGTGCTAAAAAATAGCTATATGAAATTTTTGCTAGGGCGATCGCCTTCTCAACGGATCGGTTGGTTACTCATCGTTATCGCCCTGGGATTATTGCTGTTGATACTGAGGGGAACCCATCAATCGGACAACTTGCAGAGTGGTTCAACCTATAATCGCTTTCCGGACGGCTATGGAGCCTGGTATCAAACAGTCCAGAACCAAGGCATTGCCTTAAAACGCCTACAAAAACCCTTTACTTATCTCAATCAACAACCCTCACCACAAACCCTACTGCGGATTAACCCCTTGCCGGAAAATCGTTATTTCGCCATCGGAAAATCAGAAGAGGAATGGGTCAAAAAAGGCAATTTTTTAATTCTGTTAGGCATACAAGAAACCCTAACTCCGGCTGATTTTAGCAGTGAAATTCCCAACGGCAATACTCAGATTAAAATTGAGGGACGACGGCGTAATACCTCCACCCAACAAACCATTCTCGGCGATCGCTTTGGGGCAGTGATTTGGCGGGAGAAACTGGGAAAAGGTGAAATCATTGCGGTAACGACTCCCCACCTAGCGGCCAATGCCTATCAAGATTATCCCCAAAATTATCAACTCTTAACCGAATTAGTCACCCAATATCAGACCCCCCTTTGGGTAGATGAATATCTCCATGGTTATAAAGATGCCGAAACCATCCAACAGGAAGTAGCTCAAGATCCCTGGCATTATCTCCTCAAAACGCCGTTATTACTGTTAGGTATTCAAGGCATAGTGATTATGCTAATCTTGCTCTGGGCCGCTAACCAGCGATTTGGTCAGGCGATCGCCCCGATAACCGTCAAACAAAACAATAGCGAAGCCTATATTGAAGCCTTAGCCAGTGTTTTAGAACGGGCCAAAAGTCAAGAATTTGTGGTCAAACAATTACAGCCCTTTTATCAGAAACAATTACAATCTCAACTGGGTCTGCCAGCCGATCAACTCTCCCGACAAAAACTGTTAGCATCCTGGGAACAACAAACCCAAAATTCCTCCCCGGAACTTGAATCGTTACTCTCTACCGCCTCACCACCCCGCACCCCCTCAGAACTGCAAAAATGGTTAGACCAATGGCAGAAACTGCTGGATTAAACCGCCTCATCTTATCAACCCCGGAAAATAGGAACCTATGCCCTCTGGTCGCACCCACGATCGCCTGATTTGGTGGGGATTACCGCTCATTATCAGTCTCACCTACGCTTGGACTCGTCAGGGAGGACTAACCGCCATCACCAGTGTGGGGTATCTCTTTAGTGGTTTGATGTTTGGCCCTGATTTAGATATTCATTCCATCCAATACAAACGTTGGGGTTGGTTCCGTTGGCTATGGTTGCCCTACCGTAAACTTCTGCGACACCGTTCCTACTTCTCCCATGGCTTTTTATTGGGAACCCTTTTCCGACTTTTGTATGTGGCCGCCTGGGGCATCCTAATACTATTCATCAGTCTGGCGATCGCCCACTGGATTCAGCCCCAAACCGCTCCCGACTGGTTAACCTGGGGCCAGAGTCTCACCACCTTTTGGCATAATTATGGTCAGGAAAGTATTGCCTTACTGGTCGGTTTAGAATTGGGAGCCATGAATCATGCTGTGAGCGATTATCTGGGTAGCACCTGGTTTAAACCCAAACCTTCCCCACGTAAAGCCTCCCGCCGCTCAAAATCTCCCCGTCGTCGCCCAAAAACTAAATCTTGAATTTTTTCGCTCAAAATTGGATGAATCTTTCTTTATTACAACGATGGCAGGGCGGTTTCCAGGGGTTATTAGTCGCCTCTCCCCAGACCCCTGGCCGCTTTTCTCCCCAGGCCCGTCAGGCTATTTTCCAGCAAGTCATTCCCCAACTCCAGTTATCTACCCCGATCGCCGTTACCGATTGGCAGGTCTGGCTCGGTTCCCAACCCACAAAAATTACGATCCTCCTACACTTGTTTCCCCTGGCCCTCTTTCGTCACGATTATCCCCAGGGCTTTGCTGAACACATCTCTCTCTTGAACCAACTCGGTTATCTTTCTCCCGCCGACCAACCGGTGATCGCCCGATGGTTTGATCTCCTCTCGGCTATCCAGCGATCGCGTTTTTCCCCTTGCCAATTTCTCTCCCAAGGCTCTGATTGCTTAATCCCAACCGACAACGGGTTAAGCACTGACTGGGCGATCGGACTACGTTACTTTTTGGAAACCCCCGGTCAATTTGCCCTAAGCTGGCAACGGGCGGCCCACCAGTCCCTAGAAACCCTATTTTTCACCAGTAGTTTAAGTGGTCTTTATAATGGATGGATAGGCATTCCTAACCCCTGGCAGTATCCCCTTGCCGCTCCTAATTTGGCAAAATCTCTCTACCGTCAATGGTTAGGGGCCTTACCCAGGGAAATCCCTGAGCATCTGGTGACGGCGATCCCCAATACCTTGCAGTACCGTCCTAGTTTAAAATTAATTTCGCTCTCTGAATTGTCAGTGGCCGAATCCCTCGTCGTTCCAGAGGGAAGTTGAGGAGTGGGTGTGGTTTTTTGGTTTTTCTTCCGACACAATGAAACATTTTCCTGATTGGCAACACCGTCTCCAGGGAACAATTGCACAGAGATGGCAAGGGTTACGCCACCGACCGGCCCCGCGACCGGCTCCTGTTCCTCCTAGCTCCACCCCAACGGCCTTTGTTCTCTCCCGACTCACGGGTCTAGGTCAACATCTTCAAGCCTATCCTCCCCTACGCCGCTTCTTTCCCCCGATGATGGGGGGCGTAGCCATTCTTTCGTTAACCGGGTTAGTGGGGTATCGTTTCTACAATCAACCCTTGTTAAGTGTAGATAGCCTGGCTCCCAGTACCATCATTGCGCCCTACTCTGCCGAATTTATTGACGAGAAAACGACGGAAGAAAAGCGCAAGGCCGTTCGTTCCGGTTTCACGCCCCGCCTACAGCGTGATGAGGCTTTGACCCGTACCCTACAACAGCACCGGGAAGAGTTGTTGGCCAAACTTAATCATTTACGAGCAGAGGGTCATTTATCCTCTCAGGGGAGGGGTTCTGTTGATAAAGGTCTGGCTCCGACCCCTCTCAAGGCTCTCCATTCCTATCCTACCGGCATTGCCGATGAAGAAACCCTATCGAGGGAAACCCTAGCGGCGGCCCTACAACTGCCGGAGAAGGCTTGGAAAACGACCCAATCCCAGATTACCCAAATCTCGGAGCGAATCTTAACCCAGGGCTTGCCCCAGGGATTGCCGCCCCATCTGTTACGGGAAACGATCCAACAGCAATGGTCTCCTCAGCTTTCCCCAGCGGCCCAGGTAGTGGTGAGGGATGTTCTGTCAACCCTGTTAGTTGACCAATATAATTTGACCGTTGATCGAGAAGCGACTCAACAACAAGCAGAACAGGCGGTCTTAGCCATGCAACCGATCGCCGTAACGATTCAGAGAGGAGAAACGATTGTCCAGGCGGGGGAAAAAATTACCCAAAGTCAGTTTGTGTTATTAGATGGTTTTGGTCTGAGTCAACGGGGCATTAATTGGGAAGGATTGGGCTTAACGGCGGCTTTGGTCACGGGGGCTGTGGCCATTTTTTGGGGAGTGAGTCAACGGGTGCATCGTCCCCTGCGTCGTCGGGACTATTTTCTGCTCTGTTTACTGAGTCTCAGTTCCCCTGTGATGGTCTTTCTCCATCCCCGTTATAACGATTTGCCGGCGATCGGGTTATTAGTCGGCAGTTTCTATGGCCCCAGTTTGGCGGTGTCCCAGGTGGTCTTAGTGGGCGGGCTTTCTCTGTTTGCGATTGAGGGCAGTAATTGGGAATACCTGTTGGCCGGGTTAGGGGCGGGCATTCTGGCGGGTTGGGTATCAGGGAAATTGCGATCGCGAGATGATTTAGCCCGGTTAGGGGTGGGGGTGGGTATCCTGCAAGGGAGTATCTACCTGGTCAATTACTTAGTGATGGGCAGTTTGGGGCTAGTGGTCTGGTCAACGGTGATCCCAGGAGCCTTGATCTTTGGGTTATTGGGCATGGCCTGGGTGATTGTGGCGATCGGGCTTTCTCCCTATCTGGAAAGGATCTTTGACGTGGTGACACCGATCCGGTTAGTGGAATTAGCGAACCCCAATTGTCCCCTCCTGCAACGATTAGCTAAGGAAGTGCCAGGAACGTTTCAACATACCCTATTTGTCGCCTGTTTAGCCGAATCCGCCGCCAGGGAATTGCGCTGTAATGTGGAATTGGTCAGGGCCGGGACGCTTTACCATGATATTGGCAAAATGCACGATCCCTTGGGCTTCATTGAAAATCAGATGGGGGGAGTCAATAAACACGATGAAATTAATGATCCCTACCAAAGTGCAGAAATTATCAAAAAGCACGTCACCCTAGGGTTAGTCATGGCCCAGCAGTACGGCTTACCCCAGGTTGTGCGAGATTTTATCCCTGAACATCAGGGAACGTTACTTATTTCCTATTTTTATTATCAAGCTAAGGAAAAAGCAGAAAAACAAGGGTTAACGGTGGAGGAGCAGGATTTTCGTTACGATGGCCCAATCCCCCAATCGCGGGAAACCGGTATTCTGATGTTAGCGGATAGTGCAGAAGCGGCTTTAAGATCTCTTAAGGATACGGATGTAGAGACGGCCAAAGTTATGGTAAATCGTATTTTTAAGGCCCGTTGGCGAGATGGCCAATTACAACAGAGCGGTCTCAAGTACGAAGAACTGCCCCTGATTGCCGGGGTCTTTGTGCAGGTGTGGCAACAGTTCCATCATCAACGCATTGCCTATCCAAAAGCCGCTTTGGAAGCTCGTCCCACCGTTATTTCAGGAACGAATAAATGAAGTTTGTTGGCGTAGATCTCGGTTGGCGATCGGGAGAAACGGGATTAGCCTGTTTAGTTTGGCATAATCGTCAGTTACAGTTGCAGTCGGTAACTCGACACCAGGAAATAGAGGATATTTTGGGCTGGATCGATCAAGTTTTGCCGGACTCTGACCTGGGCTTGGTGGCGGTAGATGCGCCGACCTTAATTCCCAATGAAACGGGAACCCGCCTCAGCGATCGCCTGACCCATCAATATTTTGGCAAGTATCATGCGGGGTGTTATCCGGCTAATTTGAACCGTCCCTTTGCTCAACGGACTGTGGCCTTCGGTCAAAGTTTGGAAGATCGGGGCTTTATGCACGCGCCGAGTATTACGGCCTTACAACCGGGGCGTTATCAAATCGAGGTCTTTCCCCATCCCGCCATGGTCAATTTGTTTCAACTTTCGGTGATTTTAAAATATAAAAAAGGCAATCTTTCGATCCGTAAGGCGGAATTACAACGGTTACAGGATTATTTTCAGCAAGTATTGCCCCGGTTAACCCCAGCCCTCGATCTAGGGGACTGTCCTTTGCTCCAACTACCGCCACATCTCACCGCCAAGCAATTAAAGGCGATCGAAGATCAATTAGATGCCATTTTTTGTGCCTACATCGGAGCCTATTGGTGGTACTGGGGGGGTGAACGAAATTTAGTCCTCGGCGATCACCAAACGGGTTATATTATCGTACCCCAGGCGGTTTAAAGTTCTGATAGCTTAGAACAGAGAATTCAGTTTGCGGCTCTTAACCTATGGCTCGGATTAATCTGCTGGACACACCCCACATTCCGTACGCAAACAGAGAACGGTTAATAATACAAGAAATAAAATCAGAGATTAACCCTCTCAGACGCATTATTCTGCAAAGGTTTTAAGGATTATACTTTATATTAATCAAAATGCCTCCTCACACAATTAGAGCAAAATAACTATATTATGTACTATTTTTCGCCATTGCAATGATGCCCATAAATAGCGTTTTGTCTGACAAAATTTTCTACATATAGCGTAGTCAATTTCAATTAATTGGGATTTATTGATTAGTACGAAATGTGGGCTGTAAACGCTCTAATCGTAATTGATGATCCGGGCTGAAGAGACGATGGTAAGCCAATAACACCACGCCAAACGTGCCGAGGGCCGCGCCCGCCGCAATCATAAACACAATCACGATCTGGTAACGTACTGCATCCAGGGGACTGGCTCCCGCTAAAATTTGCCCCGTCATCATCCCCGGCAAACTGACTAACCCCATAACCATCATCGAATTAATGGTGGGAATCATCCCAACTCGAATGGCTTCTTTCACCTGAGCATGGCTGGCTTCCCAACGGGTTGCACCGAGAGCCAAAAGCGTTTCGATCTGGGAACGTTGACTCACCAAACTTTCCATATATCGGTCTAAAGCGAGGGAAATACCGTTGAGGGTATTGCCTAACACCATCCCTAACAGGGGAATTAAATATTGGGGATTGTACCAGGGATGAGAGCCGATTACCCCTACCAGGGCAAAACTGGTGACAAAACCAGAGGAAGCTAAAATCGAAAGAAAACTTTGCCAATAAATCCCGACAAATCGGTGTTTAGTACGACTAACCGAAGCTCGGCCAGCGATCGCAGTCATGGTTAGAGCAATCAAGCCAATCATCAGCGCATTATCCTGAACAAATAACCATTGCAGGACAAAACCAATCAGCAGTAATTGGACGACCATCCGCACTGAGGCGATCGCCAGGGTTTTTTCGAGACCTAATTTTAAGGCGAGGGATAACCCCACATTGGTCAGGATTAATAATCCCGATAGTCCCAACTGCCCAAAATCAATAGCAATATACTGATTGGTCATCCCGTAAAATCCCCTAACGCCAGTTGATGGGAAGTCAATCGTTGGATTTGTGGTTGATTATGACTGGTCATTAAACAAGCGCGATCAGGCTGTTGTAACCATTGTTTTAATAAATTTTCTACCGCCCTTGTGGTGTCTGCGTCCAAAGAAGCAGTCGGTTCATCTAATAACAGTACATGGGGATTAACCTGTAAAGCCCGCAATAAGGCCAATAATTGCATTTCTCCCCCCGATAATTGACTGCCCGATAAATCCAGAAACTCCGCATCCCGTCCCAGTTGAGCCAACCAGTCTAAAATCGGTTCAACTTGAAAACAACGCTCTCGATAAATTTGTAACCGGAAAACCTGCGCTAAATTCTCTTGCACCGTTCCCGAAAAGGCGATCGCCCGTTGGGGCAGATAAATCACCTGACTGCGGTAAAACGGTAAAGACCAAGCAGAGAGGGGTTTGCCCTGATAACTGACCTGACCCTGTTGTAGGGGATCGAGTAAGACCAAATTCCGCAAAAGTAAGGTTTTACCGGTTCCCGATGGAGCGACAATGCCCCACCAATCCCCTGCTTTAACCTCAAAATTGACCCCGCGCCATAGCCAACGCTCCGGCAATCCCGACCTAGGGGAAGAAATCCTCTCTCCTCTTGGGGATGCACCGAAATAACGGCCTAAATCTTGAACCGTCAGAAGACTGGAAACGCCCATTAATTTAATGAATTTAACCGAAACCTTTACCCCGATCCGTGGCGGGCAAACTTAAACAAGCCTCCACCTGTTCCCGAATTTTGTCATGGTCTAAATCTTGACCAATAAAGACTAATTGATTTTTGTGTTGCCCTTTCCATTCATCATCTTCTAAGCTAAACCGCTTGCCACTGAGATGAAAAATATGGCGTTTAGGACTTTCATTAAACCAAAGAATACCTTTAGCGCGAAAGATATTGGGGGTTAATTGATTATCTAAAAAATATTGAAATTTACGGATCGAAAAGGGTTTATCACTGGCAAAGGATAGGGAGGTAAAACCATCCATTTCTAAATGATTAGAGTGATGGGCATGGTCGTGATGGTCATGGCTATGATCATGATGCTCATGGGTGCAAGCCTCGGTGCATTCGTGGT
>JACCDQ011470987.1_pt1 | contig 13013 bp, 9 predicted proteins | sample 7446031 | NCBI WGS metagenome assembly JACCDQ01 (sample SAMN15323442, study PRJNA562643) | freshwater metagenome | isolation source: river surface water | place: USA:Blue River Watershed | collected 2017-08-17 | reverse complement strand
GTTAAGTACCTCAACGGTGTTACCGTTTCTAATGGTGATGACATCGTTTGGTCTTGCTGCAGCGCCCGAAGGCATGTTCTCAGCAAGGCACAACCACGCGGTTACATTGATCTCAAGTTTGAGCTTGGCGATTGCGATCACCGTCTCAAAAACAGTCGCAGCTCCGGTCATGTCGTACTTCATTCCAACCATCGATTCGGCTGGCTTGAGTGACAAACCTCCCGAGTCGAACGTGATTCCCTTGCCAACCAGGGCAATTGAAGTTTTAGCCTTGGCTCCGTGGTACGCAATCTTTACGAGGCGAGGGCCACGAGACGATCCCTTGCCAACAGCAAGAATTCCTCCAAAGCCACCCTTCTCGAGGGCTGACTCATCGAAAACCTGAACCTTTAGAGACAATCCCTTAGCGCGCTCTTTCACAATCCTTGCGAAGGCTTCAGGGTAGAGGTCGTTCGGCGGTGTGTTTACCAAGTCCTTGGTGGCATAAACAGAATCAATAACGGCTTGGATGTCGCCAAGTTCAGCGCCCGACATCTTGATCGAGGTCAATACGGATACGTTCGCAGGGGAAACCCTTGTGCTTGCCTTATCTGACTTGTATTTCGAGAACTTGTACAGACCCAGTAGAGCGCCCTCGATCAGGCCCTGTAGGTCGCCCTTGTCTTCAGTCGGAAGATCGAAGGTGATTGACTTGAACTCAGACAGGTTTCGAGTTGCTACTCCAGCGAATTCTCTGAGGTTGTCCTCATCGATTTCTTCCTTTCCAACACCTACGAGACAGATGACCGACTTATTTGGTCCTGCAAGGCGGGTTATTGTCTCAGCAGCACCGGTTACTCCAAGTGTCGAAAGGTTGAGCTGCTCTAGAAAATCTGTTGGCAGATAGCCAGGAATGGTTTCGATGGTGCCGTTGTTGTTTCGTACACCGATTACATAGGCCTCGTCAGCTTTGAACGCGGCGAACTTACTAAGCAGTTTGATTTGAGTCATGGGCTAATGCTAACCGTCTGGATAGGATGAAATTATGGTTGAGCCGCAGAAAATTTTCTCGTTTATAGATTTGGATTTTGAGATCCCAGTCGGGCTTGAACTTGTTGCTGGGTTGACTGGGTTTACAGACGCCGGCTCAACTCTCGTTCAAATCGCTGACCAGATTTTCAGCAAGCTCGAAACCAGGCTTATTCTTCAGTTCACCAACGATGAACTGCTCGATTACCGTTCGCGTCGACCAATAATGCATTTCGATCGTGATCACATCAACGAGTACCACCCGCCGGTTCTAGGCCTGTACCTAGCCAAGGATGAGGTTGGTAAAGAGTTCTTATTTTTGAGTGGTTACGAACCAGACTTCCGTTGGGAGACTTTCACAGATTCGCTTATTCAAATCTGTGACATTCTCGGCGTTTCATCTGTCACTTGGATTCATTCCATTCCGTTCCCTGTGCCGCACACACGTCCAGTTGGCGTAACCGTTTCTGGAAATAGGACGGCCTTGATTGACGAACATTCAGAGTGGAAGCCTCAGACGCAAGTCCCCGGAAACGTTCTGCACCTTCTGGAGTGGAAGCTCTCGCAGGTCGAAATTCCGGTGGCCGGATTCGTGCTGCTGGTGCCTCACTACCTTGCCGATTCACAGTACCCACTCGCTGCAATTGCTGGTTTAGAAAAAATCTCCAGTGCCACCGGGCTGATTTTCCCTGCTGATTCAATTCGCGATGAGGGAAAAGCCTTCCTTTCGAGATTAAATGAACAATTGACCACTAATGAGGAATTGCAAAAGCTCGTTAGCTCACTTGAAGCTGGCTATTCTTCAGATCTAAATAGTCCAAGTCGTGCCCCAATCAGGCGACCAGACACCAAAGTGCCTTCAGCCGATGAAATTGCTTCCGAACTCGAAGGCTACCTAGCAAATCGAGAGAAACATCAAGACGACGAAGCGCTCTAGGTCTCAAGCTGTGGGTTCGATTCAAACTCGTTTGGTGTTCGTTGCCGCCGCTATTGCGTATTTTGCGGCCGTAACCAGTCGCAGCAGCCTAGGTGTAGCAGCAGTCTCCGCAACCGACCGCTTCCAAATAAACGCGACCACACTTGCAGTCCTAGGGGTAGTGCAGCTTGCCACCTACGCGCTTATGCAAGTTCCGGTTGGAATACTCGTGGATCGCTTCGGTTCGAGAGCACTGATTCTGCTGGGTCTCGGTTCGATGATGATTGGTCAGGTGGCAGTTTCCTTCGCCGGCACTTTTATGCAAGCTGCCGCTGGCCGAATTCTTGTAGGGTTTGGCGACGCATTCATCTTCATCTCCGTGCTTCGATTGGTGAATTCTTTCTACTCCGGAAAGCAAGCAACTCGAATGCAGCAGTTAGTAACCAACTTGGGGCAGCTCGGTCAAGCAACATCGGCGGTTCCGTTCGCCTGGCTCTTGCACATCGCTGGTTGGAATCTGGCCTTTCTATCCACGGTTGGCCTTCTAGCGTTGGCTGGGCTTCTAATCGCGATTCTCGTTCGGAGCAACTCCCAAAATTCGCACACGGTACCTAGCCTTAGCGTCTCTATCGCGAATCTAAAAACAAACCTCTTGGATCCGGCGGTCCGCATGGCATTCTGGACCCACTTCACGATCCAGTCGGCTAGTTCCGTTTTTCTCCTGCTATGGGGGTGGCCATTCCTAGTTGAAGCTCAAGGGCTGGATTCGAAGTTGGCTTCAACCATGTTGTCCTCATTCGTCATAATCAGTTTCGTAACCGGGCCGTTAGTAAGTTCGTACTGCGTGCGCTGGCCTAATCGAAGATCGAATCTGGCATACGCAACGATTCTGGCTGTAGGTTTCGCATGGGCCTCGGTCCTGTTGCTTCCGCAACCCGCTTCGGTTGTTCATTTATGGTTACTTATCGTTGTGCTTGCTGTCAGTGGGCCGGTAGCGATGGTTTCAATGGACATATCCAGGTCGTTCGTAGCAAAGGATCGACTTGGAACTGCTAACGGCATCGTAAATGTTGGGGGATTTTCGGCCACGTTCACGATGATGTTCCTGATTGGCCTAATTCTTGATCTTGTGCGGCGGCAACTAGATCTCGATACGCTTTATAGCTTCGTTGGCTTCCGATACGCCTATCTCGTTCAGTTTGCAGTTCTTGCAGTTGGATCTGTGTTTATCGCCAGAGAGCGACGAAAGATTCGACTTAAACTCTACGAACGAGACGGAATAACCATTGGTCCGTTCTGGTTGGCTCTTTTGAACCGCTTGCACAGTAAATAACGAGATTCTTTCCAATCTCATGTAGACTCGTAGGCGAGACCCATTCAAGTCGTTTTTCGATTTGACATGGGTCTATGTCATGCCCAAAACAGGTGCAGATGGGCACTCTAGACAAGAGTGCCCGAAAGGTAAAAATGGCTAAGCAGTCAAATGAACCAAAACAGGAGAAAAAGCGAGGCTTTTTCGCCAACTTGTTGCACTCGACTGACAAATCCTCGGGGGATTCAAGCAATCCAGAAGTAAAGGAATCCGTAGTCATTACAGCTCCAGTTAAAGCCAGCGCCCCAAAGAAGGCACCAGCTACCAAGAAAACAACAGTAGATTCAACCCCGGAGAAGGCGCCAAAGGCGGCCAAGACTCCCGCGGCAAAGAGTTCAGTATCTGCATCCGAGGAATTGAAGGCTGCAGCCGAAAAGGCAGCCACCGTTAAAGTGACGACCATCAGCGGCGTTCCTGCTAAGCCACTGACGAAGGCCGCCACCGTTGCTCCTACTGCTGCGAAGGCAAAAAGGACTAAGGCAGAAGCAACTGAGACATTAGCTGATGAAGCTCCTAAGAAGGCAGCACCGAAGGCAGCGGCCAAACCAGCGGCAAAAGCCTCGAAGCCAAAGCCGGCCAAGGCCGCCAAGGGCATCTCTGATGACGAAGAAGAACTTGATGACGTCGAGGATCTCGAATCAGTAGAGGCAATTGTTGCTGAAGCTGCCTCAGCTGTTGACATTGTTGCTGTCGACGACGAACTTCACGACGAAGAGCACGATGAAACCGAGAAGATCGTTGTGCCCGAAGGCGCATTGGTTCTTTCGCACCGCGAAGACGACGACATCCCGGTTCAGACCACCACCATTACCGGTGCAACTGCAGACCCGGTGAAGGACTACCTAAAGCAAATTGGTAAGGTCGCGTTGCTAAACGCCGAGCTCGAGGTTGAACTTGCCAAGCGCATTGAAGCCGGTCTTTTTGCCGAAGAAAAGCTTGCCCTCGCCACCAAACTCACGCGCGAGGAAGAGCGCGATCTCAAGTGGGTCGTAAAAGACGGCCAACGAGCCAAGAGCCACCTGCTAGAAGCTAACCTTCGTCTTGTTGTTAGCCTCGCAAAGCGTTACACCGGTCGTGGAATGCAGTTCCTTGACCTAATTCAAGAGGGAAACCTCGGCCTCATCCGTGCCGTTGAGAAGTTCGACTACACCAAGGGCTATAAGTTCTCTACTTACGCAACCTGGTGGATTCGTCAGGCGATCACCCGCGCCATGGCTGACCAGGCCCGCACTATCCGCATTCCGGTTCACATGGTTGAAGTAATCAACAAGCTGGCTCGTGTGCAGCGTCAGTTGCTTCAAGACCTAGGTCGCGAACCAACTCCAGAAGAGCTAGCCCGCGAACTCGACATGACTCCTGAAAAGGTAGTTGAAGTTCAGAAGTACGGTCGCGAACCAATTTCGCTCTCAACACCTCTAGGTGAAGACGGCGACAGCGAATTCGGTGACCTAATTGAAGACACCGAGGCTGTGGTTCCTGCCGACGCAGTTGGCTTCACGATGCTTCAGCGTGAACTCGAACGAATTCTAGAATCACTGCACCCTCGCGAGGCCGGTGTCATTAGGAGCCGTTTTGGTCTAGGCGATGGCGTTCAGAAGACTCTAGATCAAATCGGTGAAGAGTTCGGTGTTACCCGCGAGCGTATTCGTCAGATCGAGTCGAAGACCATGTCGAAGCTTCGTCACCCTTCACGTTCTCAGATGTTGCGCGACTACCTAGAAAACTAAATGCGTTATTCGCTGGCGATCTTGATTGGCAGGCTCCTAAGAGTCGCCATTAGAAGGTTTAGGCCCGGTGGTGGTTCGGCCCTTCCAGGGCTTGTTCTTAGCAAACTGGCTCCAGGATTGTTGTCTAAGACCATCGGATCATTCCCAGATGGCCTTGTCGTAATTACCGGATCGGCCGGCAAGTCGACTACGACGAAAATGGTCGTGGCGATTGCTAGGGCGCACGGCAAGGAAGTCTTCACTAATCCTTCTACGGCCAACATCGCTCAAGGTTTCTTTTCTGCGATTCTCGAACGTTCGAATCTAATAGGCAAGATTCCCGGTGATGTGGCAATCCTCGAAATGGATGAGGGGCATGCCGCAGAGATCACCGAACGTATTACGCCAAACCACGTGACTGTCCTTAACGTGCTTGAAGATCAACTGGATAGGTTCTTGGACCCTAGTTTGGTGCGTGAAAAGCTTTCTCTTGTGGCCAGCAGGGCTACCAAATCCGTCTCGCTCAATGCCGATGATCAGAATCTTTTACTCATAGCTGACCGAGCTGGCGTTCAGCCAATCTCATGGTTCGGGATTTCCGATCATCTTCTTTCGGATTCCAAACACGGTCTTGGTTCAGCAGAAACATACCTTGAAGATCTACCGAGGCCTGCGGCGCAAATTGAAGTTAGTTCAGTCTCTGGCTTGGACTGCACGACCATCTTTGATGGCCATTCGGTCGACTACCGTTTACCTAATCGGGGCTTGCACTATGCCCTGGATTCGGCCGCGGCGCTATCAACCTCCAAGGATTACCTCGGTTCAGCCTTCGATTTGAATTTGGCCACAAAGGTGCTTGATGAACTGCCTCCAGTATTCGCTCGGGGAGAGGTCGCAAGCGTGAATGGTGAGGACGTCGAGTTCATCCTCGTCCAAAACCCTATGTCGTTTCAGCTAAATCTCGACAACCTAGTAACCGATCCAGAACAGATCATGGTGGCAATCGGCCGAGACGTACACGATCCTTCTTGGCTGTGGACAGTGGATTTCGAGAACCTAAGTCACGTAGACGTTGTTTCGGGCTATAACTGGGCGGAGATCTCGCTCAGGCTCGCCTATGCCAATGTTCCGATGAAAACAATCGAAGGAGATCTCGAGACTGCACTCGATGTGTTCTTCGCTCTACCAAAACCTGAGACGGGCATGAAGACAGTTATTTTCTCGGCCGATGCTATGAGACGTACTCGCCGAATTCTAGGCTTCACCGATCCTGAGGCGGTTGAACGTTGATTCGACTAGTCAAGCTCTACCCCAAGCACCTGAATTTAAACGGCGACATCGCGAATGTCGATGTGCTTACTCGATTCTTTGAGCACCGAGGATTACCCGTTGAGGTCATAACGGTTGAGAAGGGCGCGGTTCTGCCAAGCAGCTTAGACTTCGTTTTGATCGGCCATGGTTCAATAGCTGCTTGGAATGATCTGGACTCTGATTGGCCGAGGCTTCAAGAGCAGCTAGCACTTGCCAAGGATTCCGGCGTAGTTATTTTCGCCGTCGCTTCGGGCTTTCAAAAGCTCGCTAGTGACTCGAACGATTCCGTATTTAACCTCGTAGACGAACCTACGAATCACGTTTCAAAGTTTGTAGTTGCAGCGCTTGGAGACGCCAGTGCTTTGGGTTACAAGAACAGTTCCAGCAGCTTGCCCGACTTAGCCTGCGATGGCTCAGCCTATGGCACTCTTCTGCACGGCCCGGTATTATCTCGCAGCCCGCAACTTCTTGAGCTGGTTGCCGAAGCAATCGCTAACCATGCCGGATTCAACATTGGCCCGGTACTTGATGAGAAAAGGAACGAGGCCGACCATTTGGCCGACCTCGTAAAAAGCGTTTGGGATCTGGAAGAAGAACTAGCGCGAGAGTAGCTTGTCGCTCTCGTCGTGCCATGAAATAGCGATGCTCTGAAGCTTTTCTTTTTGCTCGTTTCCGTGGTGCGAGCAGAAGATCAATTCGCCGGTAGCAAGTTCAACCCGAACGTATGCCTGAGCGCCACAGATGTCGCATCTGTCGTTTGCATTCAACTCCGAGACCTCTGCGTTGGTCTCGTCGATGGTGTTCTCTGCTATCTGCATGTCTTTCCCTTCATCCCTGCTATTTCAACACACGAACCTGTGTTTTCGAGTGCAAATGCCGCGCATTTCGCTAACTGCGAATCTTTACCGGGCAATGATCCGTGTCAGACCGGGCAGCGGCCGCTGGCCAAGGTAGCATTTCTTGGTGCCCAACTCTGACTACTCCGCAAGACACCTCTCTGTTCTAGAAGGTCTCGAGGCTGTTCGTAAGCGCCCGGGTATGTACATCGGTTCCACCGATAGCCGCGGGCTCATGCATTGTCTATGGGAAATCATCGACAACTCGGTTGACGAAGCACTTGCCGGCCATGGCGACAGCATCTCGGTCACTTTGCACCCAGACGGAAGTGTCGGCGTTCAAGACAAGGCCCGAGGTATTCCGGTCGACATCGAACCAAAAACAGGTCTATCGGGTGTTGAAGTAGTTTTTACCAAGTTGCACGCTGGTGGCAAGTTCGGTTCAGGTTCATATGCCGCTTCAGGTGGTCTACACGGTGTTGGAGCCTCGGTAGTTAACGCGCTTTCACAGCGACTCGACGTTGAAGTGGATCGAGACGGTAAAACTTGGGCAATGTCATTCCGACGTGGCGAACCAGGCGTATTCGACGACAGCAACGGTATCTCACCATCAAATCCCTTCAAGCCTTTCGAGGACTCATCGAGTCTGATCGAGGTTGCGAAAGTTGCTAAGGGTGTTTCCGGAACTCGCGTTCGTTACTGGTCAGATCCGCAAATCTTCATCAAGGATGCAGCCTTCTCGCTAGACGAGCTAGTAGGCCGAGCCCGTCAAACAGCATTTCTAGTTCCTGGATTAGGCATTTCCATCGAGGATTTGCGAGCGAGTGAACCGCAAAAGCAGACTTTCAAGTACGACGGTGGCATCGTCGAATTCGCAGATTTCCTTGCCAAAGACCCAGCTCTCACCGATACCTGGCGACTAAGCGGCGAAGGTAATTTCGTCGAGACCATCCCAGTGCTAGACGAGTCTGGAAACATGGTCTCTCGAGAGGTTGAGCGCGCTTGCGCCGTCGACGTTGCGGTGCGATGGGGAACTGGCTATGACTCTGAAATCAAGTCCTTCGTAAACATCATTGCTACGCCAAAGGGTGGAACACACCTTGCCGGATTCGATCAAGCAGTCTTGAAGGCAATTAGAGCGCAGGTGGAGGCGAACTCCAGGAAACTCAAGCTTGGCAACGACAAGATCGAAAAAGAGGATGTTCTAGCTGGTCTAACGGCAGTGATCACTGTTCGATTGGCTGAGCCTCAATTCGAGGGTCAGACCAAAGAGATTTTGGGTACTCCTGCAGTAAAGAACATTGTCGCGAATGTAGTGGCAAAGGCTTTGACTGCCAAACTCACCGGCACGAAGCGAGATGAGAAATCGCAGAGCGCTCTCTTGCAAGAAAAGATTGTCGCGGAGATGAAGTCACGTATCTCGGCTCGCACACACAAAGAGACCCAGCGTCGTAAAAATGCTCTTGAGTCTTCTAGCCTCCCTACCAAGTTGGTAGATTGCCGCACTCAAGACACCGAGAGCTCAGAGCTCTTTATCGTTGAGGGTGACTCGGCATTGGGTACGGCCAAGTTGGCACGAGACAGCGAGTTCCAGGCGCTTTTGCCGATCCGTGGCAAGATTCTCAACGTGCAGAAGGCTTCGGTTTCAGACATGCTTTCGAATGCCGAATGCGCATCCATTATTCAGGTGATTGGCGCTGGCTCTGGCCGCAGTTTTGATCTTGATTCAGCCCGCTATGGCAAGGTGATTCTCATGAGCGACGCCGATGTTGACGGCGCACATATTCGCACCCTCTTGCTCACACTCTTCTTTAGGTACATGCGCCCTCTCGTCGAGGCTGGAAGGGTTTACGCAGCAGTTCCGCCTCTGCACCGAGTCGAAATCATTAATGCCGGTGCAAAGGCCAATGATGTGGTCTACACCTATTCACAGGCTGAGCTGGAAGACCTTCTCACGAAACTCCAACGCGATGGCAAGCGTTATAAAGAGCCGATTCAACGCTACAAGGGTCTAGGTGAGATGGATGCAGATCAGCTAGCAGAGACCACGATGGACAAGAGTCACCGCAGCCTTCGCCGCGTACGCGTGGTTGATGGTGCGGCTTCAGATGCAGTTTTTGAATTGCTTATGGGCAACGATGTTTCACCGCGTCGAGATTTCATCATTGATTCGGCCGACACCTTTGAGCGCGACCGCATCGACGCTTAGTTTCCTGCGTATCCAATCGCCGTATTCAATGGCGTGCCCGAGGCATCGCGCTTAGTCGGCTCGCTAGCGGTTTCTACAGGTTTTCCATCTGCCGAAAGAGCCTTTATCGGTGAACTCAAAGCAGCGGCAAAGTACAACTGATCCTCATTGCGAATGAATCGCTGAGCTCGAACTCCGCCCGTTGCTCGACCCTTTGTAGGGAACTCATCAAGAGTCGATACCTTCGAACTACCAGGGTCAGTTCCGGCGAACGCCATTGAACTGTTCGCAGCCGTAAGCACCACAGTCGAACTAACATCCGAAGTTGCACCGAAGAAGATTACTTGAGCGTCATCCGAAAGCGCGATACCTGCGATACCGCCACCAGCGCGACCCTGAGGCCTTACCTGACTGGCTGAGTAGTGCAACAGTTGGGCATCTGAAGTGATGAAAATCAGCTGGGATTCATCCGTAGCAGGGGAAGCACCAACAACCTCGTCGCCGTCTTTTAGTGAAATCAATTCGAATTCGTCTTTATTTGGGTAGTCAGCTACGACACGCTTAACAACACCATGCTTTGTACCCAGTGCAAGTTGCGTAACATCGTCGATTGCGATGACGCCTCGCAGAACCTCGTTTGGTTGCAACCCCAAGAATTCAATCGCATTGACGCTATTCATTGGGTTATAAGCGCCACCAAACGATGGAACATCGCCGGCATGAATGCGCAGCATGCGACCCTTAGAAGTGACGAATCCGAGGTCGGTTCTAGTGGTGGTAGCGAAGCTTGAAAGAATGGCATCGTGTGAAGAGCGAGCCGTGGACTCATCGGCGAACTCTTGATCTAGTCGGGCAAGCTTTCCGCTTGCGGATAAGACAATCCAGCAGTCGGTATCGGCAAGCTCTGCACTAACCGAGGCTGCCTTCGCCATGGTCATTGGCTTCACTTCTTCAACGTTTGACATGAGAGTGGTGCGGCGCTCGTTGCCGTATTTCTGTGCCACTTCGGCCATCTCTGAAGAGACGATGCTTCGAAGCTCGAAATCGTTAGCCAGAATGTTTTCCAGTTCGGCGATTTCAGCGAGGAGGCTAGCTTTTTCAGCCTCGAGCTCGATTTTTGAGAACTTGGTCAGACGACGAAGTCTGAGTTCGAGGATGTACTCGGCTTGAATCTCGGAAAGATCAAAAATTTGGCGAAGGCGGCTACGGGCTTCATCAACTTCATCGCTCGAACGAATGACCTGAATCACTTCATCAATCGAGACTATGGCAATTAGCAGGCCTTCGACCAAGTGAAGTCGGGCTTTACGCTTTCCAAGTCGGTTGGCGCTACGTCGTCTGGTGACGGTAATTCGGTGAGCTAGATACACACCCAGCAAGTCGCGTAAGCCAAGTGTCTGAGGTCGCCCATCGACTAGCGCAACGTTATTGATGCCGAACGAGTCTTCCATCGGCGTGAAACGGTAAAGCAGGTCGAGAACTACCTGCGGATCGAAACCGGTCTTGAGCTCGATCACGAGTTTCAAGCCATTTGTTCTGTCGGTTAGATCCGTTACATCTGAGATGCCTTGCAGCTTTTTATTGTTGACACCGTCTTTGATCTTCTCAATGACTTTCTCGGGACCAACCAGATAGGGGAGCTCGGTGACTACCAGACCAAGCTTTCGCGGCGACACGCTTTCGATTGAAACTCTGGCGCGAGTCCTAAACACACCGCGACCGGTTTCGTAAGCATCTTTGACGCCGTCGAGGCCCATGATTATGCCGCCGTTAGGCAAATCAGGCCCTGGAACATAGCGCATGAGGTCTTCGGTTGTGGCCTGCGGGTTGGCTAGGAGATGCCTAGCGGCTGCAACAACTTCGACGAGGTTGTGTGGAGGCATGTTGGTTGCCATACCCACGGCAATACCCGAGGAACCGTTGACCAGAAGGTTTGGAAACGCCGCTGGAAGAACCTCTGGTTCTGAAAGTTGAGCATCGTAATTCGGTTTGAAGTCGACTACGTCTTCGTCAAGCCCCTCGTTCATCAGGAGCGATGCTGGAGAAAGCCGAGCTTCGGTGTAACGCGCGGCGGCAGGGCCGTCATCCAAGCTGCCAAAGTTACCGTGCCCGTCGATGAGCGGAACACGCAAGCTGAAGGGCTGTGCCATTCGCACTAGGGCATCGTAGATAGCGCCGTCGCCGTGCGGGTGGAGCTTACCCATCACTTCACCGGTCACACGAGCTGATTTAACGTGCCCACGGTCAGGGCGCAAGCCCATCTCGCCCATTTGGTAAATGATGCGGCGGTGAACCGGCTTTAGGCCATCGCGGGCGTCTGGCAATGCGCGAGCGTAGATGACTGAATAGGAATACTCGAGGAACGAATCCTGCATCTCGGTCGAGACATCAATGTCTTGAATGCGATCTTGATCTGAAACGTTCTCTGTCATGTTCTTTCATGCTCGACTGGGTGCTGTGTGGCAGACTACAGGTGATGAATACGATGCTACCGCCGGTTCCTAAATCCCTAGGGAGGCTGTCCGAGGTGTTCCTTTCGGCCTATCAATCAGTGGTTGGCGAGGCAAATAAACTCGGGCTCAAAAAGACCAACACAGCGATTGTTGTATTGGTCGATGGTCTGGGAGTATCGAATCTTTCTGGCGCTGGCGGCCACGCGCCTTTTCTTAATTCAAGTGACCGTTCCACAGCAAGCATCGACACAGTTTTTCCGTCGACCACGAGTGCCGCTATAACCAGCTTCGCAACTGGCGTGATGCCGGGCGCTCATGGAACCGTGGGTTACCAAATATTCGATCACGTTGCCCAACAGGGGCTAAACCTTCTGACCGGTCAAACTGCTGAGCAGGCTCTTGCGAGACAGACTACGCAGACAATCACCGAGAGAGCTCAGGCGAATTCGATTCCGACCTATTTCATAGGCCCGCCTGGCTACGAGAATTCCGGTTTCACTAATGCAACGATGCGTGGAGCTAAGTATCTAGCGGGCAAATCATTCGGTGACCGATTAGATCATTGCAGCGACCTTATGAAGTCCAACGAACCCAAATTGATTTACTGCTACTTTCCTGAGCTGGATCAGAATGCGCATGCCCACGGCACCAAATCGAGAAAGTGGACCGAGAAATTGGAAGATCTTGATGCCGTCATGAAGGATCTGCACACTCGCGCTGGGAATAGGGCAGGAGTAGTCGTTACTGCCGACCACGGAATCGTTGATGTCGCTCATGACAAGCACATATTCTTGGACGACTTAGAGTCGCAATTAGATGGTCTGAAGTTTGTAGGCGGGGATCCGAGAGTGTCTTTTCTCTATTTTGAGAATGCAACTTCTGCAGCTATTGCAGCCGAGGCACTTCAGGTCGCGCTGGGCAAGGTTGCCTACGTGGTGACCAAGCAGCAGATGATCGATTCCGGCTGGTACGGAGAGCTGTCCGATAAGTTCATGAATGATCTGCCGGAAGTATTCGTTCTGGCAAAAACCGAGGTCGCTTTTTACCACCGAAAATTCGCCAAGACCAAAAGCATGCAGATGGTCGGGCAGCATGGCTCTATCTCTCCCGCCGAACTTAAGGTTCCACTTATTCGGCTTGGAGCCTACGCCTAGGCCTTAGTCGTCTGTTTTGGTGCCAAAGACAATTTGATCCCAGCTTGGCATCGCCGAACGGCCCTTTTT
>JACCDQ010224536.1_pt1 | contig 13014 bp, 8 predicted proteins | sample 7446031 | NCBI WGS metagenome assembly JACCDQ01 (sample SAMN15323442, study PRJNA562643) | freshwater metagenome | isolation source: river surface water | place: USA:Blue River Watershed | collected 2017-08-17 | reverse complement strand
TAAAGCCATAAGCAACGATGTCTTTTAGCCGTTTCAGCGGGATATCAAAGTTATCCACTGCCAGCTGATACTCGCGGCTCACCGTCGTATTGGACACCAGCCGATTGTCAGTGCAGATCACCGTCGCCATGCGGTTCTCCAGCATCTCTTTGAATTTATGCTGTTTAATATCAGTGATACCTGGGTTGGTCTGCAGGTTTGAGGTCAGACAGACTTCAATCGCGATGCGTTTGTCGGCGATGTAGGAGGCCAACTCTTTGATGTATTTCTGCTTGTCGCTGATCGCCGGGTCTTTGATCATGTCAGCGATAAACATCGAATAACCATGACCAATGCGGTCGGCGTAACACTCGGTGATAGCTTCAAACACCGATTCGGCGCCATATGCTTCGCCGGCATGCAGCGTTTTGAGCATAAAATGCTGATGGGCGTACTCATACACTTCTTTGAAATTATGCGCCGGGTATCCGGATTCCTGACCGGCCAGATCCAGCGCTACGATGGGTACACCGGCTTCATCACGCAAACGCACACTGGCACGCACCAGCTCCATCGCCGCCAGTTTGATCACCTGCATCGGGGCAAAATCACGCATCAGCTGGAACAGATTGGTGTAATAAGGCGAAAATCCTTTGCCGCTGAACATCCGCATGGCGCAGTTGATAATGCCGTAAGCAAACGGCGGTTTATAACCCAGCTGTACGTCGTCATGCGCGTTGTACTCGTGCATCGCCCGCTTCAGGCCGTCATTGACCGTATGCATGATACGGTCGAAATCAATGCCGCGGGCCGGGTCCATCAACAACTGTGGTGCAAAGCGCACTTCGATGTAGTTCACCCCTTCACGCTGATTATCAAGCGCCAGCTCATATGCGGCCTGTTCCAGGTTTTCCAGGTCGCGCAGCACACCACAGGTATATTGAAAACCGTGCAGGTACTCCCCCAGATTATTGTACCTGTCTTTAAAAACCAGCTCTTTCAGCCCCGCCACAGAGTTGGAAGGCAGCACCACATCCGCCCGCTTCGCCATCTCAATCAGCGACTCCAGCCGCAAACTGCCGTCGAGGTGTAAATGCAGGTCAGATTTCGGCATTTCTTTAATAAAATCAGCGGAATAAAACGGCATGGGCACAACCTCTGTGGTGGGAAAATAATACAACAACTTCGCTATTATAGTGGCAACCGGGCCGAATGCAGCATCGGCAAATCCGCCCTGACAGTAGAGACCTGCCAAACCAGTGATAGGTTCAGCCGAGTCAGAGCGCCGGCACAGACCGCCACACGGCGCCATTTTGTAACGGCTGAAAACAATGGTCACAAGCCTGAGCGGCATGCCAGCGCTGAACCGTGCTAAGTTAGGCGGACCTGCCCAGGGAGGATCAGATGACCCCATCCACACTCGTTAGTCTGGCCGCTGGCATTGTGCTGGCAGCCACTGCCGCTAAGGCTCAGGAAGCCCCGCGACAGTTGCATTTCTCCGCCAGCGAACAGCAATTGTGGCAGCTGACCATGCAGCGCAGCGGGCTGCCGCCTCAGCCTGCGGACTTGCTGGCGCGACTGGACGCTGCAGTACCAGCCGCCGATGCAAAGCCTTTGCAGGCCTTCTGGTCGGCGCAGCGCTGTCGTTTTGCGCTGCAGGCAGACGATGACGCCGCTTATCAGACGGCCCGCACCGCGCTGAAAACATTGGAAGCCCTGGCTGATCCCGGTGAATTTGCCGGCAGTGCCGCCGGCTATAAATGCCAGCAAATCAGTAAGTTCAGTAGCGGTGAGTCGGCAGAAACCCGCCAGCTCAGCTTTTTGGCTTATCACAGTCTGACCGCCACAGATACTGCGGCGCTGCATGCCTGGGTCAGCCTCGACTACGCCTATGACGCGCTGGCTGCCGGTTACCCGGACAGCGCCGCCACGGCGCTGAGCCAGGTGCTGAGCATTGCCCGGCAGAACCAGCTCAAAGCGCTGCAAGCCGAGGCGCTCGCGCTGCAGGCAGAAACACAGCTGGCGCAGGAGCAATATTTGCAGGCGCTGCGCAGTCTCGATCAGGCCGGGCAACTGGCCCCATCTGCGCCACTTCAGTTGAGGCTGCAAGCGCTGCGCGGTGAGCTTTTGGTGGCGAGCGGACGCTGGCCGGAGGCGGCGGCCCTTTACCAGTCGCTATGGCAACAAGCCTCGTCTGCGGACCAGCAATTGCGCGCCGGACTGGCCCTCACCGACATCTACCTGCAGCAACAGGATGCCAAAGCCGCCCTGACACTGAGTGAGCAACTGCAACACCATCCGGCGACCGACCGCGTGCTGAAAGCGCAAAGCCGGCTGCGCCATGCCACTGTGCTGCTGGCGAATCAGCGGGCCAGCGAGGCTATTGCGCTGTTCGCCGACGCCGGTGGCTGGCTGGCGGCGAAACAACTGGCCATTTACCTGCCGGAGCAACAACGCTTTGCCCGGTTGTTGGCGCAGCAGGGGCAGCATCAGGCGGCGCTGGATGCTATGCAACAGAGCCTGCAGCTGCAACGTCAGCTCGACGCCCAACAAGCCAGCCGACAGGCCCGGCTCAGCAGCACTTTATTGATTGCCGAACAGCGCAGCCGCGAACTGAAACTGGCGTCGCTGCGCCAGGCTCTCAGCCACAGTCAGGCGCAACTGCAGGAAAGCCGCCGCCGGCAGCAGTGGCTCAGCATCGGCTGCGCTGCACTCGCTTTGCTGCTGGCACTCTGCACTGCCAAATCCCTGTTGCGCCGGTACCGCAAGCATCATCCGCGCTGAAAAACGCCCGCTGGCAGTCAGTACCGGAAACGGCCAGCAGCGCAGTGCCGCCGATGGCAGACTCGCCTTGACCTGTTGACGTTCACACTGCTTGGGAGGCTGCCTGTGAGTCCTGTTTTACCTGACACTTTTTTCCACCTTCATCAACAGCCGCAGCCGTTGCTGCTGCCGAATATCTGGGATCCGGCCAGCGCGGCGCTGGCACAAAAAACCGGTGCACAGGCGCTGGCAACATCCAGTGCGGCGCTCGCCTGGGCTTGCGGTTATGCCGATGGCGAGCAGCTCCCCGCCCGCGAATTGCTGGGCGCTGTCGGCCGTCTGATGCGGGTTGCCGTGCTGCCGCTGACGGTCGATATCGAGCAAGGCTACAGCGAAGAGCCAGAGCAGGTCGCCGCGCTGGTGTTGCAACTGGCACAGCTGGGAGTGGCCGGCATTAATCTGGAAGATGGCACAGCGCCACCTGCCCTGCTGGCGGCCAAAATCAGTGCCTGTCGCCGCTCTCTTGGCCGCCGGCCTTTTTTTATCAACGCCCGCACCGATGTCTTTCTGCACGCGCTGATGCGCGAACAGACCACCGGCGAAGCTGCTCTCGCCGAATGCCGGCAACGACTGGCGCTGTATCAGGCGGCCGGTGCCGACGGCGGTTTTATGCCAGGGCTGTCGGACCTGACGATCACGGCACAGCTCGCCGCCTCACTGCCAGAGCCAATGCCACTGAACCTGATGGGCTGGCCGCAAGGCGCCACATGCCAGGCTTTGGTCAGCGCCGGTGTACAGCGTTTGTCGGCCGGCCCGGCCTTGTTTTTGCGCGCCTACCAGCAGTTTCAACATGAAGCTGCGGCATTCTGCCGCTATCAGCAGCCAGGCCCGCTGAGTGATACCGCCATGAACCAGCTGCTCCACTGCCACTGAGGTTTCATCAACCGGTGATGAACGGCTGCGCCGCCGTCAGCAGCACCTCCGGCGCCGTTAACCGCAAGCAGGCTTCGCAAACAGGCAGATTTATGGCCCAATGCCTGCTTTCATCTTTGCTGACTGACGGATTTGCTGTGAAAAAACTCCTGACCGCTTTGACGCTGAGCCTGCTTGGCGGCGCGCATGCCGCTGAGCCTTTGATACAAACCGATTTTAACCCCAACTTCGGCCGCTATTTTGCCGAGCTTGCCTCGGACGAACTGCAAGGCCGCGCACCGGCTACCGTCGGCGAAGAGCGCACTGTGGCTTATCTGGAACAGCAGTACCAGAAACTGGGCCTGCAACCCCTGCCAGGCGGCAGTTACCGTCAGGGCGTCCCTGTGGTGCAGATTGATCCGGTCAAAGTGTCCAGCCTGACGCTGCAAGCCAGCGCCGGCCTGAAAGACGCGGCCAGGCTGCCAGTCACACTGCAATACAAAACGCAGATGATGGCCTGGTCGACCCGCATGCAGCCGGAAGTTGCCGTCAAAGACAGCGACATGGTGTTTGTCGGGTACGGCATCGTCGCGCCGGAGTATGGCTGGAATGACTACAAAGACATTGATGTCAAAGGAAAAACCGTGGTGATGTTCGTCAACGACCCAGGTTTTGCCACGGGCGACAAGGACCTGTTTACCGGCAAAGCCATGACCTATTACGGCCGCTGGACTTACAAGTTTGAAGAAGCGGCACGTCAGGGCGCGGCGATGGCGCTGATCATCCATGAAACCGACGCGGCGGCTTATGGCTGGAGCGTAGTCTCCGGCACCAGCCCGATCCGCTTTGAACTGGCCGACAAGCAGAAAAATATGCACAAAGCTGCCGTCGAAGGCTGGCTGACCGGTGACAGCGCCACGGCTTTATTTGCTGCCCATGGCGAAACCATCGACAGCATGCGCAAAAAAGCGCTCAGTAAAGGGTTTAAAGCGCAGCCGTTGCAAGCCCGTGCCAGCATCGCCATCCAAAATCATTTGCGCGAAATCGATTCGAACAACGTGATTGGTTACATCAAAGGCAGCCAGCAGCCGGACGAAGCGGTGCTCTATATGGCGCATTGGGACCATTTTGGCCTCGATTTCAGCCGCAAAGACGACAAGATTTTTAACGGCGCACAGGACAATGCCGGCGGCGTCGCTGGCCTGCTGGCGTTAGCGGAAAACTTTAAAAAAGGCCCGCCTCCGGCCCGCTCAGTGGTATTTATCGCAGTGACGGCCGAAGAGCGCGGCATGCTGGGCTCGCGTTGGTATGCCGCCAACCCGCTGTTTCCGCTGAATAAAACGGTTGCCGGCATCAATATGGACGTGATGAACGTGTACGGCCCGATGCGTGACGTGCAGATCTTCGGCTATGGCTCATCCGAACTGGAGCCGCTGCTGGACAAATATGCCAAAGCGCAGCAGCGTTACACGGCGCCGGAACCTACACCGGAAGACGGTTTTTATTACCGCTCTGACCACTTCCAGCTGGCGCGTTATGGCGTGCCGATGTTGTATGCGCGTGGCGGTGTCGACAGTGTCGCGCATGGTAAAGAATGGGGCCTGCAACAACGACGCGATTACACCACCCATTATTACCACAAGGTCAGTGACGAATTTGACCCGAACTGGGATCTGCGCGGCTCACAGCAGGATTTGTGGCTGTTTTATCAGGTTGGACACGAGCTGGCCAATTCAGCGCTGTGGCCCAACTGGTATCCGGGCAAAGAGTTTAAAGCGGCGCGGGACGCTTCGCGACAGCCTTAACCACAGCCGTTCGGAACAAGGGCCGCCATGATGGCGGCCTTTTTAGTTCAGGCGCGACCGCTCTGGTGAGCGCCTGCTTCTGACGTGTGACGTGCAACGTGTGACGGCCAACGTGCGACGTCCGCCGTGTGACGGCCAACGTGTGACGTCCAACGTGCGACGTCCGCCGTGTGACGGCCAATCATTAACGCTGCGCCGTTTTGTTATTCCATCTGCACATTCATCTGCAAATGCTGGCGGAAAAACGCCACCACTTTGCGGTTCAACTGCTGATGAAAGTCCACCCGGTCAATACCGGCCGGATCTGTACAGATGTCGCTCGCTTCGGCCGCCAACGCTGGCGGACAAGGGCTCAGAAAAACAAAATGACCGGCACCGCGGACCAGCTGATAGTCCGGCGGCTGTGGCAGCTGGCGTTTGATCGCTTCAATATGTGCCAACTCCACGCCGTCGCCACCCAGTTCAGACGCCCATAACTGCACCGGCGTCCGGACCGCGCTGAAGCTGTTGTCTGCGAATAAATTCAGCGGGTCCACCACCACAGCCGCGCGAAAGCGGGCGTCGGCGACCGGTTGCAGCGACAGCGCATCATCCCGCAATTGCCGGCACAAACCGAGCACAAAAGACCACCAGGGCGCACAAAATCTTTGATGGCTGGCCTGTTTGTCAGGGACGGCGCCAATCAAAGCCAATGCGGTGTAGCCGCCACGCGAAAAACCAAAAACGCCGGTCTGTGTGGGGTTCAGCCGGCCGTGTTCCGGCCAGCTTTGCGTCATAAAATCCAGCAAACGACTGAGATCGCGCGGCCGGCTGACAAAAATGCTGAGATCGGTCTGGCGGCTGTTATCGGCAAAGTTATTGCCAGGGTGCGACACGGCTGCCACCACAAAACCGGCATCGGCCAGCGCGGCGGCGGTGTCATGATGGCCTATCGCCGAACCGGAGTCGCCATGAGAAATCAGCACCAGCGGCAATTGCTCACCAGCCACCGCACAGTTGCGCTGGCCGGCCAGCACAAAACTGCCCAGCGCCACAGTACCGCCCGGCTGGGCACAAGGGGTCCACACCATCGCACTGAGTTCAGGTTCGCTGCCCTGTGCCGGCACCTGAATACTTTGAATGCCGGCGGCCTGCAGCGGACCACAGAGGCCAAGCAGCAGTACAGTCGCAGCCAACCGGCCACCAGAGCGAAGACAATGACGCATCGTTTTGTTCTCCATGCAGATTATCAGCTTATCGACCCACCACCCTAAGCAGCCTGTCGGCCTGATTCAAGCCGGAATTTGTCACAAAAAATCGCAGCAGCGCCCTGCTCCCGGCCAAGCGGCCGATCTGGCCAACACGACGCAGGCGAAAGCCTGGCCTCATTTCAGCTGAAAAGTGGTTGCATTGACCGATTTCAGTGCACAACAAAGGCTGCTTTCCTGCCAAAAGCCGGTACAATCATTTGCTGTTTTGTTTTTCATCAGGGATCAGATGCAGGTTTTTATCGGGAGCAGTGTCGCTCCACAAGGGGTGGATGCCGCTTTGCAGGCGGTCGACGCCGCACTGCGCCAAATGCCAGGCCATCTGACACCCCGGCTGGCATTGGCTTTTTGCAGCGGCGCGCTGGATGCCCATGACTTTTATGCTGGCATGCGAGAGCGGTTGGGTGAATGGGTGCCGGTGGTCGGTGGCTCTGCCATGGGACTGTGCTGGGCCCAAGGCTGCGTCACGCAGGGTCCCTGTGGCGCGGTGGTTATACTGGCGGGCGATGACTGGGAATGGCAACTGTCGACCAGTCAGGACATTTACCGCGACCCTCATCTCGCCGGCGAAGTGCTGGCTGCTCAGCTGCCCAGCTTACCTGACAGCCGCTGTCTGCTGATGTTTTACGACTCTGTCCACATCGCGGCCACCAGCCAGCACCCACCGGTGATGATCCCGTCAAGCCCGCTTCTGGCTGGCACTCAGCAGCCTCGTCTTCAGCACCTCCCACTGTTTGGCGCCGGTTTGTTAGGCGATGGGCAGTTTAATCTGACCTGGCAATTCTGTGGCGACGGCGTCAGCCGGCACAGCGCCAGCATGTTGCAGCTGGCCGGCAGTTTTGGCCTGGCCAGCTGTATTATGCATGGCTGTGTTCCTTTGTCCGATCAACGGTTTACCGTGACGGACATCTTCGGGCAATATCTCTACCAACTGGATCATGAACCTGTAGTGTCCTTGCTGGACCGCTTAACCGGTGGCCGGCAGTGGCGTCAGCTCAATTACAGCCCGGCGGGTGATCCACTGCCCGTCACCCAACTGGCACTGGCACGCCCACTGGCCGGCGCGCCGGACGAACAGCAACTGGTCACCCGCCTGATGAGTGGTGTGCTGCCGGACGATGATGCCGTGATGCTGTTCGAACCGGATTTCAGCCGTGGCCAGCAAGTGATGCTGATGCACCGCAACGCCGACCTGATGATGCAATCTGCGCGTGACAATACCCGCAGACTGCTGGCTGAGATTGCCAGCCGCGGCCAGACCGGCCGGCTGGCGCTTTATTTTGACTGCGGCGGCCGGATGTCAGCCATCAGTGGCAGTGACGGTGAAGAGGCAGTAGTTGTGCGCGCCCTCTGCACCGCCGCCGGCATTCCGTTTCTGGCGGTCTACACCGGGGTGGAAATTGCGCCACTGCAAGGCGCCAGCTACGGTCTCGACTGGAGCGGCGTGCTGGTGATCCTGACGCAATAAAGCCGAATCAGGACCGCCATCTCGTCACCCTTTGCGCTTATTTTTCGCTTTCTGCTGATTCTCTTCGCAACTGCCAATCAACGGCAGCTGGCGGAAAATCCACATCTGTGGGTCAATTTGCAGTTGATCAGCCGCGCTGAGCTGGACCGGCCCTTTGCTGAAATCCAGCACTGTCGCTTTGCCGTTCAGCAGCACCGGCAGCGGCATCGGGAACGGCTTATTATCAGCTACCTGCCAGTGCAGCGTCCGCACGCCATCGGCAGTGCTGTCCAGCAGCTGCGGTAACGGCGCCTGGTACAGATAAGCATCAAACAGCCACTGATAATCCTGGCCGCTCAGCCGGTTGACGATGGCAATAAAATCTTCGGTGCTGCCATAACGGGGCTCGATTGGGTAAGGCAATGCCGCTGGTGTAGTGGTGCCATACAGCAGTTCACGGCTGGCCTGCCAGAACACGTCCTCGCCCACCAGATAACGCAAAGTGTGCAACACCCAGCCGCCTTTGCCATAAATATCCGGATTAAATGCCTGCTCAGAGCTCACCACGCCGGCGCGCACCAGCGGCTGGCAGTTCTGCAGACCCAGATAGGCTTTGTACAGCTGGTAGTGATACGCCGCGATGCCCAGCTTGTCGCGGGCATAAGCCGGCTGCATATAAAGCCCAAAGCCTTCATGCAGCCAGGCATGGTTCAAGGTCCGGTGCGTCAGCAGATTACCAAACCATTCATGCGCCAGTTCGTGGTGCGCCAGCCAGTCAAAACCAAACTCATCGCGCGCAAAACCCTTACCGTAGGCATTGATGGTCTGATGCTCCATGCCAAGGTGCGGCGTTTGGACAAACCCCAGCTTTTCATTCCCCCAGGGGTAAGGCCCCAGCCGCTGTTCAAACCACTGCACCTGCGCTTTGAGGTCGTCTTTAATGAGCTGACGGGCTTTGTCTGCATCAGCCGGCAGCGCCCAGAATTCAATAGGGACTGTCGCGCCCTTAACGCTGGTATAGCTGTCACTGATGCGCTGATAAGGGCCGATATTGAGCGCGATATTGTAGTCACTGGCCGGCACCGACAGCAGCCAGTCAAACTGCTGTTTATCTTTGCCAACAGGGGTCACCTGCTGCAACACACCGTTGGTCACCGCCGACAAGCCATTGGGCACGGTCAGCCGGATCCGCATCGAATCGGCTTTGTCGGCAAAGTGGTCTTTACAGGGCCAGAACAAATCACAGCCCTCGCCCTGCACTGCAGTCGCTATCCAGGGCTGGCCATCCGGCGTTTTGGCAAAGACAAAGCCACCCGCCCAGGGCGCATTTTTCGCCACGTGCGGTTTGCCCTGATAAAACACTGCAGCTTCCACCTGACTGCCAGCCGGCTTCTCAGCGGGCAGGTTAATCGTCAGCACGCCGCCCTGACGCTGATAAGGGGCGGCTTTACCATCCACTTCAATAGCGCTGATGGCAAAACGGCTGTCGAGTTTCAGTTCCAGTTGTGCGCTGGGCTGCAACAGCAAAAAACGGCTGCGACCGACCCCGCTGATGCTCTGGCGGGCCGGATCTATCTCCAGCGTCAGGTCGTAATGCTGCACATCGACCCGCAGCGCGACCGCCGACAACGGCTGACCGGTGTCGCCAATCTGCGGGTCGAGCGGTGCCGGCAACTGCTGGCAGCCACTGAGCAGGGCAAGCCCGGTAGCAACTAAAACTGGTTTTTGCAGAAATGGCAGCCTGAACATAACAAGGGCGGTCCGTCTGTTTGATGGTGTTGTGCTGCATCATGCCAAAGCAGCGGCCAGTTTGCTGCTGCAACTGTCGCCAATGGCGGTTTTTTGGTCGCGATGTGCTGGTATTCGGTGTAGCAGCGCTTTAGTTTCGAAGGCACTGATATAAAGGAGTTGCCACGATGCATCCAACCCGACTGACCCTGCCCCTGCTGAGCGCCGCGCTGACGCTTAGCGTCACCCTGCCAGCCCAGGCTTATGACCGCGTGACCGGCGCCGAATTTGCCAGCCGCTCTGAAGTCATCGCGCCGCAGGCGATGGCCGCCACCAGCCAGCCGCTGGCGACACAAATTGCGCTCGATGTGATGAAACAAGGCGGTAATGCCATTGACGCCGCCATTGCCGCCAATGCGGCGCTGGGCCTGATGGAGCCGACCGGTTGTGGCATTGGCGGCGACCTGTACGCCATCATCTGGTCGGCCAAAGACAAAAAATTATTTGGCCTCAATGCCTCGGGCCGTTCGCCCAAAGGCCTCAGCTTCGACCAGCTGCAGGCGGAAGTGAAAAAACTGAACCGTACCGATATTCCGCCATATGGCATGTTGCCAATCAGCGTGCCGGGCGCGGTCGACGGCTGGTTTGAAATGCACAAAAAATTTGGCAGCCTGCCGATGAAAAAAGTGCTGCAACCGGCTATTCATTACGCCGAAAGCGGCTTTCCGGTCAGCGAACTGATTGCGTATTACTGGAATGCCTCGGTGCCGCGTTTAGCCAGCCAGCCGGGCGATTTTAAAGGCACTTTCACGATCAACGGCAAAGGGCCGCAAACCGGCGATATCTTTAAAAACCCGGCGCTGGCCAGCACTTATAAACAGCTGGCGAATCAAGGCCGCGACGCTTTTTACAAAGGGGATATCGCGAAAAAAATCGACGCTTTTATGCAAAAAGAAGGCGGTTATCTGCGCTATGACGACTTCGCCAGCCACAGCTCCAGCTGGGTAGAGCCGGTGTCTGTCAACTACCGCGGTTACGACGTCTGGGAACTGCCGCCGAACGGCCAGGGCATCGCCGCATTGCAGATGCTGCAAATTCTGAAAAACTTTGACTTAAAAACCATGGGCTTTAACAGCCCGGACAGCCTGCATACGCTGATCGAAGCGAAAAAACTGGCCTTTGAAGACCGCGCCAAATTTTATGCCGACATGGATTTTGCCAAGGTGCCGGTCAAAGAACTGATCTCAGAAGCCTATGGCCGCGAGCGCGCCAAACTGATTGGCCCCAAGGCCGCGCAGCGCGTCGACGCTGGTAACCCACATTTGTACAGCGGCGACACTATCTACATGACCACCGCCGACAAAGACGGCAACATGGTGTCGCTGATTCAAAGTAACTACCGCGGCATGGGTTCAGGCGTGGTAGTGCCGGGTCTGGGTTTTGGCTTTCAGGACCGCGGCCAGATGTTCTCGCTGGACGCCAAACATCATAACGCCTATGAACCCGGCAAAAGACCATTCCAAACCATTATTCCGGCTTTTATCACCAAAGACGGCCAGCCTTATATCAGCTTTGGTGTGATGGGTGGCGCCATGCAGCCACAAGGCCATGTGCAGATAGTAGTGAACATGATTGATTACGGCATGAACCTGCAGGAAGCCGGTGACGCCGCCCGCTGGCAGCACCTTGGCAGCACCGAGCCGACTGACGGCAGCGCTATGTACCTGGAAAACGGCGGTTACACCGAAGTGGAGCGTGGCGTGCCCTGGCAGAGCATTCAGCAACTGATGCAGCGCGGCCACGACATTCGGTATGGTTTTGGCGGCTACGGCGGCTATCAGGCGATCAAGCGCGACCCGAAAACCGGTGTCTACTATGGCGCGTCCGAGTCACGCAAAGACGGTCAGGCGGCAGGCTATTAACAGCTGGCGCGGATAAACCAAAGGCCTGCAACTGCAGGCCTTTGTCATTCAGTCTGGAGGAAAAGCACAGACTAGTCAGCGCCCATCCGCGCTTTGATGTCATTGACCAGCGGGGACTGACCAAAACCATTGGTGTTCGCCCAGTTTTCCAGATCTTCTGCCTGCAGCGCTTTAGCCGGCATCTGTTTGACGAAAAACGAACCGGCTTCATAAGCGTCACTGCGCAGCGCAAATTTGATCAGCGATTCCCCATTACACTGCACGGCATCATAAATTTTACGTACGTTGATTTTGTTATCAGTCAGCAATTTGCGAATGCGGTTTTTGTCGTCGGCCTTGGTATATTCACACAACGACGTCACCCATTGTTCCTGCGCCTGCGCCATTGGTGCCGTGAAGGCTGCCACAGCCAATACCAGAGTGGCGCCAACCAATTTCTTTTGCATATGAACCTCTTATCCCGTTTATTGTTGAAATGAAGTCGTGTGCAGACACACACGCTGTGAGCAAAGTATTGGCGCTGACTGGGGATTGGCAAGTTTAACCGGCCGGAAATCTGCGTCGGATCAATCAACCGCAGAAAAAATATGCTGTTTTAAAAAAATGACAGCAACAATCACTTATTTTATTAACAAATGACTGTTGCTGCACGGCGGTCAGGCGGTCGTTGCAAGCGCGATGCCCTGCTCAGCGACCTGCGGGTCGGTCTGACCATAGCTTTTCAGCAATTGCAGCAGCGTCTGCTGCAATTGCCGGTCGCCGGTCGTGCGGCTGTCCGTATCACTGCCTTGCTGTTTGGTCACACCCTGCTGTTCCTGCAAAGCCATCGCTTCCTGCATCGTGACTTTACCATCCTGGTTTTGATCGGCACTGTCGAACTGCTCAATGATACTTTGCAGTCCTGCCGCCGCCTGACTGTCCACCGACGACAACTCTTCTGCCATCGCCGTCAGTTCTTCCAGCGTTTTCCCTTCGTCAGCCGGCGGCGGTCCCATCGGTGGCATGCCACGGGGGCCTGCCAGCAGGCCTTTGGCATCATAAAGTTGTTCCGACACCGCCGTACTGAACTCGGTGGCGGTCAGCTTGCCATCCTGATCAGCATCCAACTGACTGAACCAGGCGGATGATTGCTCTTCATCGGCGGCGCCGGACAGTCCACTGAGAATGGCGGTGAAATCGGCCTGCTCCAGATAACCTTTTTGGCTGCTGTC
>JACCDQ011665842.1_pt1 | contig 13016 bp, 10 predicted proteins | sample 7446031 | NCBI WGS metagenome assembly JACCDQ01 (sample SAMN15323442, study PRJNA562643) | freshwater metagenome | isolation source: river surface water | place: USA:Blue River Watershed | collected 2017-08-17 | reverse complement strand
TTCCAAGATTTTGATTATATGATCTCTTGAAAAAAATCTTTTAAAATCTTGAAGCGTTTCAGGCCCTGAAAGATGCTGAAACATATTTTCTAAAGATAAATATGAATATTCTAATTTTTCGGGACTACCTACCCATGCTGTTTTAAAAGATTCATGCGTATCTTTATATTCGTCTAAGAACTTTGTGTAAAAATCAAAAAGCAAGGTATAGTTCACTTGCTCATCAAAATGCCTATCCACAAAGTTAAATAGAAAATTCTTTTCTTTTTCGTCGAAGAAATTCCAAAATTCTGCAAGGCCTATAAATTTAGGGTCGTTTTCTTTAAGAGTTACTTCTTCAACAACTCTCGCCAGATTTATTAAAGCAGAAGGGTTCAAATCATATAGGGTATCAAACACTAAGGGGTATAGATCTTTGGTGGAATTAACGACCACTGAGTTAGCATTATTCATCTCACCAAAAATATCTGAGGCTAACATGTCAAAGAGATAAAGATTTTGTGCAAAAGTTTTATTTGCATCACCTGTTGCTGTTGAATTTTTCAGCAAGAACTTTAAAAGTTCAAAGTTTTTATTTTCTTTTAAAAATTCATTTAAATGGACGATCGTTCTTAAAAAACTGGTATTGAATTTATTTTTCTCTAATTCTGCACAAACTTCTGAAGCAGCTTTTAATGCAACTACGTGGGTAGCGCTATAGTCATAAAATCGACGTAAATCTTTATTTCTTATAACGTCAACGTAACTTGATAGATGTGTTTTGTAATCGATATCGACTATATCATTAACGCTTCCTGTTTGCTGAAATGTACATTTGATTCCTGAATCATAGATTGACTTAAGGGATCTTATTTCATCTGCAAATTCTGGATTAGCTAAAACTGGGAATTCTAAAAGATCTTTAAATTTATCGCGATTCATTTTTTCATCACGAATCCATTCATAAATCCAAGGAAGATCCCCACCTGCATTACCAGTAGTTAAAACTTTTTGTAAAAAGACTCTATCTTCATCTGTAAGTCCGCTTTTAACTTTTTTTGCGATAGCATCAACAATCTTTAGTCGAATATTGATAAAACTATCTAAGCGTCTAAAGGTGTTTACCTGTTTTCTAATTTCTTCTTTTCTTGGATTCAATGAAGCATTAACTCTTTTCACAAATAGAGATAAATCTTTGATTACCTCTGGATTGAAATCAACTACTTTTATTAATTCCTTTAGAGCTGTTTTTGAAGGAATGTTTTTTATTCTGGATTCACAATTACTTTGTGATGGATCAGCTACACATTTAAACATCAAACTAACTGAATCAAAAAAGTTAGTTTCATTTAAAGCTACAATGACGTAGCTTAGATCATCTAAACCACCTTTAGAATCTAGCTCTCTGATGTTTTTAAAAAAGCGATCTCTTCTTTTTTGATCGTCAATAAAATTCTCTGTGATTGGTTTAAACGCATGATTCCAAGAATCACCTGAAATCTTTGTTAATGATGTATAGAGTGAAGGAAAATCTTTGTCCCATTTTGTACATTTAAACAAAGACAAAACATTTTGATATAAAAGAACATCTTTATTAAAATTAACTACCGAGCAAGCGTTAAGTCTATCCTGTTCTTCTTTGCCAATTTTTTCTACATCAGAAATGTCTGGAGCTTTTTGCTTCTGACAAGAAGCAAGGAAAAGGACAAAAATAATTACAGTTACTTCGATTAGTTTTTTCATTTATTTTAAAATACCGTCTACTATAAAACGCTTCGCTTTACCAGTGTTGACCTCATATTTACTAAAGATTATTTTAGAGCCTTGCTCTTTTTTCAACAGTTTATTTTTTTCACCTTTTTTCGTTGCAAGCACAGTGTATTCTTGGACGTTTTTCACTTGAATTTTCGATGGAAAACCTAGTCCATCTAGGGCTAAGTAGTCAATTTCATTTGTGACAGTAAGGGAGTTCCCCTCAACGCCAGACTTTGAAACCACTTTATCGGTAACTAATTTGTTGTTACTCCAAGCTTTTGGACTGTGAAAAAACTCCGTGCGTACTTTAGACATTGGGGCCATTGATTCAATAGCTTTAAGCTTATTATCTTTATCGAAATAAATATTTAATTCTGGGACAGCCATGGTGTATGTAGCATCAATCGCCTTAATTAATTTTCCATCAATGGTCGGTTCAACTTTTAAAGTATAATCCTTAAACTTACTTGAAAAATTCTCAGGAAGAACAAATTCTAGCTTTCCTTTGATTAAATTTCTTAAATCATCTTTAACTTCAGCAAATCCATTAGGAAGTCCCATCACTTCAATACGAAACTCAGAGGGAGAAAGCCAATAGACCTTGTAATAAACATCAATCAATTTACCTAGTGCTAAGTTTTTAGAAAGTAAATCTGTTAAACCATCTACTCTCACTTCAAAAACCAAATCTTTAACACCTCTAACCTGAGGATTGTAGCTTCGAATTTCAAATTGCTCTAGTTCTTCGATGTTCGCAAAAGTTGTAGTAGAGAATAAAAACAACAGTAAAAAATTCAGTAATTTCATTTCATTATCCTTAAGATCGTTAACCTTTCATCATTGTAACTTTGAGTGGGATTTGGCTCAATTGAAGGAAATAATTTCTTTCCAATTTTGATAGTTGACCTTTAAATACCTAGGCTTTTTAATCAACACTTGCCCTTTTTTACCCTTAATTCCACTGACGTTTTTTAAAATGCAAAAAACAAGTTGTATTTCAAGTAGTTTAAGATCAGATTGATCTCTGAGCATCGAACCTAGATAGGCAAATTTTTCCGGAGTTAATTGATCAAATGAATCTATTTTTAATATACAATGCGCCCCTGGGTATCCCTCAATGTGCATCCAGATAAAATCTTTTTTCATTGTTTTTCGAATTTGATCATTACCTTCAGCGTTTAAGCCAATGACGCCTTCGATTTTATCTATTTTTATTTTTTTTATATTTTTTTCATCAGAACTATTAACTGCTTTTTTCTTGCCTTTATCTTCATCAAACCAATGAATTAATATTGGCGGTTCCTTGGTAATTGCCAATTCTATTTTTCCACTTTTAAGTTTTTGCAACTCCTGATTAGTTTCTATCAATCTTTCACTAAGAACTTTCTCTGCTTTTTTTAGTTTTTTTATTTTTTGATAAATTAAATCAATTTTTTGAAATTCATTTTCCGATTTAAATTTAATTTCAAAAGCAGCACATTTAAAAATCTTTTCATTTAAATTAATTTTTCCAAGATCTATTTGTTCTTTAACTTCTCTCCATTTAGTAGCCTTTTCCAAGTCTGATTCAATGTTGGCTATTTTCTTATCTAAAAATTTTTTTCTTTTAGATATAAAAACTATTCCCCCTGATTTTTCGGCCTGATCTTTAAGATATTTTACAATGTCAATTTCCACCAATTGATCAAGCTCATTTTTTTCTTGGTTCATATCAGTAATCAAGTTACCAGTAGAAACCCATAAATTATTTAAGTTATGAGCAAAAAGCAGTTTGTGATCGGAATAAGCCATACGCCACTCAAAGCTTTTTCCCTCTGTCCTAATTTTTATTCTCAAAACATTGTTTTCTAAGCTTAAACTTCCGACTTTTATCCCAATAAAATATTTGCGAAAATAATCCAATGCTCTTTCTTTGATTCTAAGAAAACTAGGCAATGCTTGGTCATTTAAACTAAGTCCACAATATTTTCCCCCTCTTCCAACATACAAATAACGGGTTTTACCTTGAAATCTGATTTGAAAAGTTAAAAAATGTGGCGAAGAATATATTTTTTGAATAGGAAAAAATTCATTATCTGAGAAATAACTGTTATATTCATTTATAGTTTTTTCCATATTAACTTGGTGTTTCATGACCTTAAACTTGCTTTCAAACAATACCGAATCTTTGATGTTGTTAGATTGGTATAACATTACAGAGAACATTTCTAAATTATCTCACTTTGATAAGTCTAAGCAAGTTATTAAAAATGATATTTCTGCAAAAGAAGCCCACGTGATTCAGTTTCATCTCGATGCGATTGATCAATACCTGCATAAATTTGACGATAATGCTTTGGTCTTTAATTCACATCTTCGAAACATACCACCTGAAGCTAAACATGAAGAAAACTATAAATCTTTATCTAAAGCCAAAGTATTTGATCATGTCGAATTAAACTATTTTGGTCTATGTATTGAGAATTTTCACCCTTTATTGAAACATTTTAAAGAGATGACTTTTTTTCACGGCTTTAGTTTTGATGAAGAAGAATTGAGAAATTTAAGAAGAAATTTTTTAAATGAACTCAGAGAATTTGTTCACCCTAGTGGAAATCTCATTTTAGACAAACATCCTCTATTGATTGCTCTAAATAGTGAATTGGTTCAGCTAGAGCTTGAATTAAGAATTCTTATCACTAAAATTTCGAAGAGTGATCGATATCAAACTAAACTTCAACTTGATAATTTTGATATTATTAATGATCGCTACGTTTTGGCTATTCGATCTGACTCCTACCAATCAAATCTTGGGCCAATTGTCGCTAGGTCTCAATCTGGGCATACTTTATTTGTCGAACCAGCAGAAACACGTGATTTAAGTAATCGTCGAATTCAAATATTGTCCGAAATTGATGCTATTTTATTGAAGCTTTGTACGGAGTTAAGCGCCGTTCTCTATAAGAACCAAAAAAGTATTTTCCTCATCGCTGATTTTTTACATCAGCTTGATTTGTTAAATACTAAGGCGAGTTATTCTTTTAAAATGAATTTCGTTAAACCAAAAATCGCTACTGAATTTGTTATAGAGATTGATGGAATATTTCATCCACTTATCAACAAACCTGTTAAAAATGATATTCATTTAAAAAAAGACTCTCTGGGGTTTGTTATTTCTGGTCCAAACACTGGGGGTAAAACTGTCGCATTAAAATCGGTAGCGACATGCTATCTCTTTTTGCACATGGGAATCTTTGTTCCGGCCAAATCCGCCAGACTTTTCCCGGTGAAAGGTCTTTTCTTTTTTTCTCACGATCATCAAAATTTAAGTTTAGGCTTGAGCTCTTTTGCTTCTGAATCAAAGGCTTATTTGGAATTGCTTAATAATTTTGCCGAAAATAATTTGATCCTCATTGATGAGATTTTTAATTCTACCTCTTCTGAAGAAGCTTCTGCGCTTGCTATTTCTTTATTTGAGGAGATTCATAAAAGAAGTAATTCAAAACTTTTAGTTTCTACTCACCACCAAGTGCTCAAAACTTTTATTCATGCTAATAAAAACTATGTCTCATCACATGTTGGTTATAATTTTGAAACCAATCAGCCAACTTACAAATTAATCAACGGCGAACCTGGAAGTTCTCTGGCATTTACTATTTTCGAAAAACTCTCCACACTTTTTGGCACAAGTAATCACATCGGGGAAAATGCAAAAAAACTTCTAGATAAGAAGCAAGTTACCTACGAAAGTCTCCTACAAGATCTTTCCCAGAAGAAAGGTGAACTTGAACGAATGATTCTTGAAAACAAAAATTTAAACAATGAATTAAAAAACAAAAAAGCTGCACTTGATGGGGTGTTGTTTCTTGAAAAAGAAAAAGCTTTTAGTGATTACAAAAACAAGCTCAATAAAATCTTAGATAAGGCAGAAAGCTTACACCAAGAAATTCAAAGCAATACGCTTAATTCGAAAAAGGCTGTCCAAAACAAAATTGCCGATCTTCAATCTGAACTACGATCTCATCAATCAACCAAAAGTATTTCTTCAGAAAGTGTTGAAAAATACGAACACCTTAAAATGTTAGCTTTTGAGAATTTGCAAGTTGGCGACAGTGTCTTCTCTCTCAATCTCAAAAAAAATGTCCTGGTTACACAAATAAATCAAAGGAAGCGGGAAATTTTAATAAAAAATGGATTAATTGCAGTGTGGGTTTCAGTTGATGCTTTAAGACAATGCCCTCATCTTCCGCAAAAACATATTCAAAGCACTGTTCACATCGATCGCGACATAAGAGGTGAAATTGAAGTGGACTGTCGGGGAATGCGACTGGAAGAATTTCAAAAAGCAGTTTTTCAAGTCATTGATGAAATTATCACCGGAGAAATTCCTTTTGCGAACATAATTCATGGACATGGAACAGGTGTATTAAAAAACTGGCTTCGAGAAGAATTAAAAAAACATCGCGACTTAAAATTTGAAACAGTTGAAGGCAATGACGGATCAACCAAAATAACTCTTAGTTGATATCTTTACCAATTCTCCAAGGACGAAACTTTGTTGGACTATCAGAAAAGGGAAAAATAAACGAGAACCATATCAAGACTGCTTTGCCTCTAATTTGTTCAAAAGAGACCAGTCCCCAAAATCTAGAGTCATAAGAAAAATCTCGATTATCCCCCATCATGAAAAACTTTCCAGGTGGGATTTTAATTTTCGCCATATCTGACTTATAAATATTGTCACTATCATATTGTGTGACAAAACTATGATCAGTAATTTTATTTTGATAAAACTTTAAATTGTATCCTTTAAATTTATCATCCATATCATTTAAGTAATCTTTGCCATCAATTTCTTTATTTTCTACAGCTACATTATTGATATAGAGAACTTTGTTCTTAATTTCTAATGAATCACCAGGAACACCGACAACTCGTTTTATATAATTTACACTTGGCTCTTGGGGGTATTTAAATACAACGACATCACCTCTTTCGGGATCTTTTTTTCCAAATAAATAAATTGGACTCGAATTAACTGCGCCAAAAGCCACATCACTAAATGGAACTTTAAATCCATAGGAAAGTTTATTTACTAAAATAAAATCACCAATCATGAGAGTTGGAATCATTGAGCCAGAAGGAATTCTAAATGGTTCATAGACGACAGAGCGAAAAACAAAAACTCCAGAAAGAATGGTTACAATTATCTTTAAATCTTTGGCCAATTTTCTTTGTTGCTCTAGCTTTTTATCTAGCTCACTATTTTCATCAACTGGGGTTTCAGATTGTGGGTTTTGATTCTCTTCCATTTTTTTTAAACGTTACGAGTTTTTTTGGTCGAACTTTTGTAATTGCGTTTAGACTTTTTTCTCGAATTGGCAGGCTTTCTTTTGTAAACCTTTTCTGGAATATCAACATAAGCTACTGGATCGATATTTTTAAAATAATATTGAATGATATTTTTAGCTAGGACGGCCGATTTAACATACCATCTTTTCACATTTACATTCATGACACTAATTGAAATACCTTTATCGTTATTTTTTTCTTTCGGTATCGCATAAGCTGAAAACCAATCGCGCTTACCAAATGGAGTTCCACCTGTAATATGCCCTGTCTTTCCTCCCATCTCTAGGCTTCCTTTAAAGCCTCTCATTGGTCTAAAAGATCTGCGTGCAGTTCCACCATCAATCGTCATTTCCATCAAGGTTTGCATTTCTTTCGAAGTTTCTGGAGAAATAGCTCTTTTCTCTTCAAGCATTGGTGTCCAAATATTTTCATCGGTTTCAAGATCCACTATTTTTTCGATAACTCTTGGAGTTTTCATGACTCCATCATTGGCGATGATCGAAGAAAGCATCGCTGCGTGAATTGGATTTATCGTCGTTTCAGTATTAAAGCCCGAAGCAAGCTCCGCAAGTTCAAAATCACTTCTCGCTGGTTTAATTTCAGATTTTAAAAAACTAAATTCTTTTATAATTGGTTGATTAAATCCAAAATTCTCCGCCATTTTGATAATTCCATCACTCGATGAATTTTGAATAGCTGCTTTACCAAAAATCACATTATTTGATTTTGCAAAAGCCAGCTCAAAAGATTGATTGCGTCCCGGTCTTCTTGATTGTCTTTCTTCAATTTGATGCTTGAATAAAGTCGTCGATCTTCCTCTAAATTGAAACTCCGTATCTTTGGTTATTTTAGAGTTTTGTAATAGTTCTGCTGAAGTAATAATTTTTATTAAGCTAGCTGATGGGTGAGTTGAAGATAAAACTAAATTCTTATTAAATTTACCTTCTTTTCCTTGATACCCAACGGCGCTTAAAACCTTACCAGTATTATTGTCAATGACCGTAACCGTTGTGTAATCAGACTTGTATTGCTTCAAAAGGGATTTTACATAACCTGTTAATTGGCTATCAAAAGTATATTGCACTTTATATTTTTTATTTTTTACCTTAAGAACATCGGGCCAATCTTGATCTTGCATAAACGAAGTTTCTACTTCATTTTTTAGGCTTTGATTTTGAAAATTATCTTTTTCAGCTGCATTTAGCTTTTGGTTGAATTTACCAAGGCATTCATTGAAAAATGTGCCACCGATGAATACAGATACAGCGCAAAATGAAACAAACCATTTAAACTTACTGTTATTATTTGTCTTAATTTTTTTCATGTTTATTAACCATCATGTTTAAAAAAACATATAGATTAATATTATGCCCTAAAATCCTTCCCAATGACAAAGAATTCTTTACTTACTGAACGAACTGATTTGGGTCTTAGATAATGAAACTCACCAAAATGCTTTTTATTTTCTTTTAAAAAGACTTGAGCACTATGTGATTCGAAAACTTTTACTACCAAATTCCCACCTGGTTTTAAAAATTTTGGTAACAATGAAAAAACCATCTCCACTAATATCAGCGATCTATCTTGATCAACCGACTTTATTCCTGTGGTATTTGGTGCCATATCTGATAATACTACATCAAACTGATCAGCTACTCCCAATTCACTTAGGTCTGCTATATTTAAAACATCTTTTTGAAACAAACGAACGTTTTGAATTTTTAATAACTGGGTATTTATTTCCTTAATATCTGTACCAACTACAATTCCCTCTGGACCTACTCTCTCAGAAGTATATTGAATCCATGAACCAGGATGGTATCCCATATCCATGACCTTATCTTTGCGATTTAATATTTTAAATCGTTGATCAATTTCTTCTAATTTATAAACACTTCTAGCTAAGAAATTTTCTTTTTTGGCTTTATGAAAATAGTGATCTTTAACTTTAAAAGTCATATCTACTCAATCATTAAAATGATGCGTGGATTGACTTCACTGGCATCGGCGATGACTTGGAAAAAATCTTCAACATATTCTTTCCCTAAGCGTTTTTTTAAAATAGATACATTTTGTAAGCGAATAATTGTTTCGCCACTATAATCGGTGCTTAAAACATCGAATAAAGAATCTAGTGTTCTGCCATAGTATTTTGGAAAATCGAGACTTTTTTGAAGAACATTGTGGAGTTGTTCTTTGGTACGAATTTCATTGCCATTAACCACTGCGGTACCAGAGGCAAAAGAGTGCATAGAAATAATCATCGTTAACAAAATCAACATTGCGATTTTCATAATTTAACCTTTTTTAAATTGTTAAGAGGGATTTACTTGTTTTGAGTAAACTATGTCAACGCTAGACAGCTAACAATGTCTTTTTTTCACAGCTTAAGCTATTGATTTCACAAGTTCAGGAAGGGCAGTATGATTCTTTATGAGCTGATACTTTTTAATCTTACTTATAAAAGTCACCTTATTGAGGCCTATTTTTTTGGAAGTTTGATTAATCTTCCATTGGTTTTTAACTAGCTGTTCTCGCAAAAATCTGGCCTCAAAATCTTGAACGGCTTCTTCAAAACTATCCTTTAAAATCTCATGAGTTATTTTGAACTGATTTTTTTGAATCACCTTATCGGGTAAATCATCAAGCTGAATCTCGGAGGATTCGCAAAAATGTACCGCATAGTTAAGCGCATTTTTTAACTCTCGATAATTTCCTGGCCATGAATAATTCTCTAAAGCATTCAATGCTGTTTGAGAAATGGCTTTCGCCTCATCGATTGTTTGCAATTCATTGAGAATGATTTTTTTAAGTTGGCTTTTTTCTTCGCTTAAATTTTTTAAATTGATTTGAAAGGCATTTATTCTGAAAAATAAGTCTTCTCTAAATTCACCAATCTTAACCATCTCTTCTAAATTTCTATTGGTAGCAAAAATCAATCGTCCCTTAAATTGTTGCTTTTCTAGAGATCCAACCGCATAAAAAGTTTTACTTTCTAAAATCTGCAATAACTTTTTTTGACTAGATAAACTTAATTCTCCAATTTCATCAATAAACAATGTGCCTTCATCACTTATTTCAAAAAACCCTTTTTTATTTTCAATTGCACCTGTAAAGGCACCTTTTTTATGGCCAAATAATTCACTTTCTATCAGTTCTTCTTTTATCGAAGCTAGATTTACTTCCACAAATGTTTTCTTAAAAATATTTGATTGATCAAAGAGATTTTTGGCTAAGGACGATTTGCCTGTTCCGGTCGAACCGGTAATGAGTATGGGAAAAGATAAGTTGAAATATTTTTCGAGCTTTTGCATAGTTTTCTCCTATGCATGTGAATAATTCTAAAGCTCATCAATTGGCTCAATTCAATTAATGACTATTTACTTTTTTTCACTAATGAAACTTAAATCTAATCTAGAAAAAACCGCATCACTGGCCCATATCAATACTCCAGAATATTTTTCGGCCTCTAATTTAGAAACTTTTTTTCCATCTACATAAAAAGAAATCCCTCTTTGATGACATAAAAGTGTTCCTGCAGCAATGTCCCAGATGTTTTTAGGGTTCAAACTAATGACGAAATCTGTTCCGCCGGATGCAAGTAAACCTAATTTAAATGCAATACTTCCTCGCGGAGAAACCGTTTGTACTTCATCGTTGTTGTTTTTAAAAAATCCTTTATAAAACTCAGTTCGAGAAACTAAACCTAAAAGTTTTTGAGAAGAAATTGCATTGGTTTGAACAAATTGAGCATTCGAATCTAAGTTGAATCCAGTAAAAGGATTATAAATCCAAGCAAAATTTTTCGGATCATCTAATGAGCTCGAATTCATCAGTGCTAAACTGACTGCGCACTCACCAATTCCCTTGGTTAATTCTCTGGTGCCATCAATCGGATCTAAAATAATTCCTGGAAAAATTAATTCATTAAAATCTTCTTCGCTATAAAAATGAAAATGCTTATAAGTTTCATGTTTTTCAAAGAAACTTTTCATTTTATCCGAAACCAAGCGATCAATATGCGTGATAAAACTTCGATCTGCTTTCTCTTCAACTTGAATTTTCTGACTGCGCAGAGGGCCAAAATAAGTCGCGATTTCCTTCGTCAATAAATCAATCAATTCCTTTTTAATTAATTCCAAATTCGACCCCAATTTTTTTTAAATTTCCTTACAAATTTTCTTTTTTTTAGTTGACTACGACAATTTATTAACATTATTCACACATTTATCCACAATTTAACATTCAAAATTAAGATTACCTTAATTTTATTATAAAATGCGAACTTTGTCTTTTTAGCTAGTTACGCCTTTTTCTCACATTACAATTTCTGTCATGTATTGAAACCATCTCTTTCTTACTTGAAATAACCGTAGTTATTCACAAGAAGTCAAAAAAATGTCACTCAAGTATTAATATTTCTGAGTGAAAATGTCAGCTTTTAATTAATTTTAAAAAATGAGAAGAGTCTATATAACTCAGTTTTTAGCGTGGTAGCACTTTTCCAATCTGGCATGGGTTGTCGATGTCTTTATTACAGAAATCGATTTAATTAAATTTTTTAACTTTTTAAGCTAATCTGATAAACAATGATTGAATTATTTCAACTTGTTTGATTATGATGAATAATAACTCGTTAATTTAAATGGTTATGATGAACAATGTTTGAATAATTATAAGTAGGGGATTCTATTCTTTTACTTCTGACTTCTTTTCTTCGATTAAGATTCTTCTTTTTTCTTCAGCTTCTATTTTTTTCACATCATTCTCCATGGTCTATATGTTTTATTTTTTTTATTGGGTGATTAACATCTAAAGGACAGTATTCTGAGGTGCCAATCATCCCCTTACTACTATTTAACAATCCACCTTTAGTTGTTACGTTTTTTAAGTCAGTCTTAAAAACAGTTCCTTTGTTTAACATTTCTTCGGCATCTTTTCGATTGTGAACATTACACGGACCTTTTTTGTCGATGTCAGTTATAATTTTAAAAAATAAAATGCCATCTTGAACCTTGTCTGCATAAACCGGACCTCCATATTCATCAAACCCGAATTCATAGCTATATTCATTTAAAAAATCTTTAGTAATTTTTTTATTATCTAAAGTTGAAAAGAAACTTTGCGGTTTATTAAAGTCAATCTTTAAAATTCGCCTAGAAGCATCTTCCTTGGAAACCTTACCCATCATGTCAAAGGTCACGATTTCGCATCTGTCTTTAGTTTTGGTTTGTTTGTACCACAATTCTTTGTCGGTGTTTATGCTTGGAAGTCTATACCAATAATCATCTCCATCTTTTCTCTCATCCCATATTATAATGACTCCTCTTTCAACTTTTCTCTTGGCAGCAAGCTCTAATGAAGGCAAGTCTCCTTCTTCATAGAATGGTTCGTGAAATACGTACAAAACATTTTCACCATTTCCAATCCATTGAACATTGCCTTCTTCTTCTTTCATACTTAAATATAGATTAATATCATCAATTTTTTTTCCCTTATAAGAATCATAAAGACTAAGTTTTTTGTAATATCTTTTAGTGTCAATTAAACAGTTTTTCGCTTCTTTGCATTCGCTTTTTATAATGTCTTTTCCTGCGTTAAAATTAGCTAAATTCTCAAAATAACAAATTGAAGAAACTAGTAATTTAAAACTATTAAGATTTTTTAAAGTTTCCTTTTGAAAAATGCTTTCTTCTGCGTTGAGTTTTAAATTCATAATAAGTAAACTAAGAAGTAGGATTTTCATATTTTTTCCCTTTAATTTACAGGTTCAAGATTAAGAGGTTCAAAAATTCCGTTTTCAAAAGACTGATGACATAGATTTGTTAAAAGAATACCTGATTTGATTACACCTAAACAGTTCGCGTAACCTGTCGGTCCAATACCACCCGAGGCATTTATTGATGAACGAAAATGATAAAAGGTATTATCAGAATGCATTCTGTTTACAC
>JACCDQ011890134.1_pt1 | contig 13018 bp, 14 predicted proteins | sample 7446031 | NCBI WGS metagenome assembly JACCDQ01 (sample SAMN15323442, study PRJNA562643) | freshwater metagenome | isolation source: river surface water | place: USA:Blue River Watershed | collected 2017-08-17 | reverse complement strand
CCAACACCAATACCTCATCACCTGGAAACTCCTCACGAACGTGCTCTGCTGTTGTTGGAGAAATTCTGCCAAAGCGATTGGCAGAAGGTGCTGCCAAACCACCACCAAATGCTTTTAATAACTGTTGCGCCATAGGATGTTGTGGAGATCGCACACCAACTGTCTCTTGCCCACCAGTCACTTCCGATAAAACATTTTTAGCTTTTGGAAGAATCATGGTCAAAGGACCGGGCCAAAATTGATCCGCCAAAATCAGAGCCTCAGGTGAAACATCTCGTGACCATTGGCTGAGGATTTCTTGCCATGCATTTACTGCAGCTTGCTGATCACTAGCAACATTCAGCTCAGGCTGGGCGATGTGCACAATTAAAGGATGGCCAGCTGGACGCCCTTTACTAGAAAATATTTTATTGATAGCTGAAACATTATTAGCATCAGCTGCTAAACCATAGACAGTTTCAGTTGGTATGGCCACCAAACCACCAGCCTTAAGAACGTCTACCGCCCTTTTGATTGAATCAGGCATGATCAGCGCGCAATTTTTAGGACTTTTATAGCCTCTTGGCAAACTGACTCAACAGCAGATGAGGTTTTGCCTACGAAATTTATATGCCCCATTTTGCGACCTACACGAGGCTCTGCTTTACCGTAAAGATGAAGCTTTGCAGAAGGTGCATTCAGAATTTTTTCCCAAGAAGGTTCTACTTGTTTTCCAGAGACCAACCACTCATCACCCAAGATATTGAGCATGATGCTTGGACCAATCAACTCTGTACTGCCCAAAGGTAAACGTGCCATCGCTCTGACTTGCTGCTCAAATTGACTGGTTAAACAAGCATTCTGCGTGTAGTGACCAGAATTATGTGGGCGCGGCGCAATCTCATTGGCAACCACTTCGCCATTTTTGAGAACAAAGAACTCAACACATAAAACACCCACGTAATCTAAACGACGAATAATTTCTTTAGCGGCGCCGACGATTTTGGTTTCTTGAGCGGGATTGATCGATGGTGCTGGCACAGTTGTGGTGTGCAAAATGCCATTTTTGTGAATGTTTTGTGCAATGGGATATGCAACAACTTCATCATCATGACCACGTACGACCAGTGCTGATACTTCAAAAGCCAAATCCATGCGCTTTTCTAAAACGCAGACCACTTGGCCAAACTCATTCCAAGCTTTCACAAGCGCATCACGATCGTGAACTGTCACCTGCCCCTTACCGTCATAACCCATGCGAGCCGTTTTTAAAATGCCAGGAAAGAGCTCGACAGAAACTCCCTCAGTATCGCTGTGCTTTTCAATCACTTGATAAGGTGCCGGTCCAATACCCGCCTCTTTTTGCCAAGGTGCCAAAAACTTCTTCTTTGCAACCCGGTCTTGCGCAATAGATACGCCAGCACTTCTTGGAGCAACAAATACGCCCAAGGACTCAAGTTCATCCAACGCCTTGGCTGGAACGTTTTCAAATTCAGTACTGGCTGCTTGACAGATAGCTGCCATCTCTTTCAATGCAGCGCTGTCTGTGTAGCTTGCTTGGATATGCTTGTCCGCAACAACTCCTGCTGGACTGTGTGTATCTGGATCCAAGACACAAACTTTGTACCCCATGGCTTGAGCAGCGTGAGTGAACATGCGACCCAATTGACCACCACCAAGAATTCCTAGGTAAGACCCCGGCAAAATTGGGTTTTGACGATCAGCCATAAATCAAGAATGTCCCGGTAAGTTCATGGCTCTGGCTTTTTCAGTTTGAGCAACTCGGAATACCTCTAACTTTTTAGCCAAGGCAGAATCATTGACTGCTAGATTAGCAATCACATGCAAGGCAGCATTAGCCGCACCCGCATCACCAATGGCAAATGTTGCTACCGGAATACCTTTAGGCATTTGTACAATTGATAAAAGTGAATCTTCACCACTCAAATGCTTGGAAGCAACCGGTACTCCAAAAATAGGAACGATTGTTTTTGCTGCCAACATACCTGGTAAATGTGCGGCACCGCCGGCGCCCGCAATGATTGCCTTGATACCGCGCTCTGCAGCTGTTTCAGCATAGGCAAACATATCATCTGGCATGCGATGTGCGGAAACCACTTTAGCTTCAAATGCAACTCCAAAATCAGTCAGCATTTGGGCTGCGTTCTGCATGGTGTCCCAATCAGAATTTGAACCCATCAAGATTCCAACAATTGGTTTTTGACTCATCTTTTTTCCTTTTTGCTTTTATCGAGCAATTAAGCAGTCAGTGTTGCTAAAGCTTCACGGTATTTAGCCGCTGTTTTTTCAATCACATCTTCAGGCAATTGTGGTGCAGGTGCAGACTTGTTCCATGGCTGGCCATTGATTTTGGCAGACTCCAACCAATCACGCACAAACTGCTTGTCAAATGATGGCGGATTAGATCCTACTTGGTAAGAGGCTGCCGGCCAAAAACGAGATGAATCAGCAGTCAAAACCTCATCCATCAATACCAATTCATTGTTTTCATTTAGACCAAATTCAAATTTCGTATCAGCAATGATGATGCCCTTGCTTGCCGCATAAATTGAAGCTTCTTTGTACAAACGAATGCTGACCTCTTTGATTTTTGCTGCTAACTCTTGGCCAATGCGTTTTTCAACCTCGGCATAAGAAATGTTTTCATCATGCTCACCCACATCAGCTTTTGCAGCAGGTGTAAAAATTGGCTCAGGTAACTGTTGTGCATTTTTTAGACCGGCAGGTAATTTGATGCCGCAGATTGCACCAGTCTCTTGATAATCTTTCCAACCACTACCAGATAAATAACCACGCACAACTGCTTCGACCATGATTGGCTTTAGACGTTTGGTCACAATGGCTCGACCTTTGACTTGATTCACTTCATCTGCAGCCACTACGGAACATGGATCAATGCCTGTCAAATGATTTGGAATCACATGGCTTAATTTGCCAAACCAAAAATTAGCCATCTCATTCAGAACAATCCCTTTACCTGGAATCGGCTCACCCATGACAACGTCGAATGCTGATAAGCGGTCAGTGGTCACCATCAAGAGCTGATCATCGCCAATGGCGTAAATATCTCTTACCTTGCCCTTTGAGATTAATGGCAATGACTTGATCGAAGATTCGTAAAGAGCTTGCATGAATACCTTATTTAACTAATTGAGCCAATTGACCGCTTTTGTAACGCTCTGCCATTTGTTCCAAAGGAATTGACTTGATCTTACCCGCTTGACCTTCACAACCAAAAGCCAAATAACGTGCCTTACAAATCTCTTTAGCAGCCTCACGCGCAGGTTTCAAATAATCACGTGGATCAAACTTGCTTGGATTTTCAAATAAATACTTGCGAATTGCTGCAGTCATAGCCAAACGAATATCTGTATCAATATTGATTTTTCTAACGCCATGCTTGATGCCCTGCTGAATCTCTTCAACAGGCACACCGTATGTTTCTTTCATGTCACCACCAAACTCACGAATGATTGCGAGCAGTTCTTGCGGGACGCTCGATGAACCATGCATCACAAGATGAGTATTCGGAATACGCTGATTGATTTCTTTGATGCGATCAATCGCCAAAATATCACCCGTTGGTTTTTTGGTGAATTTATAAGCACCATGGCTGGTACCAATCGCAATTGCTAATGCATCGCATTGCGTTTGCTTTACAAAATCCGCCGCTTGCTCAACATCGGTCAATAACTGCTCGCGCGTCATCGCACCTTCAGCTCCGTGACCGTCTTCTTTATCGCCCATCATGGTTTCTAAAGATCCAAGAACTCCTAATTCAGCTTCAACAGTCACACCAATTGAATGCGCAAACTTCACAACTTCTTGAGACACAGCAACGTTGTATTCATATGAAGCAACTGACTTACCATCAGCCATCAAAGAACCGTCCATCATCACTGAAGTAAAACCTGAACGAATCGCCGCCATACAAACAGCTGGACTTTGTCCATGGTCTTGATGCATCACCACAGGGATATGTGGATACGCTTCAACCGCCGCATCAATCAAGTGGCGTAAAAATGCTTCTCCAGCATATTTACGTGCGCCCGCAGAAGCTTGCATGATGACTGGTGCATTGACTTCATCGGCAGCAGCCATGATGGCTTGCACCTGTTCAAGATTATTCACGTTGAATGCTGGTAATCCATAAGCATTCTCTGCAGCGTGGTCCAATAATTGGCGCAAAGATACAAGAGCCATTGCTATTTCCTTAAATTAAAATTTATTTCACATTCACAATCTTGAGGGTGTTTGTTCCGCCAACCTGTCCCATCGGCTCACCCACAGTTAAAACAATTGCGTCGCCAGCGGCAACAACACCTAATTTCTTAATTCTTGCCTCTGCTTGCTCTAAAGCAGTGTCCCTGTCATTGCTGGTATCCAAATGCAAGGGATGTACGTTTCTGTATAACGCCATTGCTCTTTGACTTGCCAATTTGGTGGTCATCGCAAAAATAGGCACTTGAATTTTGTGGCGGCTCATCCACAAAGCAGTTGAACCAGAATCAGTCAAAGCTGCAATTGCTTTCACACCCAAGTGATAGGCCGTGAACAAAGCTCCAAAAGCGATTGATTGGTCAATGCGCGTGAATTTTTGATCAAAGAAGTCTGCGTCCAAATGATGAACTTCAGTTTTTTCAGCTTCTAAACAAATGGCAGCCATCTGTAAGACAGTTTCAACTGGATATTGACCTGATGCTGTCTCGGCTGAAAGCATCACAGCGTCTGTGCCATCCAAAACGGCATTGGCCACATCGCTGACTTCTGCTCTTGTTGGCACTGGATTTTGAATCATTGACTCCATCATTTGAGTCGCAGTGATCACCACCTTGTTTGCTTCTCGGGCCAAACGAATCATTCGCTTTTGCAGTGCTGGCACACTCGCATTGCCAACCTCAACTGCTAGGTCGCCACGAGCGACCATGATGCCATCACTGACTTCCAAGATACCTTCTAAAACTCCTGGCATCACAGCTTCAGCGCGCTCAATTTTGGCAATCAGTTTTGTTTTGTGCCCAAATTCTTTGCTGGCGGCATCAGCTAGGCCACGAGCGATTTTCATATCCTCAGCATTTTTAGGAAAGCTGATCGCAATGTAATCGGCGCCCAAGGCCACTGCTGTTTTTAAATCTTCTTTATCTTTGTCGGTCAAGGCAGGGGCAGTCAATCCACCGCCTGCACGATTGATGCCTTTGTTATTTGAAAGCTCGCCACCCAATTCAACAATGGTATGAATGCATGAACCTTGAACACCTTCAACTCGAATCACCAACAAGCCATCATTGAGCAATAACTTGTCGCCCACCTTCACATCATTCGGTAAATTTTTGTAATCAAGACCAACTTTGTTTTGATCACCCAAGGTGCAGTTAGCATCAAGCGTGAATTTTTCGCCAGCCTTCAAAATAATTTTGTTATTTTCAAATTTACCGACTCTGATTTTTGGGCCTTGTAAATCTGCCATGATGGCGACTTCACGACCAGCCGTTTTAGAAACCTCTCTCACGAGCTGGGCTCTGGCTTGATGATCTGCTGCAGTGCCGTGAGAGAAATTTAAGCGGACAACATCAACGCCCGCTTCTATCAATTTTTTTAGAACTTCCGCACTGCTTGATGCTGGACCCAAGGTCGCAACAATTTTTGTTGCACGCATTATTTATCCGCTCTTTCTGACAAGATAGCAAAGGCTGGCAAAGTTTTACCTTCTAAGAATTCTAAGAAAGCGCCACCACCAGTAGAAATGTAATCGACTTGTTTTTCAATACCGTACTTGGCTATCGCTGCCAAGGTATCACCGCCACCAGCGATTGAGAAAGCTGGGGAGTGAGCAATCGCAGCGGCCAACATCTTCGTGCCACCACCAAATTGGTCAATCTCAAACACGCCAATCGGGCCATTCCAAACAACTGTTCCTGCATGCGCGATGATGCTGGTTAGCTCGGCCGATGTTTTTGGACCCACATCCAAAATCATGTCATCAGGCTGAACATCGCTAGATGCCACTCTGTTAGCTCGCGCCAATGGTGATAACTCATTAGCAACCACCACATCCACAGGAATAGGCACACTCGCACCACGCTTGGCCATCAAGTCCATGATGGCTTTTGCTTCGTTCACCAAATCGGGCTCGGCCAATGATCTACCAATCGGTAGGCCTGCTGCCAACATGAAAGTGTTAGCAATACCGCCACCCACAATCAATTGATCTACTTTTTCTGCGAGAGATTTGAGAATCGTTAATTTTGTTGAAACCTTTGATCCAGCAACAATTGCTACCAATGGGCGCTTTGGATCAGTCAATGCTTTACCCAAAGCATCAAGCTCAGCCGCCATCAAAGGACCAGCACATGCAACGGGTGCAAACTTGGCCATGCCATGAGTGGTTGCTTCCGCACGGTGGGCAGTACCAAATGCGTCATTGACATAAACGTCACACAAGCTGGCCATTTTTTGAGCCAACTCATCATTGTTTTTCTTTTCACCTTTATTCAAACGGCAATTTTCTAAAAGGACCAAATCACCTGGCTGAATCTCAAAGCCGCCTTCTACCCAGTGACTGATCAAAGGAACTTTGCGTTCCATCAGTTCAGCGATTCTGTCAGCAACTGGTGCCAATGTGTCTTCAGGTTTAAATTCGCCTTCAGTTGGACGTCCAAGGTGAGATGTCACCATCACGGCTGCGCCAGCATCCAAAGCTAATTTAATGGCTGGAATAGATGCTCTGATGCGTGTGTCTTCGGTGATATTGCCTGCATCATCTTGGGGAACGTTCAAATCAGCCCTGATGAAAACCCGCTTACCTTTTAACTGACCATTGGCGGCCAAGGTGGAAAGACGATTAAATTGAAGTTTTGATGTGCCTGGCATAGCGAATTTTCGACAAAAGACAAGAAAGTAAGATTTTACCTTTTTACGATCAATCCTGAGTCTTTTTTAAGTCAAAACAAGCCTAATGGCCGTGAAAGCCAACATCCCCAGAATAATCGTTAAAAGCATGCTTCTTGTGAGCCAAAAAGCAATGATTGAGCAAACCCCACCCCAAAAATAGGGGGAAGTGATATCCATGTCGCTGGAACCCTCAGTGAAAAACATCTCAGGGGCAATAATGGCCACCAAAGCAGCTGCGGGGGCATACCTCAGTGCATTTTGAAGTGTCTCTGAAAGCTCCATGCGCTCACCCACCAAAAGGAAAAAGCCTCTGGTGATGAATGTGATCAGGGTCAAACCAAGAATCACCGCCCAAATTTCAAAAGAGTTCAAATCACACTCCTTTCTTTTTTGTTGAAGCGATCACACATGGTTCCAACCAAAATGGCCACAATGACAGCCAAAACAATGCTGAGCTTATAAGGCAAATCATTGGCCAATAGTGCCACCAGTAGAGCAGATAAAGCTGCCAACCTAGCCGATAACTGATCGAGCATTGGCAACAAAATAGCTATCAAGGCCAGGGTTCCGGCAAAGCCCAAGCCCCATGAATCCGGGACTGCCCCAGCAAGAAAAATACCGGCCAAAGATCCGGTTTGCCAGATAGACCAGTTTGTTAGGGACATGCCCAAGAAAAAGGGTAAATGAGACGGGTCTTTTTGATATTTTGGGAATCTAGACATGAACAAAGCAAAATTTAGATCACCATTTAAGTAACCCAAGACCGATCTTTTCCAAAAGCTTTTGTTTTTGAAATATGGTTGAATACCAGCGCTAAAAATGATGAACCTCAAGTTCACAATGATGGCTGTGACAAAAATGGTCCACAAGGGAAAATCCCCTGCAATCAGTGGCAAAGCAGCCAATTGAGCGGAACCTGCGTACACAAACAGTGACATTCCAATGGCTTGCCAGGTCGTCAGACTTGATTCAGCCATGGCCATGCCAGTGACCAAAGCCCAAGTAAAGATCGCAAAACCAGCTTTTGACATGGTTTTACTGCCATCCTGCATGGTTTTCTTTTGCTCAGCAGACCAAGCCAACATAATTTTTCCTCTGATGAAGCAAAGATTATAAGTAGCCCTGATTTAAAGGACATAGCCATCTACCTGTGGCTGTTTTACAATGGCGCTTCAACCCATTTTTCTCAGAATTTAGGAAACAAACCATGTCAATGGCAAATCGTGATGGCTTTATTTGGATGGACGGCAAGATGGTCCCTTGGAGAGACGCAAACATCCATGTGTTAACTCACACACTTCACTATGGCATGGGTGTTTTTGAAGGCGTGAGAGCCTACAAGACTGATGCTGGTCCAGCAATCTTCCGTTTGAAAGAGCACACACGTCGCTTATTCAATTCAGCAAAAATCTTCCAAATGAAGATGAACTACACCGAAGAGCAGATTTCCAAAGCAATCATTGATGTTGTTAAAGAAAATAAATTGGCATCTTGCTACATTCGTCCGATTGTTTGGATCGGCTCTGAAAAACTAGGTATTTCTGCAAGAAGTAATTCAATTCATGCTGCAGTTGCTGCATGGGAGTGGGGTGCTTACTTAGGTGAAGATGGTTTAAACAAAGGTATTCGCGTTAAAACTTCTTCATTCACAAGACATCATGTGAACGTTTCTTTGGTGAGAGCCAAAGCATCTGGTTACTACATCAATTCAATCCTTGCCAATCAAGAAGTGACTGCGCAAGGTTACGATGAGGCTCTCCTGCTAGACACCGACGGTTATGTATCAGAGGGTTCAGGCGAGAACGTGTTCATTGTTAGAAATGGCATTATTTACACTCCTGATTTAGCTTCATGTTTAGATGGCATTACTCGTGATGCTATCTTTACCATTGCTAAAGACCTTGGTATTGAAGTTAAAGAAAAGCGCATCACACGTGATGAGATGTACTGCTGTGATGAAGCTTTCTTCACTGGTACAGCTGCTGAAGTAACGCCTATTCGTGAGCTTGATGATCGCATCATCGGTGATGGCACACGCGGTCCAATCACGACAAAAATTCAGCAAATATTCTTTGATGCAGTAGCCGGCAAGAGCGATAAATATCGTCACTGGCTAACGGTGGTTTAAGAACACTCAGATAGCCGAGGTCATGATGAATCAGCAAAGTGTTATCAAGGTGGATGGTCATAAAGACTTGCCACTTCACTGCCCAAACAATAACTCTCCTGCTTGGAGCATGCACCCTCGTGTCTTCCTCGATGTGCTAACAACAGGTCATGCCAAGTGCCCTTACTGCGGCACTGAATATGAACTTCTCCCTGGCACAAAGCCACACGGTCATTAAGATGGTGAAGATACTCATCATTGCACCCAATTGGATTGGTGATGCAGTGATGACTGAGCCTCTGATATCTCAACTTAAAAAAAATAATCCCAACAGTCAGATTGATGTTTTAGCTACCCCATGGGTGGCTAGCATCATGAAAGCAATTCCGGCTGTTGATCAAATCATCACCGCTGATTTTCAGCACGGTGCATTGCAATGGAAAGAACGCAAAGCTCTGGCCAAACAATTGGCCTTAAACGCCTACACACATGCTTATGTTTTACCCAATAGTTTTAAATCAGCATTGATTCCGTGGCTTGCGAAGATTCCTAACAGAATTGGCTATCAAGGTGAAATGCGTTGGGGCTTGATCAATCAAGCTCATAAAAATCCATCACGCTCACATCGTCCACCGATGTCGAGTCACTATTTTGCTCTGTCAGGCAGCACGTCGTCAGAAGTACCTGAGCCACATCTATCACTGCCTGATGCAATGATCACTCATAGCCAACAAAGGCTTCAAAAAATTCAGGCGCATCAAGATCTTTATGTTTTATGTCCTGGTGCTGAATATGGTCCTGCCAAACAATGGCCAATCGAACATTTTGGACAACTAGCTAAAAATATCATCGAAACAAAAGAAAATTCTTTGGTAGTTATCTTGGGAAGTAAGAAAGAGTTTGCCATTGGCAGTGATATCGCTTCAATGAGTACTCATCCAGATAAAGTGATTAATTGGTGCGGCCAAACCAGTCTTGAAGATGCCATGGCAACTATCAGCAAAGCCACGGCCGTGATCAGCAATGATTCTGGTTTGATGCATATCGCTGCAGCATTCAGACGCCCCCAGGTGGCTATTTTTGGCTCTAGCGATCCGAGGCATACGCCACCACTGTCCAAACTCGCGTCGATACATTGGCTACATCTTGAATGTAGTCCCTGCTTCAAGAGGACTTGCCCTCTTGGTCATTTGAAATGTTTAGTGGACATAGAAGTGAAAGACGTCCTAAACTCTGTCAATCAACTAACTCACTAAAAATACCATGCCAAGTCAAGCCAGATTGTTTCAAATGCCAGAAGAAGTCATCGAAGCTTGGCGTGAATCATTGCATCGCAATGATTTGGATGGATCCATTGATCTTTGGATGGATGAGGATTCAATCACCTGCATATTGCCGGGTGGTAAACGCTTGAGTGGTCATGCTGAACTGCGCGAGGGTCTCAAGAAAATACTTGAAGATCATTTTCTATGGCTTGATCCAATCCAAGTGATTGGTCATACAGGCATTGGAATATCTTTTTTTGACTCAACCGAAGCTGTTCGCTTAGAGGCTGAGCAAATTGAACCGGAGTTTTTCTTGAACTTCACTTATATCTTGGTTCAAGGCCCGATGGGCTGGAGAATCGCTCATATACACACAAGCCCGGCACAAGAAGAACATATTCAGTTGCCAAGCACCATTCACGGCTTTCACTAATAAAACACTTTAAGAACTATTTTTGTTTTTGTTGAATCAGTTCTTGACGGTATAAATCCTGAATTTGTCTAGCGCGAGCATCAATTTCTGAAGACTGATAAAAATCAGCATCTCCAGCTAGCTTAGCAAAACGCATCTGCTCAATCGCAGCCACCCATGCGCCATCAGCAACATATTTTTCTGCCAATGCAGCATGCTGAAGAGCTTTTTTACCTGATTGAGCATAGGCTCTTGCCAACAGATCCCACCATATTGAATTTTCAGGCTGTGACCTTGTTTGGGTTTTTAGCCAATTGATTGCTTGATCAAACTGACGAGTTTTTAATTGGCCTTCTACTGTCAAAATATTTAGAGATCTTGATTGAGGATGAGTGGCCTTGATTTGAGCTAGTTGCTTCAGTCCCTCTGCGTGCTGGCCTTTGGCATACAAAATATCAATCGCGGTCGTCTCTAAAGAAAGGCTGGAGCGCTGTACCGGAGATCCTTGTGCAGAGACTGTCTGCATCAACACCCTGCTCTTTTGTAAATAAGACTCTGCCTCGCTTATTTTTTGCTGCTTTAAATTTAATAAGGCCAGACCGTAATTACCTTCTAATTGCTTGATAGGCTCAGCTTTTCTTGCAAGGCTCTCATAAAATTGTTTTAGTTCTGGGTAATTACTTGAGCTGGTCGTTTGTAACAAACGAGCACGAGCTTTCAATAAATAAAACTCAAGCGATGAATTGACCTTTGGTTTAGTCAAACCTCGGACTCGATCTTGCATATCTGCAATTCGGTCGGTTGTCAGTGGGTGAGTTCTCACATAACCAGGAACACCACTTTCCATGATGCTATTCGCTCTTTGCATTCTTTGGAAAAAATCTGGCATGCCTTGCACATCAAATCCGCCTGCCTGAAGAATCTGAAAGCCAACACGATCAGCCTCTCGTTCAGCATCTCTAGAGTATGCCAATTGGTTTTGTATGGCCAAAGCCTGGCCACCGACCGCAAGACCCTGAGCGGCATTTGGATTCCGACTTGCAGCAACGGCCGCCAAGATAATAGATGCCAAAGCAATCATTGAATTAGTGCCTTGCTGGCTGAACATACGAGCAATGTGTTTTTGAGTGACGTGACCGATTTCATGACCAAGCACGGAAGCTAGTTCAGATTCTGTTTCTGCAGAAACAATCAAACCAGTGTGCACACCAATAAAGCCGCCTGGCAAAGCAAAAGCGTTGATGCTTTTATCGCGCACACCAAATAATTCAAAACTTACTGCAAAGCTTCCACGACCCTCTAGACCGGCGATACCTTGCCTTCTAGCTGTATCAATTAAATGCTGGCCAATCGTATTTAGATAGTCATGAAAAACTGCATCTTTTGCATAATCTGGATCTCTGCGAATATCGCGCATGATGCGCTCACCCAACAGTCTTTCATCAATAGGGGACAAAGTTGCGCTTGATGAATCGCCTAAATCAGGTAAAACCAATTGAGGTTGCTGCATTCTTTTGCTGGGAGGCGCAAATTCAGAACCAGCTCTCGGCGACTGCATGGTCCGATCAATATTATCTTGCGCAAGCCTGTTGTTATCGACATGAGCCAATAAACAACTTGGATAAAAAATCAAGGCGAGCGATCCCGCCATTAATTTTTGCGCAACTTTATTCTTTTTACGATTCATATCCCTAATTATGGTACAAATACCGCATGAACAAACTGACTCATTTTGACGAAACTGGACAAGCCCACATGGTAGATGTTGGCCAAAAGGCTCACACACACCGTATTGCAACTGCTACTGGCAGTATACAAATGCAGAAAAGTACATTTGACATGGTGATGTCTGGAAGCCATAAAAAAGGAGATGTGATTGGCATCGCCAGAATTGCGGCCATCCAAGCCACTAAAAAGAGTCCTGATTTGATTCCTTTGTGCCACCCCATTGCACTGACCAGGGTCGCCGTTGAATTTACCCCCGATGAATCTAATTCAACCATCCACTGCACCGTGACCACAGAGAACATTGGTCAAACCGGCGTAGAGATTGAAGCATTAACCGGCGTTCAAATCGGCTTGCTCACCATTTACGATATGTGTAAAGCTGTTGATCGTGGCATGGTAATCAAAGAAGTCAAACTACTCGAGAAGAGCGGTGGCAAATCAGGGACTTGGGTAGCAGAGAAGTAAGAATTTTTAACTCAATAAAAAAGGCGAAGAAATCTTCGCCTTTTTTATTGCACTTCTGATTTATTCAGCTCTTACTTGCAATCACTTGGTAAAAGTTTTGCAGGCAGCGTTGTTGCGGGTGACTTACACGACCAAATACCTGCCCATGGT
>JACCDQ010999059.1_pt1 | contig 13018 bp, 10 predicted proteins | sample 7446031 | NCBI WGS metagenome assembly JACCDQ01 (sample SAMN15323442, study PRJNA562643) | freshwater metagenome | isolation source: river surface water | place: USA:Blue River Watershed | collected 2017-08-17 | reverse complement strand
TCTTTCACGGCCATCTCGGCCACGATGCCCACGCCCAAACCTAAACGCACGTAGGTCTTGATGACGTCTGAGTCAATCGCTTCGAGGGCGATGCGTGGGGTGAGGTTTTTGGCGGCAAAGGCTTTGTCAATACGGGTGCGGCCAGTGAAGGAGGGGTGGTAAGTGATGATGGGTTCAGCTGCCAAGTCTTCCAGTGTGATGCGCACTTTGCCAGCGAGTGGGTGCGACTTGGGGATGACCAACATGTGCTCCCACTCGTAGCAGGGCAGTGTGACCAGCTCGGGGTATTCAGAGAGTGATTCGGTGGCAATGCCAATTTCAGCCACTTCGTCCATCACCATTTGCGCCACTTGTGCGGGCGCGCCTTGGTGCAGGCTGATGTTGACGTTGGGGTAGGTCTCGCGCAGCTTGGCCACAGGCACGGGCAGCACATAGCGGGCTTGGGTGTGGGTGGTGGCGATGGACAAGGTGCCACTGTCTTCGGCGCTGAACTGTTCGCCAATGCGTTTGAGGTTGCCTACTTCGCGCAAGATGACTTCGATGCTGCGCAGCACGTGTTGGCCTGGTTCGGTCACGCGCTTGAGGCGTTTGCCGTGGCGCGAGAAGATTTCGATGCCCAGCTCTTCTTCCAGCTCGATGATGGCTTTCGAGACGCCAGGCTGAGAGGTGTGGAGCGATTTGGCCACCTCGGTGAGGTTGAGGTTGCGGCGAACGGCTTCTTGGACGAAACGGAATTGATGTAGGTTCATGGCGCGACTGAGTGATGTGCCGCGTCATTATGCCTTGCGCATCTAACTATTCGTTTCTTTATGCCTTTGTATTCCCTGTCTTGGCGTTTGATGGCGTTTTTTACGCAGCATTGTTGGCGCGGCCCAACGCAATGTCGGCGAGCAAATCGAGCAAGCTGCTTTGCTCACCCACGGCGGGCTGGCAGCTGATGTCGATCAAGGGGTGGTCTGCTTTTAATGTGGCGATGAGCTGAGGCAAGTCTTCGCGCGCGTGTCTGCCCACGCCTAAGAACATGGGCACCACGCAGAGGCTGGTGGCACCTTCGGCCACCAAGGCTTTGGCCACATGGGGCAGGTCGGGTTCTGTCAGCTCAAGGTAGGCGCAGCGCACCACGGTGCTGGGCGCGCGCTGGGCAATGCGCTCGGCCACCGCTTGGATGGGTTTGTGCCACAAAGGATCACGTGAGCCGTGCGCAAACAAAATGATGGCGTGCATAAAACCTTATTGACGAATGACCAGCCAGCCAAAAGCAGCCAGCGAGGCGAGGGTATAGAGCAGCCCAGGCGCTGCGGCGGCAAACCAAGGTGCCCAAGCGTTGATGTTGCCCACGTAACTCGACACGTTGTTGAGCAAGAAAAAGCTGATGCCCGCCAAGACACCACCAAATACATGGCTGGCTATGTTGCCGCTGCGGAAATGCAGATAGGCAAATGGCAGGGCCAGCACCACCATCACCAAACAGCTGAGGGGGTAAAACACTTTCTTCCAGAACTCAATTTCAAAGCGTTGGGTGGTTTGGTTGTTGGCGCTGAGGTGGCGGATGTATTGAAACAAATCAACCGTGCGCATGCGGTTGGGTTTGAGCAACGCGACCGAAATCATTTCGGCGGAAATGTCGGTAGACCAGCGTTGTTCGCTCGTGTTTTGGCGCTGTAGGGTGTTTTCACTCCTGAGCTGGTTGCGTTCGACTTGGTGCAAATTCCATGCGTCGTCTTTCAAAATATCGGCTTGGTCGGCTTTGATCAGGGCAGACCAGTTGCCATCTTTGTCAAATTCAAAAATGCGGATGCCTTTGGGGTTGCCATCGCTGGTGAGGGTGTTGATATTGACAAAGATTTTTCGGTCGTCTTGTGTTTCTCTGAGCCAAGCACCTGTTTGTCCCACCTTGATTTGTGAACCCATGTATTTGACTTTGAGAAATTGGCCATAGCGGTCACACAGGGGCGAGATGTAGTCGCCTACAGCAAATGTGAACACCACAAAGCCTAAGCCAAGTCCAATCAAATTGCGTAGCGCAAGCGTGGGGCCTAAGCCGCTGGTGCGCAAGATGGTGAACTCTGAACTTTGCGCCAGTCGGGCCATCACAAAAATCGTGCCGATCAACACAGAGATGGGCATGAGGTCGTACAAGCGACTGGGGACAAGCAAGAGGACAAACATGAAGGCATGTTTTAGCTCGTACACGCCGTTGTTTTTGCCAACGTGTTGCAGTTCATCGACAAAGTCAAAGAAGAAAAACAAAGCGAGGAAACAAGCCGTGACAAAGGCCACTGCCACCACGACCTCGCCATAGATGAGTCTTCGGATCGTTTTCATTTGGACGTGGCCTTACTGGAGGATTTGGGGATCAGTTGTCGCCAACTCCAGTTGTTGTGTCGAAACATGAGCCAGGTCATGGCGATCACAAAAACGCCGCCATGCAGCACGATCAACAAGGGCAAAAACTGAAATTTGCCACTGCCCACCCAGCTTTGACTCATGTTGATGAAGTTGTAATAAGTGACAAAAGCAAACAGTGCGAGCGCCAGGTTGCCGCCTCGACCGACGCGGTGGTTGGCACTGGTGATGGCCAGCGCGATGATGAGCAAGTTAAAGGCGGCAAACATCAAACCCAAGCGCCACGCCAGTTCACCCATGTTGCGCTGGGTGGGGTTGTTCAGTAGATCCCAGCTGGAGATGGCTTTGGGTGGGATGGCTTCACTTTCCACCATGGATTTGCTGATGCGTGTGCCGTACTCTCGGAAAACGCTGATTTTGAGTTCTTGTTCGCCAACGGCTTGTTCTACCCGTTGACCATTGTTGAGTATCAAAAACTGCTCGTCTTTGATGGTTTCAACATGCCCCGTTTTTGAGGATGTCATGGATTGCTTGCCATGGTCATTGGACGAAATGAAAACGTTTTTGCCCTCTTTGTTTTCGAGGCTGTCTTTGTCTACAAAAAACACACGCAGGCCATTGGACGATTCTTGAAATTGGCCAGGTGCCACGCGCTCTAGGTCGCCACGGCGCTCGAAGCGGTCTTTGAGTTCGCTCACACGTTGGTTGGACCATGGCCAAACCAACAGCACCAAAACGCTCACGCCAATCAACATGGGCCATGCAAATCGCAGAATGGGTGAGAGCAGCGAACGCAGGCCACGGCCACTGACCAACCAAATCACCATTTCGCTTTCAAGGTACATGCGTGACAAGGTGCCGACGACCGAGATGAACAGGCTCATGGTGAGCACGGTGGGCAAGTGCCCCATCATGGTGTAGCCCATGACCAAACTGATTTCCGCAGGGTTAACGCTGCCGCTGGATGCCTGGCTCAGGGTGCGGATGAGCATCATCGTCATCACAATGGTGAGCAAGACGATGAGGGTGGCACCAAAACTGCGGGCCAGCTCTTTACGAATAGAGGAATGGAATAACATCAGCGACAGAGGAAAACCGCAATTATGAACTTCGAGCTCAAGACCCTAGATTTACACACAGCAGCAGCCCATAAAACAGATGCGCTGATTATCTTGGTATCCGCCAAGGACAAGCCTAGCAAAAGCGTTTTGGCGCAACTTATTTCGGATGCTCGCAAAAGCGGCGATCTAGATGAGTCGCCAGCCAAGCTGCTCACCGTGTGGCAACCCCAAGGCGTGGCTGCCACGCGCGTGGTGTTGGTGTCGTGTGCGGATGGCTCTGCTGTTCAAGTACGTAAGGCCGTGACAGCTGCCGTGGTTGCTGTGAAGGCTGCCAAGCCCGCCCACATCACCGTATGTTTGGCTGATGCTGCAGACCAGCGCCTGCAAGCCGCTGCACAAGCTGTTGCTGATGCGAGCTATGTGTACACCGCCACCAAGCCCTCGGCCAAAGCCTCCACCCTCAAGCGCGTGGTGTTGGCTTTGCCTACGGCCGAAAAGACCAAAACAGCCAAAGCGGCTTTTGAATGGGCTAAAGCCCAAGTCGCGGGTGTGTCATTGGCCAAAGAGTGGGGCAACCGACCCGCCAACCATGCCACGCCCACCCACTTGGCCAAAGTGGCACAAGACTTGGGCAAGAAAGCGGGCATCAAATGCCAAGTACTTGGCCCCAAAGAAATCGAAAAACTCGGCATGGGGTCCTTCGCCGCCGTGGCCCGTGGCTCGGTGGAGCCTTTCCGTTTCATTGTGTTGCAGTACACGGGTGCCGCCAAAACCGTCGCCCCCACTGTGTTGGTGGGCAAGGGCATCACGTTTGACACGGGAGGTATTTCGCTCAAGCCCGGCCCAGGCATGGACGAGATGAAGTTTGACATGTGCGGGGCGGCTAGTGTGTTGGGCACGTTTGAGGCCTTGTCGCACTTGAAGCCAGCCATCAATGTGGTCGGCCTCATCCCCACTTGCGAAAACATGCCTGACGGTACCGCGTTGAAACCAGGTGATGTCATCACCAGCATGAGTGGTCAAACCATCGAGGTGCTCAACACCGATGCGGAGGGGCGCCTGATTTTGTGCGATGCCTTGACTTACGCCACACGTTTCAAGCCTCGCGCAGTGATTGACATTGCCACACTCACGGGGGCGTGTGTGATTTCGCTCGGCCATGTGCGCAGCGGCTTGTTCTCCCCATCGGATGATTTGGCCAATGCCTTGTTTGCGGCAGGCGAAGCTGCTCTGGACCCTTGCTGGCGCTTGCCCTTGGACGATGAATACGCAGAAGGTCTCAAGTCCAATTTTGCTGATGTGGCCAACGTGGCAGGGCGCGATGGCGGCTCGATCACCGCTGCCAAGTTCTTGCAGCGTTTCGCCAAAGACTACCCATGGGCGCATTTGGACATTGCAGGCTCCGCTTGGAAAAGTGGTGCAGCCAAAGGCGCGACGGGTCGCCCTGTGGGCTTGTTGCTGCAATACCTCTTGGGTAGCGCCAAAGCAAAATGACCGAAATCGCCTTTCACTTCAACGCGCCTGACAAACTGGCCTATGCCTGCCGCTTGTTGCGCAAAGCCGTGGCCAGCGGCGCGCGTGTGGTGGTGACGGGCGAGCCTGCCTCACTGCAAGCATTGGACACATTGCTGTGGACGTTTTCGCCGCATGAGTTTGTGGCGCACTGCCGAGCTGGCAGCCCAGCCGAGCAGCTGATGGCATCACCCGTGGTGTTGGCCGCCAAGATTGAAGGTGGCCCCGAGTTGCCGCACCATCAAGTGCTTTTGAATTTGGGTGCTGACGTGGCTGCTGGCTATGAGCGTTTTGAGCGCACCATCGAGGTGGTCAGCCTCGATGAAGAAGACCGCCAGCTGGCGCGTCAGCGCTGGAAACACTACGCGGATCGCGGGTATTCCATCACGCGTCATGATCTGAAGTTGAAGGAAACTTCGGCCTGATTTTTTCTCACTGTTTTAACCCCATAGGAGTTCTTGCATGCATCTTTCTTTCAAATTGACAGCCGTTGCAACGTTGGCAGCCATCAGCAGTTTGGCCTTGGCGCAAGATCAGGTGGTCAAAATTGGCCACGTGGGCCCAGTCAGTGGTGCGATTGCCCATTTGGGCAAAGACAACGAGTGGGGTGCACGTTTGGCCATTGAAGAACTCAATGCCAAGGGAGTCAGCATCAATGGCAAGAAAATCAAATTTGAATTGGTGGCTGAAGACGATGCGGCCGACCCCAAGCAGGGCACAGCTGCTGCGCAAAAACTGGTGGATGCCAAAGTCAGTGGCGTGATTGGCCACTTGAACTCAGGCACCACTATCCCAGCGTCCAAGATTTACAGCGATGCAGGTATTCCACAAATTTCGCCATCGTCCACCAATCCCAAATACACACGCCAAGGCTATAAGACAGCCTTCCGCGTGGTGGCGGACGACGTGCATTTGGGCGGCACCTTGGGGCGTTATGCGGTGAATGAACTCAAAGGCAAATCTATTGCCGTGATCGATGACCGCACGGCCTATGGCCAAGGCGTGGCTGAAGAATTTGAAAAGGCCGTGAAGGCGGCAGGTGGCAATTTGGTGGGCCACGAGTTCACCACCGACAAAGCCACAGACTTTATGCCCATCTTGACCACGCTCAAGGGTAAGAAGCCAGACATCATTTTCTTCGGCGGCATGGACGCCGTGGGTGGCCCAATGATGAAGCAAATGAAATCGCTGGGCATCAAAGCCAAGTTCATGGGCGGCGACGGCATTTGCACCAACGAAATGATCAAGCTTGCGGGTGACGCCATGGCTGATGGTCAGGTGGTCTGCGCCGAGGCTGGCGGTGTGGACGGCGCTTTGAAAAAGGGCATGGACGATTTTGGGGCCAAGTTCAAGAAGCGCTTCAACGACGATGTGAAGTTGTATTCGCCTTATGTGTATGACGCCGTCTTTGTGATGGTGGATGCGATGCAGCGCGCCAAATCCACAGAGCCAGCCAAGTACTTGCCTGAGTTGGCAAAGACGACGGGTTACAAAGGCGTGACAGGCACGATTTCGTTTGACGCCAAGGGCGACATCAAGAACGGTGCTTTGACGCTTTACACCTTCAAAGCAGGCAAGCGTGATCAAATCGCGGTCGTGCGCTGAGTTTTAATGGCAGCTGCCGCTTAAAAACCACCCTCGGGTGGTTTTTTTACGCGTATTCGAAAAATAAATACCCATATAAATCAACAGCTTAGTTAATTATTTTTATTTTGAGTTTAATTTTTTTTGGGAATGTGTCCACCGAATGAAACTCTGAGGCGTTGATTCCTCACTAAGTTCTCAGGAGCCTAAATTGGATAAATCAGTAGTTCAGATCGAGTCGCCAAATGTTGCTGTGGAGCGTCGCTTCAAAATCGTGTCTTGCGAAAAGACCGGCATCAAAGCTACGTTCGATCGCATCCGCGCCCAGCTTGCTCAAGAAGCCGAGCAGCGCAGCCGACCCGCTTCTCGCATGTACTCAGGATTCCGCGCTGTCAAAGCCTGATTTCCACACCAATTTTTAAGGGCGCCTTGATGGCGCCCTTTTGTTTGTACCCTAATTAGCTATTTTTATATTAAATTGACGTTTTTATACACCTTGCGGTGTATGGACCATTTTTGTTGATTTGCCGATAATCACGCGCGATTGCTCCATCACGCGAGGTTATTTTGTTTTCTAGATTTACTAAATTTTTCTCTACCGATATTGCCATTGACTTGGGTACGGCCAACACCCTGATCTATACAAAAGAAGACGGCATCGTTTTGGACGAGCCTTCGGTGGTGGTGATTAAAAAAGAAGGCAAGTTCAACGGTAAGACCTCGGTGCTCGCAGTGGGGAACGACGCCAAAGCCATGTTGGGGCGTGTACCCAGCGGCATCGAAGCCATTCGCCCAATGAAGGACGGCGTGATTGCCGATTTCACCGTGACCGAGGTGATGCTCAAGCACTTCATCAAGCTGGCGCATCCACACATGTTGTTCAAACCCAGCCCGCGCATTGTGATTTGTGTGCCCTGTGGTTCAACCCAAGTGGAGCGCCGCGCCATTCGCGAATCAGCCTTGGGTGCGGGCGCATCAGAGGTGTATTTGATTGAAGAACCCATGGCAGCCGCCATTGGCGCAGGCTTGCCTGTGACCGAACCCTGTGGCTCGATGGTGGTTGACATTGGCGGCGGTACCACCGAGGTGGGCATTGTGTCGCTGGGTGGCATGGTTTACAAAAACAGCGCACGCATTGGCGGCGACAAGTTTGACGAAGCCATCGTCAACTACATTCGCCGCAACTTTGGCATGCTCATTGGCGAGCAAACTGCAGAGCGTATCAAAAAAGAAATTGCCAGCGCGTTTCCTACTGGCGAAGTGATGGAGATGGAAATCACGGGTCGCAACCTCAGCCAAGGCGTGCCGCAAAGTTTCGTCATCAGCTCTACAGAAATTCTGGAAGCGCTGACTGACACGCTCAACAACTTGGTGTCTACCGTCAAGATTGCGTTGGAGAGCACGCCACCCGAGCTCAGTTCAGACATTGCCGAGCGCGGCATCATGCTCACAGGGGGTGGCGCTTTGCTGCGTGACTTGGACCGTTTGATTTCAGAAGAAACAGGCCTGCCAGTGCTCATCGCAGAAGACCCTCTCACGTGCGTGGCACGTGGTTGCGGCATGGCGTTGGATCAGTTGCACAGCGTCAGCGGCATCTTTACGGCAGATTGACGCGCTGGGTGCCAAAGGCCCCGCGCCTTGTGGCTCTGGCCCTGCTGCTGACTTGGCGGGGGGCGGGCGCTAGGCCCGAACAAGCTGCGCTGCGTCGAACGCTTGTGACTTAAGCAAGCTCTGCAATCAACTCAATTTCCACGCAAGCACCCAAAGGCAATTGCGCCACGCCAAACGCGCTGCGTGCGTGAGCGCCTTTGTCGCCAAACACTTGGCCGATGAGTTCGCTGCAGCCGTTGGTGACCAAGTGGTGTTCGGTGTAGTCGGGGCTGGAGTTGACCAAGCTCATCACTTTGACGATGCGTTTGACTTTGTTCAGGTCACCCACAGCAGCGTGCAGTGTGCCCAACAAATCCACAGCCACTGCGCGTGCAGCTTGTGCGCCTTCTGCGGTTTGCATGGTTTTGCCCAATTGGCCAGTCCATACCTTGCCGTCTTGTTTGGCGATGTGGCCGCTCAAAAACACCAAGTTGCCTGTTTGCACAAAAGGCACATAAGCCGCAGCAGGCACAGCCACGGGAGGCAGGGTGATGTTCAGGGCTTGGAGTTTGTCGTAAACGCTCATGTTGGATTCCTCATTTCAATTCAAGGATTTTAAGAGCGCTTAGTTTTGAGTTTGGGACTGAGACTGCGATTGAGACTGTGTTTGTCCAGACCCAGTCACCAACTCCGAAGCCGGCTGCACCGTGACCGCCACCTCCAGCGTGTGGCTAGCGCCGCCATGAATCACACCACGCACAGGCGATACATCGGCGTAATCGCGGCCAATGGCCAAGGTCACATAGTCGATGCCGGGTGAGTTGAGGCCCCAGCGGTTGTTGGTGGGGTCAAGGTCAAACCATTGGCCGTGGGTGGCGAGCGCACCAGTTTTGGCCGTTTCGGCGGCATCGTCCAAATCGTTGGGCACGTACACCGACACCCATGCGTGCGAGGCATCACTGCCGATCAAACGGGTTTGGCCTGGCGGCACTTCGGTCACCAAATAGCCGCTCACATAGCGCGCAGCCAAACCCTGCGTGCGCAAGCAGCCGATGAGGATGTGTGCAAAGTCCTGGCACACGCCTTTGCGGCGCTTCAGGGCTTCGAGCGCAGGGGTGTTGATGTCGGTGCTGGCTGTCTCGTAGGTGAATTCTTGGTGGATGCGCGTCATCAAATCGCACGCGGCCACCAGCACAGGGCGTGCAGGGGTAAAGCTGGAACGTGCGTATTCGGCAAAGTCGGGGTGTGGTTGCACATAGGGCGAGGCAAACACGTATTCGGTGGCCGCGTCCCATGCCGCACCAGAGTGATACACAAAGTGTTCGCGCACGTTTTCCCATGCTGGTGTGGTCAGCGCTTGTTCTGGCGCATACGGCATGAAGTGTGTGTCAACCGTGCTTTTGGCCGTGATGCTTAAGCGCTCGTGCACCACTGGTAGCGAGAAGAAGGTGCGGTTGTTACCAAACACATCCACATGTGTGCTGGTGGCCGCTGGCGTGGGCGTGATGTGCAACTCGGCGTGTTGCACAGTTTGCGCAACATCGCTGCGTGGTAACAAATGCGCCATGTGTTGCGCCGTGTTGACCTGCGGCACATAGTGGTACGTGGTGGTGTGGGTGATGTAGAGCAACATGGCTTAAGCCCCCACGCTATCGGCATGGTCGGTGTGGCTGAAGTAACGCGCCGTGATGGCGTCAGACACATGCCATGCGGCTTGCATGCATTCGGTCAAACATGCACGCAAGTTGGGGTGATGGCCCACCGCGTTTGGTGTGCACAGTTTTTCTAAATCGGTTTGCTTCAAATCGGGGACCAAACGGGCCAAGGCATCAGGCTCTCCCATGGGGGTGTCGGCCAGTTTGGATAGACGCCCACGCAGTGTGCGTGCCACCCAAGCCAGTGATCGCGGGTTGTCGTTGTCTTGCACTAAAAGGTCAATCAATGGGGCTAATTCACGGCTTTGTTGGTACTGCGCTTGGAAGGTGATGGTGCTGTCAAACAGTGCCAACAGCGCGACATAGTGCGAACTGTTTTCGTCGGTGTTGTTGGCGTCATCGTGTGTGTTTTCAAAAGCACCGACTTCTACTGCCAAGTCGAGTGCCGATGACAAAAAGCCCAAACGTTCCACGTGGCGGCCAATGCTCAGCAGTTGCCAGCCGTCATCGCGTGTCATGCGGTCAGTTTGTGCGCCCGTGATGGCAGCGAGTGCAGAGCTGGCCGCATCCAGCGCTTGCATGGCTTGCACAGCAGAGAACTCGCGTTGTGAGCCTGACAACGCACAGTCAGCGCTGAACTGGTCCACGCAATGCACGATGGCGTTCCAGTGCTCAGGCGACAAACGTTCGCGCAGTGATGATGCAGCTTGGTGCAACGCACGCAAGTTGTAGCCCACGCTGGTGCTGTGGTCGTCTTGGTCAAGGCAGGCGATGAGGGTGCGTTCAAACACGCGTCGACGTGCCCCCATGCTGGGTGTGCTGGTGGCTTTGTCTTCGCCTGCGGCGTGTGCCGAGGGAGCGCCTGCAGGCACAAGGCCTTGACGCTGGGTGAGCAATTGCAACCATGCCCACAAGCTGCGCGAGGCGGGGTCTTCGCCGTTCAAAGCTTCGATGCACAGGCGCACCAAGCGCACCATGTTTTCGCTGCGTTCGGTGTAGCGACCCAGCCAATACAAGTTTTCTGCCGCACGGCTGGTGACCATGCGTTCGCGGTGCTTGAAGCCAGAGGCTGCGTTGTACTTGGGCAGCAAGCTGCTGCGGTCAATGTCGGCATGGGTTTGTACCCACACATCGGCGCTGCTGCCCCCCCGTTGCATCGACGCAATTGGGGCATTCGGTGCGGCAATGCGTGCCAAGCCGCCGGGCAACACACGCCACGCATCTTGGTCATCGCCAGCGCCGTTGCGCAAGGCAAACACGCGCAGCATGACAGAGCGTGGTACCACACCCTCTGTGTTGTTTTTCCAAGTCGGCATTTGCGACAAAGGCGTGTAGGCCTGCAAGGTGTATCGGTCGGGTTGGCGGGTGATGCGGCCCACCCACTCGTCGCGTTGCGCTTGGGTGAGTGTGCGACCCAAGGCCGCATCAAAGGTGCCGTGTGTGGCCGAGCCAGGGTAGGTGGGCTTGATGGCCATGTGTTCGAGTTGTGGCAGCACTGATGCCAAAGCTGCACGCTCGCCACACCACCAAGTGTCGAGTGCAGGCAGTTGCAGTTCTTCGCCCAATAATTTTTCGCTCAATGCGGGTAAGAAACCCAGCAACGCGGGCGACTCTAAAAACGCCGAGCCTGGTGTGTTGGCCACGACCACATGGCCCGCGCGCACGGCTTGCAACAAACCAGGAATGCCTAGCGTGGAGTCAGAGCGCAATTCGAGTGGATCTAAGAACTCATCGTCCATGCGCTTGAGCAGCACATGCACGGGTTCTAAGCCGCGCAGGGTGCGCAGGTACACGCGCTCATCCCGCACCGTGAGGTCATGGCCTTCGACGAGGGTCAGGCCCAAGTAGCGGGCGAGGTAGGCGTGTTCAAAATACGTTTCGTTGTACGGGCCAGGCGTGAGCAAAGCCACATGGGCATTGGCCCCTTCTGGGCTGTGCGCTTTGAGCGATTCCACCCACACGCGGTAGGTCGCTGCCAAGCGTTGAATGTTCATGGCTTCAAACGCTTGCGGGAACTGGCGCGAAATGAGCAAACGGTTTTCCAGCAAATAGCCCAAGCCCGAAGGCGCTTGCGTGCGTTGCGACACCACGGCCCAGTGGCCATCGGGGCCACGCGCCAAGTCAAACGCGGCAATGTGCAAGTGCGTACCGCCCACAGGTGCCACGCCGTGCATGGCACGCAGGTAGCCAGGGTGTCCTTGCACCAAGGCGGGCGGAATCATGGCTTCGCGAATCAGCTGTTGTGGGCCATACACATCGGCCATCACGCGTTCGAGCAAACGTGCGCGTTGCTTCACACCCACTTCGATGTGCTGCCAGCTGTCGGGGGTGACGATGAGGGGGAACAGGTCCAAGGCCCAAGGCCGTTGTGGCCCACCTTGGCTGGCGTACACGTTGTAGGTGATGCCGTTGTCGCGCACTTGGCGCGCCAAGGTTTGGGTGCGACGGTCGAGGTCATCCAGCCCAGTATTGCCGAGCTGTTCAAAAAATGTGCGCCAAGGGGAAGACAGACTCTGTGCGTCGGCCTCTTGTGTAATGCCTTTCGCTGTCGATGCAGGCGAACACTTGCCTTGCAACTCGTCAAAGTGCCCGCTGTCGGCGGGATGTGCGAGGCCTTTCAACGCGTCAACCAAACGCGGTGAGGCAACAGACGCTGAAGGGGGTGAGGATGGCTTTTGCACAGTGGCTGCATTGTCTCACCGCCTTCGGGGTTTGCCATGTTTGAATGGGCTGTTTAGACGCGTCGCAAATCCAGCGTGAACGGGAACTCTTTGCTGGCTGGCACCCCCACGGTGGCTTGCGGCACATCCAGTTTGCCCGGCGTATGGCCCAGCGGGAAAAAGCGCGACAAGCGCCGGCTTTCAGCCTCATACGCGTTGACGGGAAAGCTGTCGTAGTTGCGCCCACCTGGGTGCGCCACGTGGTACTGGCAGCCACCCACAGAGCGTTTCATCCAGGTGTCCACAATGTCAAAGGTCAGCGGCACATGCACGCCAATGGTGGGGTGTAAGGCTGATGACGGTGCCCATGCGCGGTAGCGCACGCCAGCCACGTATTCGCCCACCGTGCCCGTGGGTTGCAAGGGCAGCGGCGTGCCGTTCACCGTGATGGTGTGGCGGCTGGGGTTCAGGCCCGCCACATGCACCTCGATGCGTTCGAGCGACGAATCCACGTAGCGCACCGTGCCGCCACTCGACCCTTCTTCGCCCATGACGTGCCAAGGCTCCAAGGCGTTGCGCAGCGTGAGGTTGATGCCCAGTGTTTGCAAAT
>JACCDQ010813518.1_pt1 | contig 13018 bp, 14 predicted proteins | sample 7446031 | NCBI WGS metagenome assembly JACCDQ01 (sample SAMN15323442, study PRJNA562643) | freshwater metagenome | isolation source: river surface water | place: USA:Blue River Watershed | collected 2017-08-17 | reverse complement strand
AATAATTTTATAAATATCAGTTTAATTATTGATTATGGAGGATTTTATTAATAATTGTAGTCTTCAAAGTAATCAAAGTATTATAAATTTTATACGAAATTATTATTATACATTATCAAACGGAAATTTTATAAAATTTAGTGATTTTTATTACATAGTTTTACAATTTTCTTTTGAAGCAGATAAATATAAAGCACTTTTATGGATTATAAATAATTATAAGAATTATATTACTATAGGTAATGAATTATATTTGAATGTAGAAGATATTTACTGTATATGTAAAAGTTTAAATACAAAGTCTTCTTTAAAATTTGAAGAAGACTATAAATTGATGAAGCAATTGTATGAGGAATATATTTGTAAAAAAATAGAAAATATAACTATGTAAAAATTTTAAAATTTTTACAATAAAGCAAGTAAAACAAACAGCAAAATGGAAGAAGAAAATTTCTTTTTGAGTTATTGCTTCGAAAATAGCGAGTTAGATGTCAATTTTTTGATATTTATAACAAATTTTTACGAAAATATTGATAAAGAGTATATAGACTTTAATCAATTTTATCTTGAAGTATTAAATTTTTCTATAAAAGATAAGTATCTTGGATTACTATTTATTTTGAATAATTCATTAATATATCAAGATTATAAATTGTATCACGATAAATGTTTATTAAGTGTATCTAAAGTTTTAGAATTTTGTAAAACTTTAGATACAGAACAATCCAAAAAATTTTTATATAATTGGACAATTATGGTAGAACTTTATAAAAAATATCTATCATTAGACAAAAATTAAAAATATTTAGATTAATTATATGTTAAGAAATTCTGTAGAATATGTAAAATCTAAAAAAATTAAACCATTAGAACATCAAAAATTAGTATCTAAATTTCTTTTGAAACCTGTTAAGGGATTATTGATATTTCATAGTGTAGGTTCTGGTAAAACTTTAACTGCTATATTGTCTCTTAAAAGTCTTTTAGAGAAATATCCAGATAAGAAGGGAGTTATTATAACTCCAGCTTCTTTGGTTACAAACTTTGAAGATGAATTAAATAAAACTACTCTTAGAAAAGACCCAAGGATAACTATTACAAGTTATCTAAAATTTGTTAATTCTTATAAAAAGGCCACTGCTTCCTATAAAGGACAAAAAAATATGTGTAAGAATACTATATTTATCATAGATGAAGCACATCATTTTAATCAAAAAGGTGTAATGTCTAATATAGTCAAAAAATGTGCCAGATCGGCATTTAAAGTTATTTTGTTGTCAGCAACACCTATTATAAATGACCCTATGGAACTATCTAATTTATTGTATATGATATCTCCGTATTATCTTGATGAAAGGACTATAAATGAAAGATTAAGAAGTATAATAATTTCTGGAAAAATCACAGAAGGACTTTTCAAATGTAAAGTATCTATTTTTAAGAATACTGATACTAAAAATTATCCTACAAGTAAAGAGCATATAATTAAATTTACTATGAACCCAGAATATTATTATAGATATATGGATATACAAGAAAATTATAGAGAAAATTTACCAGAGATTTTTGAAAATACTAAGAATTTAGAATTTTTCTTGAATGGTATCAGAAGGGCCGCAAACACTTTAAAAGAGCCTTCCCCAAAAATAGATTGGGTCTTAAACAAAGTAAAAGAAGGTCAAAAAACAGTAATTTATAGCAATTGGAAAACTGCTGGGCTAAATCTTGTTAAAAAAGTCCTTAATGATAACAAAATTCCTTTCGGAGAAGTATCTGGTAGTGTATCTAAAGAAAAGAAAGATTTATATGTAAAACAATATAACTCAGGAACAATAAAAGTTTTACTTATATCCGCTTCAGGAGCAGAAGGCTTGGATTTAAAAGCAACAAGAAATATAATAATTCTTGAGCCCCATTGGAATTTAGCAAGAATAGAACAAGTAATAGGTAGAGGAATTAGATATCGTTCTCATCAAGATTTACCTTTAAAAGATAGAAAAGTAGATATATATCATCTTATACTTCAAAAACCAGAAAAAAAATTAAGAGGTGATAAGATACCTTCAAGTGATGATATACTTTATAAACTCTCTGAATTGAAGAATAGAAATATTATAAATTTTTACAATGAATTGTCAAATATAAGTATAGAAAAAGACAAAGAATGTAGGTAGAAATTTTTATTTGTATTTCAACCAATAATTTATTATTGTCTTAAAAATGGTATCATTTCTTTGATTAAAAATAATGGGTATAAAAGTAGTTATTCTTTTATGGAAGAATTTTTACATTGGTTAGATACAATTACTTCTTCTAAATAAATTTTAAAATACTTTTAACAAGTAAATAAATATTTTTTATTTACTTATTAATTTTATGGATTTATGTAAATTCAGTAATTTATTTGGAGAACCTAACACTGGAGCCCATAGTTTGAGAATTTTTTCTTACGACCAATTTAATGGTATTGCTTTTGTAGATTTATTTTTGACTGTTTTAGTGTCTTATATAGTATCTTATTTCTCTGGTATCAATTTTTTTATAATATTTATCTGCTTATTTGTTTTAGGTATCTTTTTACATTTATTATTTTGTGTAGATACAGGATTTTTAAAATTATTTAGAAAGTAATTTCTTCATATTTGGAGGATTTAGAATAGTTTTAAGATTATCATTTATAACAAATGTAGCATTACTTCTAACTTTGTCTGGTCGTGATTTAATAGGAATAAATCCTCCTTTAATAAATTTAAATTCTACTATATCGTTTTCATTGTATTTGAGATAGTCTTTTTTAGAAACTTTTGTTATACCTACAATGTATTTAGACTTGTAAATTTTATCTTTCTGTGTTAATAAAGCAAATTTACTTCCATTTAATTTTTTAATCTTGAAATCTATAGTTATCATACTTGGTTTTTTCCATTTTAATGGGTAATCGTAGTAATTTGTATCTGGTGTAAATATTAAACCATCTTGATATTTATCTTGTAAATTTTTACATAACTGTAAAAATTTTTCATAAGAAGAAAGATAGTGCCTCTTAAATTTTATTTTCTTATTTTCAAATTTTATCTGTTTTAACAAAGATAATCTATCAGAAAATTTTAAATTTCGAGTATCTTTACCTAAATATTTTAATATATCAAATACATAAAATTTTTCTTTGAAATATTCTGTATCTAATATAGTATTTTTCAAATTTTTTAAAGATAAATTGGATTTAAAAATTTCTCCTTTAGTATTGATTAAACTGATATTCCCAGTAGTGTCTATATATAGTAAAATTCTTAATCCATCTAATTTAGGAGTTATCCAGTAAGTTTTAGAACTATCAAAATTTTCTTCATTCAAAGTTTTAGCCTGATTTCCTATAAATACCATTCTATTTTATTACTATAAGTAATAAAATGAAAATAATTATTATAGGTGGATACTCTGGTAGTGGAAAAGATACTGTTGGAGATTATTTGGTTAAAAATCACGGATATACTAAAATTTCTTTTGCTGACGACCTTAAAAAATTTGTCAGCGACAAGTATAATTTACCTATAAAATATTTTTTGTCTCAAACTGGTAAAAAAAGATTTCTAAGTAGCGGTAAAACCGTTAGAGACCTTTTGATAGAAGAAGGACAAATTCAAAGAGACAAAGATGAAAATGTATGGGTTAAAAAAGTTTTACAAAAAATTTTGACAGAAAAATTTGACAAAGTTGTTATCACAGATTTTAGATTTCCAAATGAAAAACTTTATCTCGAAGAAAAATTAACAGAATATTCTTTCACAAGTATCAGAATTTTAAGAGATACCATAGAAAAAGTAGATAGTCCTACAGAACATATGTTAGACACGTTCCAGTTTGATTTTACTTTAACTAATAATGAAAGTAAAGACGACCTGTATTTTAAAATAGAAAATATTTTATACTTAATTTAATAACTACGATTATGGAAATTTTATTGGTAATCTTCGTTTTATCTATTACAATATTCCTAATTTTTTACTGTAATAATTTTTTTTTAACAGAAAAAGTAGTATCTTCATTAGATAATAAAAGTTATGTAGTTAGAAAATCTAAGAATAAACAAGAAGCGTCAAATATTTTAGCAATAATAAATATACATATTCAAAAGTTATTTGATAATTTAAAGGAAACGGAAATGAATGATACAAGAGTTCAAAAATTAATGAAAAGATTTAATCCTAATAATTTAGTAGAAAATTTTAATAAAAAAGAAATTAGTTATACAGTTAATAAAGGAGAAGAAATAGGGTTATGTTTATCTACGAGAGACGAGCACGAAAAAATTTATGATATAAATACCTTAATGTTTGTAGTTATCCACGAATTAAGTCACATAGGAACCGACAGTTTAGGGCACGATGAAAACTTTATAAAATTATTTAAATTTTTACTTAGAAAATCTATAGATTGCGGAGTTTATAATTACATAGATTATTCAAAAAATCCAGTAGAATATTGTGGGATGACAATAAATTCTACACCATTAAAATTATAAAATAAGTATTAATTACATAAAAGTCTTTTAATAAAAATATTTACAACAACAAGGAGTTCTATAACATCTATTACAAAATCTTGGGTAATGGTAATGGTTGTATCCTGAATTGTGTATGTAATTGTAATATTTCTGTTGTAATGAGATGGATAATAAGATGGGCAATTGTAATGTGGATAACCTAAATCGTAGTAATTATATATAATTACTACTATTATAATAATAAAATTTTATTGAATTTATTTAAAGATAGTGTTTATTATTTATAATACAGATATGGATAAAAAAATTCAAATAGAAATTAAAAATGAGGACGGATTGAAATATTTAGATACTATACAAGATAGTTCTATAGATTTAATATTGACAGATCCGCCATATATTATATCTAAAGAAACTGGTATGAATAAATATTACAATAATGTTAAAAATAATATAGAAAATTTAAGTAAAACAGAAAAAGAATGGAATTCTTACAAAGAAGAAAATGATATAATAGAAGACACAAATAAAAACAAATTTATGAAATATGGAAATATATATGGAAAAAAATACTGTATAAAAACAGAGTATGGAGATTGGGACACTGATTTTTCTATAGATATTTTGGAAAAATTTATTAAAAAATATTTTGTAAAATTAAAAAAAGGAGGAACTCTTATAATATTTTTTGATATATGGAAAATATCTTATCTAAAAGAATTATTAGAAAAATATAATTTTAAACAAATAAGATTTATAGAATGGATAAAAACAAATCCTCAACCAAGAAATAGCAAAATAAATTATTTGACAAATTGTAGAGAAGTAGCACTTGTATGTATTAAACATAGTAAGCCAACTTTTAATAGTTCATATGATAATGGTATATACGAATTTCCATTACAAAATAGTAGAAACAAATTTCATCCAACACAAAAAAATATCAAATTATTTGAAGAATTAATTAGGAAACATTCTAATGAATTTGACACTGTATTGGATACATTTTTAGGTGGAGGAACTACTGCCATATCTTGTAAAAATACTAACAGAAATTTTAAAGGGTGCGAAATAAACAAAGATTATTATGATAAAATTATGTCATTTTTTTAATTTCTTTTAGTATTGGTATAATATAAGTATTATACAAATATATTTTCTTATTAAATTCTATTGGGTCATACCAATAACTATCTATTTTTGTTGTATAGTCTTCTATATCGAAATTTTTCTTTTCCCAAGGAAATTCAAATGGGAAAATTTTATATTTTTCTAAATTTTTAGCAGAATATAATTTTTTATTTCTTATTTCTTCTTTACAAATCTGTCTTTTCTGTAAATTACAATGATTACATAATGCTTGAAAATCTGACAATTTTTGCGTTTTAATGTTTAAAACAGTTGTGTCATTATATAAATCATTCTTGTGATCGCATACAATATTATTTTTAGAACCACAAGAAACACAAGAATTTTTTTTAATAATAGAACTTATATCTTTTCTTATGTTTCTATTAATTTTTAAAATTTTTTTAGAATGAATTAGTATTCCTATTATTCCTATACTTTTATTATTTTCCTGAAAGTGCTTAATATAATTATAATCTATAGATTCTTCGTTTTCTGAATATGTTCTTGTATGATTATTATATATTACTGTATAATTAAAAAGTTTTCTTGCGAACCTATCTCCAACACCATTTTTTCCCCAATCTAAAAAATCAAATTTTTTTATCTCCTTTCTTTCTATTATTTTAGTAAAATTATTAGATAATTTTACAACACATTCTATGATTTCTTTATTAGAATTAGAATTTATTCTACATTTTTTATTAAATTTATCTATAAGATTTATTATTTGAGTTTCATTCATTTTCAATAATGATTTATATAATAAAACCCTATTGAAAAATCAATTTTATTTAAAGACTTTTATATAATTATTATTTAATAACAAAATGAGTAATAAAACAAAGAAAGAACTTCTTACATTTTGTGAAGAATTAGGTATTGATGCTCCTAAGTCTTTGAAAAAATCGGAAATTTTAGAACTTATTAAACAAAATGAAAAGAAAGAAAAAGTAAAATGGGTATATCATACTTCAGATATTCATATAAGACCTCTTGAAAGACACGAAGAATACAGAGAAGTTTTTGATAATTTATACAAGTTTCTTAAAACCCAAAAAGAATTAGATAAATCTGTGTTTGTTATTTGTGGAGACTTGTTCCACTGTAGAGATAAATTGTTCCCAGAAACTATCATTCTTTTCCACGAATTTATAGAAAATCTTACAAGTATTATACATACTATTTTGATAGCAGGAAATCACGATACAACTACTACTAATAGGATAGATTTGATTTCTGGACTGCTTAGTATGAAAAATTTTCAAAACCTTCATTATTTTGAGAATAAAGGAAAATACATCTATAAAAATTTAAATTTTACCTATTTGGGTCAAGAACTTGATAAGACTTTGTTAAATTTTGATAAAAAGAACGACAAGAAAAGTATTTTACTTTATCACGGGTTTATTAACCAAAACAAATCTAAAATTTCTAATTTACATATAAATGAAGTAGAGAATTTTGATTTAGTTTTACTTGGTGATAATCATTTAAGAAGAGACCTAACTCCTACTGTATCTTTCTGTGGAAGTTTAATTCAACAAAGTCATAAAGAAGAAAGGGTGCACGGTATATTGAAATGGAATTTGGAAGATTTTACTAAAGAATTTATTCCTATAGAAAATTCTTACGGGTTTATAACCCTTAAGAAAGATACCGACTTAGAACTTTTATCTTTTCCAGATTTTTCTAATATAAGATTAATAAATTGCGAATTACCACAAAATATTCAAGAATATACAGAAGTTATATCTGTCAAAAAAGAACTTGACAAAACTGAGACGAATGATTATAAAGATAATAATATATCAACTAATCAAAACATTTTTGAGAAATTAATAGAAAACTACGAAGAAAACTTAAGAACAGACTTGAAAAAATTACATTCTCAATTCTTAGAAGAATTTGAAGAAAATACAAATTTTTCCAGAAAAAATTGGTATATAAATTATATAGAATTTTCAAATGTTTTTATTTATGGAAATGACAATATTAACAAAATTTGCTTTGATAAAAATCAAGGGATAATAGGAATATTAGGAGACAACGCCATAGGAAAATCAAGTATATTAAATATTATTCTTTATTGTTTATTCTCGAGTAGGAATTCTTCAGGAATTATGTTTAATTGTAATTCTAAAAGTTATTTCATTAAGATGGGTTTAATTGTAGAAGAACAGGAACAAGAATATCTTATAGAAAGAAAATACTCTAAAAAAACAGAAACTTTAGGATTTTATAAAGTAATAGAAGGAAAAAATGTTAATATTTCTGGAGATAATAAACTATCTACATTAGAAATAATCCATCAAACTTTTAACTTAGTAGACAAGAAAAGTTTTCTTTTAACAAATGTATTAAGTTATTCTAATTATATAAGTTTATTAAATATGTCTTCTAATGAAATTGGGAGCACTTTTTCTAAATTATTTGGGTTAGATAAGTATAGTAATATATATTCAAGTGTTTATAAATTACATAAGAATTATAATAATAAAATTAAAGAATTAGAAACAAATATTAAAAATTATCAAGAAATAATAGAAAATAATAAAGATATACCTGTTAAAATTAAAAACCTTGAAGAAGAATTACAAGGTAAAGAAAGACATTTGAAAAATTTACAAGAGAGTATAGATAAAATTGATGTCAAAGAAATAATTTATATAGAAAAAGATTACAACAAAGAAGAAGTCATAGAAAAATTAAAAAATATAAAAGTTTGTCTTCATTGTTGTTCCAACGAAAATGAAAAAATAGAAGAAGATATATGCCTATTAAATATTATACAAAAGTTAAAAGATTTAGACACTGAAAAAAGTATTCTTGAAAGTAAAATAAATACTAACAAAATATGTAAATATAATGTAAAAGATTATAAAAATGCAATTAATAAAATTAACTGTAATTTTGGTATAGATGGTTTTATAGAAGACCTAAGTGTTTGTAAAAAAGATAAAGATGATTATTTGATAAATAAGGAACTTTACCTTGATATTATAGATTTCTTAAAAGAATTTAGAACAGAATTGAAAAATTCTTCAAAATATATAAATATTATCTATGACTATGAAAATTACAGTGGTATTTTAGAAGACAACATAAAGTTTCAAAGTGAAATAGACTTATTACCTTTCAAAGAATACGAAGAACAAAGAGAAAAAATTTTAAAAGATATAGAAATTTATCAAGAATTTACTAAATTTTTAGATTTTGAAAAAAATAAAGAATTACACATTGCAAAAAATAAATTACTTGAAGAATTTGATGGTATTTCTAAAGAAATATCTTCGACAAATTTATTATTAGGGAAATTTAGAAACAAACAAGAAATTTATGAAAAATATTTACTAAAATTGAATTTGGCAGAACAAGAGTTAAAAGAACTTGAATATAAAGAAAAAATTTACAAGACATATAAAGGAATTATTAATGAAAATTGTCTTCCAAAAATTCTATTATTAGATACCATCAAGAATATAGAAAAAGAAACTAACACTTTAATCAAACCTTTGGCAAATATTAAGATTAAACTATCAAAAGAAATAGAAACAAGTAATTATAAACTTGTTGTAGAAAAACATAATAAAATACTTGACATTTCTCAAATTAGTGGATACGAACGTCTTGTATTAAATTTAGGACTAAAACTTACTTTACATAATAATAAATTTCAATCAAGATGTAATATGTTCTTCATTGATGAGGTATTTGATGTTATAAGTGAAGAAAATTTTGAAAAAGTAGATACACTTTTTGATTATCTTAAATCTTTTTACACATATATCTTAGTTATTTCTCACGATACTTGCCTAAAAGAAAAGATTGATTACTCAATAAATATTTCTACAGATTATATAAGTAGTAAAATTACAATGTAAAATATTTTTATTTGTTTATTAATAAGAATAATGAGTGATTTTAAAGATTTATTCTTATTAATTTCTTTGATTGCAGGGGGTTATCTTTTATTTGTTCCTGAAACTTATGAATTTACAAAATTACATAAAGAATTTAGAATAGTTTTGGGATTGATAAGTTTATTAGTTTCCTATTTTATTTATAAAAATTTTTAATAGTATCCAATAAGAATGTCTAAACAAACAGATACTCCAGAAAATTCTAATTTTGGAAACAATGTTAGAATTTTTCCAGGAAGTTCAGGAGACATAGGAAACATAGAAATGACTGGAACTTTATATACAGATACTTTAACAGAAAATACAACAGGAGCAGGAACATTAATTCATAATATTTTATTCAATGGTAATAACTATACTTTGACTAATACAAGTGTTCCAAGTAATCCTACAAGCGGGAAACAAACATTCTATTTAGATACAACAGATGGCTTCTTGAAGAGCAAGAATTCAACTGGAGTTGTCACAACTTATAACCCATTAACTACTAAAGGAGATATTCCGGTTCATAATGGGACTACAACTATCAGACAAAGTGTTGGTGCAAATTCTACTTTTTTACTTGCTGATAATTCCCAAAGCACAGGATTACTTTGGACTACTTTTAAAAATTCTGGATTGTTTAGATATTATTACATTTACGATTCAAAAACTCAAGGAACTAATGGAGGTTCTTATACTTCTCCTGGAAACTATATTACAAGAACATTAAATACTATAGAAACTTCTCACGGAGACACCAATGTATCTCTTTCAAGTAATCAAATGACATTTTTAGAAGGAAATTATATAATAAAAGTGTCTGCTCCTGCTACAGGAATCAACGAATTTCGTATAAGATTGTTTAATGTTACAGACAATTTGGTAACAAAACTTGGAACTGGTGAATATTCTTCAGCTCTTTCTACTCAAGCAAGGTCGTGGTTAATCCATTATATTAATATTTCTTCTACTAAAATTTATACGGTTCAATTTATAGCATCTGGATTAGGGACATCTTCTATCTCTCTTGGAAGAGCATCAGGATTTTCAACGGAAATTTATACAACAGTTGAAATAATAAGGCTTAGTTAAATACAAAAATATAATTAATAAATATATTAATAAGTTATATTAATTATGTTTTCTTTGTTTAGAGGAAATGCCACATTAGAATGCGGAAGCAGTATAACAAATTCAAGTATAACAAATTCTACCATTGATATGGGAGGTAATAGAATTACAAATGTAGGAGACCCTATCGATGGAAAAGATGCTGTAAATAAAGACTACATTGATAATTTGATACTTAATGGTAATCCCGGAATACCAAATGATGTAATTACTCACGATATTACTTTAGTTAATGATGATTTTATTTTAGTTTCTTGTGTTTTAGATGGAGACTTATATATAATGGTAAAAAATTTGGTTTCTGGAGGACCAAGCGCTAATTTTCAAACTACAAAAGGGACTTATAATCATACGGCAAGTCCTGCACGGCTTTCTTCAAGTTCAGGATTAACTACAGGAGAAAAACTTGAAATACAATGGCTTCCTGGAGGAGGAGTTCAATTAAGAAAGACAGGATTAAATTATGACGGTTTATACAGATTAAGAATTATTCAGTTATCTACATTTACACTTTGCGACACAGGAGAATTAGGAAATCAAATAGAGATTATAACTATGCCTTTAACAGGAATAAATTATACATTGATAGATTGTATTTTAAGTGGAGATTTGATAGTTTGGGTTAAAAATTTGGTAGTTGATGGACCGAGTGCTCATTTTCATATAACTAAATCAGAACAAGATAGATATCCAAGTGTAGTAAGAGTGACATCTGATTATGGAACAACTACAGGAGAACATTTACAATTAAGATGGAACCCTTTTAATGGTTTAGAACTTGGGAAAGACGGTTTAAATTATGATGGAAATTATAAGATTAGAATTTTCAGGAATATAACTGATATTTCTTGTGCTACTCCAAGTTCTGGAACAGATATAACAACTCTTACTATAGGATTAACTGGAACTAATTATTCTAATGTAATTTCAGATACTTCAGGAACTATGTTTGTATCAGTAAAAAATGTAGTGACAGATGGACCTTCTTCTCATTTCCAAATTTCGAAATCTGAAAGTTCTCAATCAGGAGACATTACAAGATTAACTAATTCATTCGGTGCTACTTCTTTAGAATATTTAGAGTTAAGATGGTTGAGTGGTTCTGGTGTAGAATTAAGAAAAACAGGAATAAATTATGACGGAAATTATCAAATTAAAATAATTAAAAACTCGTAAAATTTTTATTTAAAAGATAACAATTACATTAATCTTTAAAGAGAAACAGATATGTCTTCTGTTAATAATAAAGCATTATTATTAAAGAAAAATTTAGAACAATTTTATAAAAATAAAGAACACGCTCAAAAATTTTTGGATGTAATTCAAAAAAATACAGAATATTCTTTAAGAGTTATAGAATGGTTTTGTAATAACTATTCTAAAAAGTTTAATATTATATACCAAGTTAATAAAAAAGATTTTAATGTTTATCTTTCTTATAAATCTCAGTTAGATAGTTATCAAAAGAAACAGTTTGACCCATTTAGAAGAGAGCATTCTGGATTTGGCAAATTTCAGATCAAATTAATAGGTTCTGCAAGTAAAGACCCTGTTATCATTGAAACAACTGTATGTCAATTAAATTTTTTTAAATGGTGTATTACTATGAAAATTTTTGATTATATTCAAAAACATATCAGAGAAATAAAAGAAGATATGAATAACTCTATAAAATACAATACAAAAGATAATGAGAAAAAGGAGAATAATGGAAGTGGAGAAAGAAAAAAGAGACATTCGTTATCAACTTCTGCTACAAGAACCTGTGTTAGAAGATATAAAAAAATTATTATAGATTTTGAGTAATATTTATTACTGAATTATAAATTTTGTAAAGATTTATAATTTTAGTAAGTATTTTATACTGAATAAGTTTTTGTTCAGGCTTATTTTTCCAGTGCCTACTGGATATAGGTTTATTTACATAAGATACTTTGGATTTTCTAAATTTTTATAATATTTCTTGGTAAAAATCAGAAATTCAAAATTTGTCGAAAAGTGACAGAATTTTGGCCATTTTTTTGAAAAAAATAAAATTTTTGCTAAAAAGTTAGCAAAAAAGGTTTAAAATTGCTAAAAAATGGTCACTGACAGAGGTCGAGAAAAAGTAGGTATTTTTCATACTGAAATAATTTGTATTTCAAAATGATTTTAGATAGTAAATTTCAGAAAAAATTATTTTCTGACTGAAGTCATCGAAATTTTAAAAAATTTTACTACATATTTTAATATTTTTACGGAGTTATTTCAGTATGAAAAATACCTACTTTTTCTCGACCTCTGTCAGTGACCATTTTTTAGCAATTTTAAACCTTTTTTGCTAACTTTTTAGCAAAAATTTTATTTTTTT
>JACCDQ010883962.1_pt1 | contig 13021 bp, 11 predicted proteins | sample 7446031 | NCBI WGS metagenome assembly JACCDQ01 (sample SAMN15323442, study PRJNA562643) | freshwater metagenome | isolation source: river surface water | place: USA:Blue River Watershed | collected 2017-08-17 | reverse complement strand
TGGATTACTGCTGCTCGGCGTCGGCACCGGCCGGCGCGTCGTCTTCGGCGCCTTCGGCGTCCACCACCTGCAGGCGGTCAGCGACCAGCTCGTTGGTCACGAAGCCTTCGGACACGATGTGCTTCAGAACGCCTTGGGTGTGGCCGGTGACGTCCACCAGGCTGCCCACCTTCAGGTGGTCCTTGCACTTCTCGTACACGTAGGGCGGAACGCGCACCAGGGCGACGTTCAGAAACTGCACAGCCTGGTCGGTGCGCTGACGCGACGGACCGTACTGAATCAGGATGACCGCGGCGGGGCCCTTCTTGGCCGGCTTGTTGTTCACGTCGATGCGCTTGACTTCGCCCGACATCACAAAGGTGTTAATCGTCATTTTTCAAAACTCCTGGGAAGGTACTTGGGATGGGCTTGCGCCCGGACACTGATGAAGGCCACACTCGACCTCCCAAACCAAATGAGCTCTTGCTTCAGCAAGAACCCGCCTGCGGCTTGCGGACCTTCTTGGCACGGTGAGCCGGCTTGGCCTTGACCTGCTTCGCAGGGGGGGCCTTCACCTTCTTGCCGCTGCCGTCGTTGGTCAGCAGAACAGTCGTCTGAATGTATAGCTCGGAACACGCCACATGACTTGCGTGCTCTGCCGCGAACGCTTGTGCGCTCTTGCACTCGCGGGTCTTCTCGCGGCACAGCTCGCGGGCTTCCTTGCGCGCTTGCTTTTCCTTGGGAAGCGGGGCATCCGTGCAGCCTGGGGCTTCGACGGCGAGAACCCGCCAGACCGGGCCTTCGGTGGACGCCAGGAGCGCGCGCGCACCTGCAGGGTCCAGCTCACGAACCTCGAAGGCCGACTGGGCCTGGCTCCCCAGGTGCAGGAGGGCGGGGTCCAGCGGCTTGTTCAGCGGCTCGAGCGAGAGCGATTGCGCACCGGCGGCGCAGGACAGGGCGGCGGCGGCCAAAAACAGGGCGATTTTCTTCATGGTCTTCTTTCAGCCTGCGGGCTGGGTGAGGTCTCGGTAGACCAGGTTCACCAGTCCGATGATGTCGGTGGCGTCCCGGGGCGAGCGGGTCTTGATGATTTGGCCGTCCTGCACCCACACGAACACCGGCACGTACTCCGCGCCGGACATGCTCACAAGGCGAGCTGCCTTGGCTTCGGGCAGCAGTGCGTCTTCGGTGATGGCCCGTTGTGCGACTGCGGCCAGATTGAACTGAGGGTCCAGCTTCAGGGCGTTCTCGGGGACCTGGCGTCGCTCCATGTAGGCAATCACCTGGGTGATGCTCTCGAACAGCATGCCTTCGCGCTGCAAGCCGTCGAACATGGCGTTGCGCACCAAGCCTTCGGCCGCGGGATAGAGGTCCCGGGTGGCGTAGTAGACGCGGTCAGGCCAGACAGACTGTTTTTCCCACGCAACCGGCGCGAACCGAAGGTCATGACCCGCCGCTCGAGCCGCGTCACGCAGCCGCTCGAAGTGGTCGTTGGCGTTGCGGCAGCGATTGCAGCCGAAGTTGGCCAGCTCCACCACCACGATGCCCGACGGGCTGGCCGTCAAGCCCGGCGAGGTGTTGTATTGGGCGAACGCGGCGCGGCCTGGCAGCAACGCCGCCGCAACGCCCGCCAACAGAAGGTCGCGTCGATTCACTGCGCCACACCCGATGCGGCGGGTTGTGCCGCCGGTGAAGAAGCGGGCTGAGCGGGCTGGATGAGCCCGGCCGCCACCGCCTTGTTGTACTCGTCCTGGTAGAACAAGCGCCAGACCATGTACTGGCAGCTGTAGTTCATCTTGTCGGACCAGCGCACGCTGGTCTCCGTGTGCTTGTCGGAGGACAGGGCAGTGGTCGACGTCACGAGGTTGCCAGCCCAGTGGACGGGCTCGCAGGTGCGCACGATGCGCTCGGACGGCATCGGGGCGGCGAAGACCCAGATGACGAAGATGAGCACCGGGATGCCGAGCAGAAGTTCTTTGATTTGCATGCCTAGAGCCTGAGTGGGGTGGTGAGCTACTCACCAAGTCCGTCGATTTTTGGTAGTATATGCCGAAACACATCTTTCGTCAACCTCACCGACGGAAGCTATACCTTTACGGACATATACGCGCCGCGCGATTCGCGGCACCCAAGTTAACATTGAAGAGGAACAACATGGCAAAAATCGAAACTTTCACCTTCCAGGTGGCAGAAATCAAGTTCGCCAAGGACGGCTTTCACATCGTGCGCACCATCCGGGGCGACAACGTGTCGGGCAAGTTCGCGGCTCGCATCGGTCACTGCTACAAGGCGGAGGGCCGCTGGGAGACTCACCCGGTCTATGGGCCGCAGTACAAGCTCGACTCCGCGGTGTCCGTCCGCATGACGTCACCCGAGGCCTTGGGTCGCTTCCTGGCGATTTCGCTCAAGGGCAAGGGCGTCGGTGAGGTGGTCATCGGTGCGATGGTCGAGGCCTGCAAGGCGGACAACCTCGACCTCGAGGAGCTGCTGGACAAGAACCAGCGCGACGTGCTGGTCGAGTGCGTGGGCTCGCGCAATGCGAAGAAGGTCGACGTCCTGCTGGACATCTGGCCGAAAATCAAGCCTGCTGCCGACCTGATGTCTCCCCTGCTGGGCTACGGCCTGTCGGAGGCGATGGCTGAGACGGTGCTCGCGCTGTACGGCAAAAGCGCCATCGAGGTCGTGGAGAGTCAGCCCTATGAGCTCATCCTGCGCGTGGACGGCGTCTCGTTCCTGACGGCGGACAAAATCGCCATGAAGGTCGGGCGCATCCAGAAGACGGACCCGATTCGTCTTCGGGCAGCGATGTCGACCGGCATGCGGGACGCCACGACCAACGGCGACATCGGTGTGCGGCGCAAGACGCTCCTCGACAAGACGATGCCGCTGGTCAACGAGTCCGTGCTGGAAAACGGCCGTCGCAAGATGGCGCCAGGGGTCGTGCCGGTTGTCTCCCAGGAACTTCTCACGAAGGTTCTGGACGAGATGATTGGTGGGGTCTACACGGACGAGGACGGCACCAAGTGCGGCTTCGCCAGCAACCTGCTGGAGTTTGCCGACGACAAGGGCGAGAAGGTGGTCTGGTACAAGCCGCTGGTGGAAGCCGAGCAGTTGATTGCGGAACGTCTGGGTTTGTTCTGTGCTCCGGCACGGATGGACCTGGTGGCTCGCGTCGACGAGTTCGCGACGGCCATGAAGGCGACGCTGGCCCCTGAACAGCGCGCCGCGGTGGAGATGGTGCTCAAGCATCCGGTTTCCATCGTCACGGGCGGTCCGGGTTGCGGCAAGTCGTTCATGCTGAAGGTGGTGCTGGCGGCGCTGGACGCGGCGGGCCTCCGGGGTAACCTGGTGGCTCCGACGGGCAAGGCGGCCAAGCGCATCACCGAATCGACGGGCCGCACGGCTCAGACGATTCACTCGCTCATCGGGTTCGCGCCTGGTGGTCGTTGCGCGTTCGACCAATCCTGCCCGCTGCCGGCCCAGTACCTGGTCATCGACGAGGCGTCCATGGTGGATACCGAGCTGATGGCTGCGCTGCTGAATGCTGCTGCCAATGGCTGCCGCATCATCATCGTGGGTGACGTCGACCAGCTGCCGTCGGTGGGTCCTGGCCAAGTGCTGCGAGACACCATTCGCTCGGGCACGGTGCCGGTGACTCGGCTGACCAAGGGCTTCCGCTTCAGTGGTGGCATCGCCGAAGCCGCTCGCACCATCAACAGTGGTGTGATGCCGGAGTCGACGGATGATGGCCAGTTCGTCGTGGTGGATACCGAGACCCCGACCCAGGACCTCCTGGAGATGGTCAAGGAGCTGCTGCGCAAGGGCGTTGCCGAGGATGACATCCAAGTGTTGTCGCCGACGCACCGCGGAGACGCAGGCTGCACGGCGCTCAACAAGGCCATGCAAGGACTTCTGAACCCGGAGCCGCGTGGTGGCACCATCCAGAAGCTCAAGCGGGACAACGGCGACATCCGTGTCGGCGACCGCGTCATCCAGGTCAAGAACGACAAGGAGCTGAAGCTCGTCAATGGCGACATTGGCTGGGTGGATGGTCTGAGTTCGGACATGACCGTGACGTTCGCGCTGGCGGACCGTGACAAGCCGGTGCTGATGAACCGCAACCAAGCGCAACATCTGAACCTGGCCTACGCCATCACGGTGCACAAGAGCCAAGGAGCGGAAGCTCCCTACGTTCTGCTCGCGCTGGACAAGTCGGCAAGCTTCATGCTGCGCCGCAATCTGGTCTACACGGGTGTCACGCGTGGCAGCAAGAAGGTCATCGTGTTCGCCTCTCGGACGACATTGGCAGGCGCGGTGCATCGCGGTGAGCCGGCAGAAGGCAGCCGCCGCACCTCCTTGGTGAGCAAGCTGACAGGTCGTCTGCCCAAGTTGCCCGTCAGCACTCCGCTGGTGGCTCCGAAGGTGGACCCTGTGGCAGCTGCAATGCTGCTGGATAGCGCTCTCGATGTGCCGTTTTGACGACCTGGTTCGCTGAATAAGCGGCTTTCGCAAGCAACCATCTCAACCCCGGACTGCAAAGTCCGGGGTTTTTTCATGGCGGGCTATACGTAGGACAGCAACAGCGAGTCTCCCGTGTTCAGCCTCATCATCACCATCGTTTCCATCGCTCTGGTAGTCGCCCTGGTGGCTGCAACCATGGCCTACACCAGCACCCTGACCCAAGGGCGTTCCCACGCTGACGCCGCGACCCTGGTTGCCCAGGCGCAGCAAGTCGCTTTGGCGGTGCAAGTCCGAACTGCGATGGCCGACGTAGGCGTGCCCAAGAACCAGAGCACTCCTGCGGAGACCTTGTCCCCAGACTATCTGCGCTCCATTCCGGCAGGCTGGTTCATCAACTGTGGAGATACGGTTTGTCAGGTCAGTAAGGCTTTGCCGCCTGAAGCGCTGGAGACCTGCTTGACGGTGAACGACCGAGCTGGGTTGGGCAAGACGGTATCGGTGACCGTGTTCGACCTGCTGAACTCGAGCTTCAACTGCACGGAGCGGCTGGATGGCGACAGCAACCTGATGGGCTACCAGTTCGACTACTTGCTGCGGCGCTGAGGCAGCCGGCTAGCAGCAATTTCCGGGGCCTATAGAAGCTGTTTGCAAAAGCAAACCAGCTGACATGAACCTCGGTTGTCGAGGCCCTTCAGCCTAGGTGTGCGCTATCAATGCCGCCCGCAAGGGCGCCAGCACCGTACGGAAGTACGGGTTGGACAACATCGCACCCAGGCCCGGCGAGCTATGGCGCCGGGTCGGTTGCAGCAGACCGGCGGGGTCGGCGGCAACCTGTCGCTTGAGGAGGGCCAGGCATAGCGCTCGACCCACTCCCTCAGGACCATCACGCGAGTGCGTCTGCCGGCCCCCGGCGCGCCAGAACGTCTGGCGACATCCAGCGCGCGATGCGCGTGGTTGCGAGCGCCCGCGTCGTCCCGCTTCAAATAGGGGGCTCAATTCGACGCCACTGTTCGTCTGTAAGGTCGCTCGGATACCGCTTGCGCATGAAGTCTGCCTGCAAATAGCAGTAAAGCGACTTTGCAAACAGTTTCTATACGGAGATGGATAACCAACAAGGAGGAATCCATCCATGAAGCCCACTCGCCAACTCGTCGCTCTCGCTCTGGGAGCCTTCGCCGCTGCATCCTTCGCCGCCGCCCCGGTCAAGCAAGAGCAGCTCTTCCCCACGATTGTTCAGTTCGTGCCGTCGCTGCCTTCCATAGCGCCGGACCTGAGCGACAGCCGAATCAGCCAGCGAGCTGGTTTCGGCAATTTGCGTCCTGAGGTGCTGGCCCATGTGCAACGCATCGAGCGGGCAATGGGGTTCCAAGCCAAGCATGGCTTCAGCCATGCGGTGAAGGGGTTCAGCGCAGACCTCACCGCCACCCAGGTGGCACAGCTCAAGGCGAACCCCTTGGTCCGCCTGGTGGAGCCTGATGCTGTGGCTTCGGTGGTGGCCCAGTCCACTCCTTACGGCATCAACGCCTCCGGCGCTGTGGCGTCTCCGGCCGCGCTGGCGGGTGATGGTTTGACCAACGGGGTGAACCTGTCCGCGGTGGCCGCGTTCGTGGTCGACACGGGGGTGGCGCTGCACCCGGACCTCAACGTCGGCGAGCAGGTGAACTACGTGGGTGACGGCATCGCCGGCGACTGCCACGGACACGGCACGCACGTCGCCGGCACCCTCGGCGCGAAGGATGACGCCTCGTTTGTTGTCGGCATGGCGCCTGGCGTTCGAATCCTGCCGCTGAAGGTACTGGGTTGTGATGGCAGCGGCTCGGCCAGCAACCTCATCAAGGCCTTCGACTACGCGGCCGCGACCGCGGTGGCCACGCCGGCAACGAAGTATGTGCTCAACGCCAGCATCGGCTTCCCGCCTGGCACTGCCATCAGCACCCTGGACACCGCTGTGACCAACACGGCGAACTCGGGCGTCCTGGTGTCGGTGGCCGCGGGCAACAACGGGGTCGTGGGCTGTACGACGACGATGGTCAAGCTGTCGAGCGCGCAGTACGGCACAGGCGTCATGGCGGTCGGAGCCGTGGACTCCCTCAGCAAGGAAGCCAGCTTCTCGAACTACGGCTCGTGCCTGGCGCTCTGGGCACCTGGCGTCTCGGTGCTGTCAACCTCCAATACACTGGCCACGGCAACCATGAGTGGCACGTCGATGGCCGCTCCGCATGTCGCCGGCGCTGCGGCGGTAGTGCGCGCTGCCAACCCGGGCCTCACTCCGGTTCAGGTGGACGAGCGGCTGAAGAGCCTGGTTCGCACTCCGGGGACGCTCAGCAAGGATGGCCGCGCCATCGTCCAGCTCGACATTTCGCGGGTGACGACGGATGGCACCACGCCGGTACTGGTGGGCTCGGTTGCTCAGGTCACGCCGACGTCGGTGGACTTCGGCGTGGTAAAGCTGCGCAGCTCGACTGTGATTCGCTCTGTGACGGTGCTCAACGCCGGCGACACGGCCATGAGCCTCAGCGGTTTTGCCAACCTTCCGTCGGGGGTCACGCTCAAGAGCAGCAACTGCAGCAACGTGGCACCTGGTCTGACCTGCGCAGCCTCGTTCAGCATGTCCACGGCCAAGAAGCTGTCGTTCAAGGCCACCGTCTCCACGGTGGGGGCCAAGCAGAACGGCGTCTTCACGATGGCGGGCCAGGTCCAGTAATCCGCTGAGCTAGATTTCTAGCTATCTAGCTGCGCACAGGAGGGCCTCGGCCCTCCTGTTTCCATCAAGCGGCCTGCCGCTGCTTGAGTTCCTTGGCAAGCGCCAGCGCCGCCGTGGGCATCTCGAGCATGAAGTCACGGCTCGGAAGATGGTGCCGTTGACCCAGTACCGTCATGACCTCAGACTCGATGCGAGTCACGGCAGAGCAGATGTCCTCCTCGCTCGGCTCCCCCAGTCCGATGAGGCCCCGGACCAACTGCTGCCGGCAGGTATCTGCGCTCAGCAGTGCACACCGGGCGTCATGGATGAGCTGCAGGTGGCTGCGCAGCACGTCTGCGAATTGGAACAGGTCCGGTCGCAGGCTCAGAACCTGGAACCAGGCCGGAACCTGGAGGTCCCACGGCAGGTTGCGCAGCCGCAGGCCCAGCATCGTTGCCTCGGGCATCTGGCGCTCGGCGAAGACGACCCCCGGCGTGCCTGCCGGCAGGCAGACGTAGACCCCACCGGGCCCACCGAGGTAGGCGGGCTCGCTCTCGGAGAACGGCCCTTCAGCCATCGGAAGCGACTTCGCCACCGCATGCCGAACTCGCTCGATGCTGCAATGGACCGGAGGCATGGAGGCCGTGGGTTGCTGCAGAAAGCGCTTCATGTTCGCCAGCGGCTCCTCGGGCGCCATGGCAGGAGCCTGGACGGTCAACTTTCCGGCGGCCGGCGCGCTCGTCTTGCCCCCGCCTTGAATCAACGCGAGTTTCGGCGCAGCCTTCTCGGCCGTGACTGGCGCCTTCGGCTTGCTGGCGCCATGCGACATGTCGAACTTGCGCGACTCCGCCATCCGCGTGTACTCGCTCAGCTTCTTGCCTCGGGTGAAGCCGGGCAGGGCAGCCATCGCCGTTGTGCAGTAGCGCCGGGTATGAATGCGTCGGTCCAGGACGGTGATGACGCCGTGGTCATCCTCCCGCCTGATGAGGCGCCCCGCGGCTTGAATCAGCATGGTCAGCATGTCAGCCAGGTAGGCGTGCTCGAACCAGGCCTTGCCCAGAAAGTCTCGGCGAGCCTCTTCGACCGGGTCGCCGGGCACCGCAAACGGCAGACGGGTGATGACCACGTGCCCGCAGTACTTGCCGGGGAGGTCCAGTCCTTCAGCCATGGAGTCCAAGCCCATCAACACCGAGCGCAGTCCGCGGTCGATGCGGTCCTTGTGCTGCGCCACGAGCTCCGGAATCGGCCGGCCATCCTGCACCAGGGTCTGCGACCCGATGGCACTGGGCAGCGCGCCTGCGATGCGGCGCATCATCTCTCGAGACGTGAAGAGGATGAGCATGCCGGGGGCGACGTTGGCGTTGAACAAGCGCTCAATCTTGTCCCGAACTTCCAGCTCATACGCCGGGAAGCCCGGCTCAGCGTCCATCGTCGGAAGGTGCAGGAAACCACGGGTGTAGTCGAACACCGGCGGCAGCGCCACCGTAACGGCCGACAACGGCAAGCCGCACTTGTCCCGGAAGCGCTCGAAAGAGCCCGCAATCTGCAGCGTGGCTGACACCAGGGACACCGACATTTCGGCCTTCCACAGGAGCTGATTCAGCACCTCCTGGCCTTCCATAGGCTGCGTGTTGAGCACGATGTGGCCATCTCGCGTGCGCGACATCCACCGCACCAGGCGGTCCGCCGCACAGAACAACGACAGGCCGTTGTAGAGGTCATTGGCCTGACGCTGATACCGGTAGGTTTGGGCCAGCATCCGCACAGCAAACGCCTTTTCGGCGCCGCTCGCTTCCTCTGCGTACTCAGCGTAGGCCTTGGCTGCCGCCTTCAGCGCGCTCAGCAGTTCAAAGGCTTGCCCGTTCAGCTCGACAACGCTTTCCAGGAGCGCCGAATCCGGCATCGCCAATCCCCAGCTGCTCGTGCCGCCCGCATTGAACGTCTGCCGGCCCTCCAGGTCCTTGGCAAGCCGTTCCATGCCACCCGCAAGCAGAGCCGCCCCGGCACCGAAAACATCGGGCGTGAACTCAGTCTGCCGGCTCAGGGCCTTGGCCAGCCGAGCGACGTTCAAGGTTGCCTCACCGTATGAGGCCATCTTCCGCAGCCACTCGGTGTCCGTCAGCTTGGCGACGGCTCGCTTGGTTGCCACTGCCTTCTCGGGAAGGTTGTGGGCTTCATCGAACACGAGCGCATAGGCCTTGGGCGGCAGCGCGGTGGTGGCCTGCTCTTCGGCCCGCTGGGCCAGGTCGGCGAGGACGATGTCGTGATTAGCCACGATGACCTGAGCGGTCCCCAGCTTTTGTCGCGAGGCCATGTAGGGGCAGCGCTCGAAGTGCTCGCACGCGCGGCCCACACACGTGTCACTGCTGGCTCCGCAAGACGACTCCCAGCAGGCCGGAATCTTGCCCTGCCAGTTGTCGCGGTCACCGTCCCACTCGCCAGCTTTCCAGGCGTGGAGCATGTCCAGCGCGATGGGCACACCCCCCTCGGCGACGTGCTTGTCCTCTTGAAAGATGTCGAACTGACCGTCTTGCATCTTGCGGTCTTCCAGCTGCGCCGCAGTGCGCGGGCAGAAATAGCGCCCACGCCCCTTGGCCACCGCGACACGCCGAGGGTCAACAGCGCCCACCGCCGCCAGCCGCGGGATGTCGTGTCGGATGATTTGTTCCTGCAACCCCACCGTGGCCGTGGCCACGACGATGGGAATCGGCTTGCCGGAATGGGCCTGGGCATCCAGGGCCCCCGCCAGGTAGCCCAGGGTCTTGCCGGTCCCTGTCGGGGCCTCCACGCAGCACACCCCGCCAGTGGACACCGCATCGCGCACCAGGGCTGCCAGTTTCAGCTGCGAGTCCCGGGGGGACAGGCCAAACCGGGCGGTCATGGCCGAAAAGATGTCGGTCAGCGTTGGCAGGGTCATCAACGCAGCCGCAGGAGAGGTCTTGGCTGTCACGGTCATCTTGGCTCGAATAGGTGCAGCGCTTAGTATCGTACCAAGCGCTACTTTTGTCAAGGATGGCGCACACCAAAGGACAGTCGCAGCCTTCGCGGGAGGTTGTGAATAACTCCCTGCTTCAAAGCTGGAATTCTATGCGCGAAGTGGAACGAGTGCAACTGAAGTGCTCGTCTTCAGTATAGCGCGGCGAGCAAGCACGCACTCGTTGTGTCGCCCCATGTCGCCGCTTTTTCACTATACATCCCTCAGAGTTGGCCGGGAGCCGGCCTCATTAAGGCACCTTATGTTGAAGATTCAAACCTCCTCTCGTCGTGCGGCGCCCTTGTGCGGGCGGCCGCTCTTGTTCGCTTTCGGCTTGGTGTGTGCTGGGGTGGTTAACGCTCAGGCTCAACCCGCAGCGACGGCATCCGCACCAGGCGCAAGTGCCGGGGCGCGTGCTGAGTCTCTGCCGCCTGGCCGGCCTCAGGCCTTCGAGACTGCCCCGATTCAGCGTGAAGCCAGTTCGATGCAGGTTCCTGCTTCGGGAGCGTTGCGGTCGGCCGAGGCGGTAGCCGCGGTCAATGCCCTGTCGGTGAAGGTCGCGGCGCCGGTGGATGTGGGTTACGTCCTTGAGGCCGACTTCCGGCCGTGGGCCCTGAACTATGCCCAACCCAACCCGATGAACACGCTCTACCTGACTCTGCCCACGGAGGCAGAGGCTCGTATTCAGCTGCCCGGACTGACGGCCGACATGGCTGACCGAGCCCGTCTGACCGTCAGTCGCTACATCTCAGACAACATCGGCATTGCGGCGCAAGCTCGGGGCCGGCAACTGGAGGCCTTCACTCAGTGGGCCGAGAACTGCCGGAAGCAGAAGGCAGCGATGCCTGTCAACCCGTGGGTCGTCTACCAGTTCCAGCGCGAAGCGAGCGAGACGCTGGCTGGGTTCAAGCAAAAGGTCATGGGGCAGACCGAGCCGGCGCTGAACCAGATGGCCACCGATGTTCGACGGACCGTCGAATTGGTATCGGCACTGATGAACAGCGCGGGCTCCTATGAGCAGAAGATGCACTGGTACAACGTGCTGCTGCAGCTTCGAGATGGGGTGTCGCTCTACCAGGCCCGCGTGGATGAGTCGGACCGCCAACTCATGGAGGCCATCGCTGCCTTTGAGCAAGAAAACCCGCCTGTCGCGCGGCCGGAGGGCAAGCCGCCGGCGCGGCGTGACGCGCAAAGCCTCGGCATCGCCCCTGAGGCCCTCCAAGGAGTGGAGCTTGCTCCTGAAGTGGCGAAGCGCGAGCCCGCACCGGCCGTCATCAAGAAAGAAGAGTCGAGCTCTCTCGGTGGCGCCTTAGTCCTACTGGGCATGGCTGCCATGGCCATCTTCTTCTTCCTCAAGCTGCGCCGGCGTGTTGCTAGCGGCGGCAATTTATCCCGTGACTCAAGCAGAAGCTAAAAGTTGCCATTTTGCGGCGTTTCATGCTATATGCCGCCGCCTATACTTCCCAGGTTCTGTGTGAATTTGCATCACCAGTTCCTCATCAACCAACCTACTTTCCAAGGACCTTGACCATGAACAAGAAACTGATTGCCCGTGCAAGCGTTGCTGCGATGACCCTGATGGGCTCGGCTGCTGCGATGGCTGCCAACGCTTCGAACGACAACACCTTCAAGAACTTCCGCGACACCGTGGTGTCCTGGGCGCAGGGCCCGCTGGGCACCGGCCTGGCCATCACCATGATGCTGATGGGCGCTGGCATGGGCGTGGCCCGCAACAGCCCGATGCCCGCGCTTTCCGGCATCGCCGGCGCCGCGTTCCTGAACTGGGGCCCGGGCATCATCACGAAGCTGACCGAAGGCGCGCTCATCTAAGCCGCGAACCCAGCTTTCACGCTTGTACGCCGCCTTCATGGCGGCGTACTGCCTTAAGCCTCTGACAAAGGGTCACTATGAGCGGTCAACGCAACGAGCGAGCAATTCGCCGGATTCCCCTGACGGCGGATAACCCTGTTCCCATCCTTTTCTGGGAGCCGGTCGACTTCATCGCAGGCATGTCCATTTTCGGCATGGGCGTGGCCTTGCACATGTTCTTGTTCGGCGCCGTGGGTGGTGCACTGACGCTGATGGTGGCCTCTAAGCTTCGGCAAGGCGCCAAGCGTGGTGCGGCTCAGCACTGGCTGTGGTTTATGGGCATGAACATCGACCGCGCGCTGAACCGCATGAAGCTTCGAGCTTGGGATAGCGACTTCGTCGCCTAGGCGGCAAGTCGAGGGCATGCCTGCTTGACTTGCGTTTGGTGGCATTGCACGTTATACTAAGCGTCAGTCAAATTGGGCGGACTTTCTAGTGTGCCCGCAGCCAGGCTATGTGAACATGAAAATGAAGTCATCTTATCCGGACGTTATCGTCAACGCATTCAAGTCTGTCCAGGCCTGGAAGTCTCTGTCCATGGTGCTGATTGGCATCCTGATTTTCGAGACCATCGCGCTGCTGTGGCTGGCTTCCCACCAGACGGCCTTGCTGATTCCTCAGCATCTGCCGCGAGACAAGGGCTCCATCAAGGTCGACCTGGGCAGCCCCTACTCGCCGGACTACGTCACAGCCGTCGCCAAGGGCGATGTGTACTCGCTGCTGAACTGGACACCCGACAGCATCGAGCAGCAGTACGGCCTGTTCATGTCTCGGCTGACCCCCGCTCTCTACGACGTTCAGCGCGAGATGCTGCTCAACGAGTCGAAGGCACACCGCGAAGAAGGCCTGACTCAGTCGTTCTACGTCACGCGCTCCTTCGTGTCGGGCAATGAAGTGACGCTGCACGGCATCCTCGTTCGGGCTCAAGGCGGCCGAGAGGTCTTCCGCGGCCCAGCCGTCTACGCGCTGACCTACACCGACGCCGGCGGCGGCGTGTTGCAGCTCTCTGCTGTTCGCCAGCCCACTGACGCCGAGATTCGGGCCACCGAATCGGC
>JACCDQ011434044.1_pt1 | contig 13024 bp, 12 predicted proteins | sample 7446031 | NCBI WGS metagenome assembly JACCDQ01 (sample SAMN15323442, study PRJNA562643) | freshwater metagenome | isolation source: river surface water | place: USA:Blue River Watershed | collected 2017-08-17 | reverse complement strand
TGTTGCCGGTGGCGTCGATCAGGATATTGCGCAGCGTGCGGTCCACCAGCCAGGGTGGCATGGCCTGGCCGTAAATTTCGCGGTTCTTGTAGATTTGCTCGATGGCAATTTCAAGCTCATAGAGCTGGTCGTTGCGCGCTTCATCCACACGTGGCGCCTGGCTGGTCGGCCCGACGAACATGCCGCTGAACAAGTAGCTCAAGGACGGGTGGTTGTGCCAGTAAAGCAGCAGGCTGGCCAGCAACTCGGGCTTGCGCAAAAACGGGCTGTCGGCCGGCGTGGCGCCGCCCATGACAAAGTGGTTGCCACCACCGGTACCGGTATGGCGGCCATCGGTCATGAACTTTTCAGCACTCAGGCGCGACTCAAAGGCCGCGTTGTAGAGGAACTCGGTGTTGGCAACGAGTTCCTTCCAGTCGGTCGCGGGGTGGATGTTGACCTCGATCACCCCCGGGTCGGGCGTGACGCTCAGCAGTTTCAGGCGCGGATCGCGAGGCGGCGGGTAACCTTCGAGCACCAGCTGCATGCCAAGTTCTTCGGCGCTGGCTTCGATGGCGGCCAGCAAGTCGAGGTAATGCTCAAGCTTTTCGAGGGGTGGCATGAACACATACAGTACCCCCGATTTCTCACCCACGGCCTCTGCCTTGGGGCCGCTGGCGCGGCGCGGGTCGCGCACTTCCACACACAGTGCAGTGCGGGTGATCCAATGGGCGGACTCCTGTGCCTCTGGCGGGCGCGCAAAGTCTACGGGTTCTTGTTGTATGGATTGCCGCGCTTCGCTCGCAATGACGGTGCCCTGTCCTATGGCGCTCTGAAATTTACGCTGCGCCTCGGCCTGCGGGCCGGCAGCGGCCAGGTAGTTGATGGGCGTAACAGCAGCACGCGCCGCCGCACCCAAGGCCAGACCGGCCGTGCCGGGCGCGTATTTGGCAGCAACCGTGGCATAAGCGGGCAGGGCACCAACCAAAACGGAGGGATCCTGTTCGATCAGGTACGGAAAATCGGCTTCGCTAACCCAGGGCAGCGAGTCCAGCGGCAATCGCAAACCCATGGGCGAGTCGCCGGGCATCAGGTACATGCGTTCGTCACGCAAAAACCAGGGACCGGTGGTCCAGGCCGCACCATACTGCGCGTCGTAACCCGCCACCTTGATCGGCAGCACATAACCGACCGGCGTGTCGAGCTTTTGCTCAAAAACCCGGCGCAGGCGGGCCCGTTCCATCTCGTCATCGAGTTTGGAGTTGAAAGGGTCGACATTAACCGGCAGGCGACGTTCTCGCCACAGGTAGTACCAGCTGTCCTCATAAGCCGTCTGGATGTGTTTACCCGTGACCCCCAGCTTGGTGGCGAGCAAGGCAGTGAAGCGCTGCGCATCAGCACTGGTGTAGTGGGTGGGTATGCGCTCGTCGGTAAACAAGCCAGGGTTATGCCAGACGGGCTCACCGTCAGCACGCCAGTAAATGTTGAGCGCCCAGCGCGGCAGTTGTTCACCGGGGTACCACTTGCCCTGGCCAAAGTGCAAAAAACCACCCTGGCCATATTCACGGCGCAATTTGTGCACCAATTCGGTGGCAAACCCGCGCTTCGTCGGCCCCAGGGCCTCCGTGTTCCATTCTGGTGCGTCGCGGTCATCGATACCCACAAAAGTCGGTTCACCCCCCATGGTCAGGCGCACATCGCCAGCCACCAGTTCGGCATCCACCACATCACCCAGCGCCATGATGTCTGCCCACTGGTCTTCGGTGTAGGGTTTGGTCACGCGCGGCGATTCGTAAATCCGGGTCACTTGCATGTGGTGGGCAAATTCCACCTCACACTTGTCAGACCGGCCCTCGATCGGCGCGGCACCCGAAGGTTGCGGTGTGCAGGCCAGCGGAATATGGCCCTCGCCGGCCAGGAGGCCCGAGGTGGCATCGAGCCCGACCCAACCGGCGCCGGGCAGATAGACCTCGCACCAGGCGTGCAGGTCGGTGAAGTCGACCTCGGTGCCGCTCGGGCCGTCCAGGGCCTTCACGTCGGGCTTGAGCTGGACCAGGTAACCCGAGACAAAGCGTGCTGCCAGGCCGCAGTTGCGCAACAGTTGCACCATCAGCCAGGCCGAGTCGCGGCACGAGCCGGAGGCCAGCGTCAAGGTTTCCTCGGGCGTTTGCACGCCGGGTTCCATGCGGATGGTATAGCGAATGGCGTTGTGCACCGACTGGTTCAAATCCACCAGAAAGAGCACGCTGCGGCGCTTGGTGCGGTCGATCTTGTCGAGGTAAGCCTGCACCAGGGGCGTGACCGGGTCAGGCGTCAGATAAGGTGCCAGCTCCTGCTTCAGATCGGGTTGGTAGCTGAACGGAAACTCTTCAGCCTCGGGCTCAAGAAAAAAGTCAAACGGGTTGTAAACCGCCATGTCCATCACCACGTCCACGGTGACCTTGAATTCTTTCGTCTTGTCAGGGAACACCAAGCGAGCCTGGTAATTGGCAAACGGATCCTGTTGCCAATTGATGAAATGGCCTTCAGGCTCAATCTTGAGCGAATAAGAGATGATTTTGCTGCGGCAATGCGGGGCAGGGCGCAGGCGAACCACTTGCGGGCCAAGGGCAACCAGGCGGTCGTAGCTGTAATGGGTGACGTGATTCAATGCAGCGTGAATGGACATGCGGTGGCTTTGGAATGGGTAAATGGGAAGTCGTGTGAATGCCATTGAGCTAGCAATGTTGGTGCCAGTTGCAGGCATCGCCCGTTCCGGCGGGGGCCATGAGCGATTCCAGTTTGGTTAGCATCAGTGCCTGCACTGTAACAACATCACGCGACACCATGACTCACCGCAATCCGCGCGCCTTGCTCACCCCCGCCATGCACGGTGTGCTGGAACGCATGGCCCGCGCCGGTCAGGTGCCGTTGCATGCCATGACACCAACACAGGCCCGGGCCGCCTACGAGAACAATTCTGGTGTGCTGGACCTCGCCCCGGTAAAACTGCACCGGGTGGAGGATGTCACGCTGACAACGCGTGACGGGTTTGGGTTGCCGGTGCGCCTGTTCGCACCAAGTGACGAGCCCTTGCCGGTGCTGGTTTATTTTCACGGCGGTGGCTTCACGATCGGCAGCATCGCCACCCATGATGTGTTGTGTCGTCACCTGAGTCACCTGGCGCATTGCGCCGTGCTGTCGGTGGGTTACCGGCTGGCCCCGGAGCACCGCTTTCCGGTAGCCTTTGAGGACGCCTGGGATGCCGTGCAATGGGTGGCAAGGCATGGGTCGACGAAGGGACTTGACGTCACCCACATCGCCGTGGGGGGTGACAGTGCAGGTGGTACGCTGGCTGCCGCCTGTGCCCTGCAAGCGCGCGACCTGGGTGTGGCGCTGAAGCTGCAACTGCTCATCTATCCCGGCTGCTGTGCCCATCAGGACACCCCCTCACACAAGACCTTTGGCCACGGTTTTGTGCTGGAGTCTGCCCATATCCCCTATTTCTTTGACGCGTACATCCCCAATTTGACGGACCGCGAAGACTGGCGCTTTGCCCCCTTGATGGCAGATGATGTGGAAGGGGTGGCGCCCGCCTGGTTGTGTTTGGCCGAATGTGACCCGCTGGTCGATGAAGGCCTGATGTATGCCGACAAGCTGCGCGCCGCCGGCGTGCCGGTTGACCTCGACATCTACCGAGGTGTGACCCATGAATTCATCAAGATGGGGCGCGCCATCCCGGAAGCGGCGCAGGCACACATGGCGGCGGCCCGGGCTTTGCGCCACGCCTTTGCATCGTAGTCTGGGCGACTTCTCAGGGCCCATGTCCTCTGAGTCAAGCCCCGGGCTTTGGCGGTATATAAGCCCATTTCGGCACCAGATATAAGGGTAAACCCTTATAATTACCTGACGCTAACTTTACAAGGACTCACCATGTTCGCTCTGCTAAAGATCATCACATCTTTGATAACCGGTTTAGTCAAAACTCAGGATGACAGCCATGAGGCATTTCTGGCCGAATCCACCGACAGGTACGATCTTGAGCGCCGCATGCGCATGCTCGCCAATGACGGGCTTGCGGCGGCAAGGCACTTTGGTTCTTGGCACCTCGATGCCCTGAGATAAGCGGCAATGAAAGCTTCAGAAGAGTTAAACACCGTCAGCGTGAACTTCAATCAAACCCTGACCTTGCTCCAGGGCTTGCCCTTTGACATGGCGCGTGAACAATACGCCAAAGCCGTGCAGGCCGGGCTGATCGAGCGCTCGATGATCGCTTGGGCGAAATTCGAGCGTCAACTTGACCTGCTGGAAAAAATGACCCTGGGCCCCTGGGCGCGACGGGTCTGATCGCGTCAAATATCTTCCAGCAGCGGGTAGGGCGCGGGTTGCAGGCTCAAGATCTGACCGTCGGCTGACAAGACACGGACGGTTCCAGCTTCGAAAGCACTGACTTGTATGGACACGATCGCATCGAAGCCACCTTCGGGCGCAGCCGCTGCCTGAACCACCAGGCCGCACGGCTGGTCGGCATCGTCAGGCGTAAACAACTCATCACCGGCTTTTAGCGCCATCTTCGCATGTGCGAGGTAAGCACGGCGCTTGAGCGTGCCACGGAACTGGCTGCGCGCAACCACTTCCTGGCCTGGGTAACAACCTTTTTTGAAATTGACCCCGCCCACAGATTCGTAATTGAGCATTTGTGGCACAAAGGCCTCAAAAACAGGCTGCGTCAGCGTGGCAATGCCACTGCGCACCTCGCCCCAGGCCCATTCCTCGGGTGTCAAGAACGCCCCGGTGGGGGCCGTGCTGCCAGCTGGGGCCACCCACAACGCCCGTGGTACGCCATCGGCCGGGTAAAGTTGAATGACCGAAATGGCATCCAGATCGAATTTACGCCAGACATCGCTCTCGACATCACCCGAGACAACGGTGGCCGCGGACACGGCTGAACCCGCCAGGCCATACACCACAAAGTCAGCACTCGCGTCCGTCAATTTGACCTGGGCACGCAGTACAAACATGCTCAAGCGTTTCAAGGTCATGGCCAGCAAGTCCTGGCTGCAAAGCAACAAAATATCGGAGGGACTGCGCTTGAAACCGATGAAACTGGCCTGCAAGCGCCCCTTGGCGTTGCAAAAACCGGCGAGGCGGGCTTCTGACAGGCCCAGCAAAGAAAAATCGTTGGTCAACTGGCTGTGCAGAAATTTGGCAGCGTCGGTGCCTTGCGCGCGAATCAGCCCTAAATGGTTCAGCGGGGCGACGCCTTGAAAAGTTGTATGCATGGGGTGAATTATGATGCGCAGTTGATTTTGTAGAGGGCAATAGGGTTGTGCGATATTTCATGAAATTTCTGCTGGTATTGGTGTTGACCCTGGCGGGCGGCTCCTATTGGTGGATCAACCACAGCCTGACGCTTGCCGGGCCCATGATCGAGTTGTCGATCGAGCCAGGCACAACGCCTCGTGGTGTTGCACAACTTAGCGTGGAGAGCGGCGTGCAAACGTCGCCAGTTCTGTTGTACTGGTGGTTTCGACTCTCGGGCCAGGCCCGCCAGATCAAGGCTGGAAACTACGAACTGGAAGCTGGTCTGACACCTTACCGGCTGCTGTCCAAACTGACCCGGGGTGAGGAAAGCTTGCGCTCGGTGACACTGGTTGAGGGATGGACCTTCAAGCAGGTGCGTGCGGCACTGTTGAAGGAGGAACAGCTCCGGCCGGACTCCAAAGGCCTGGACGATGCCGCGCTCATGGCCAAACGGGGTCTGCCGGCTCGCCATCCCGAGGGCCGCTTCTTCCCGGATACCTACACCTATGCCAAAGGCAGCAGCGACCTCAAATTGCTTTTGCGCGCAGCGCATGCCATGGACAAGCAGCTGGCCCAGGCATGGCAGGCGCGGGTGGCTGACAGCCCATTAAAAACACCAGATGAATTGCTGATTCTGGCCAGCATCGTTGAAAAAGAAACGGGGCAGGCCAGCGACCGCGCCATGATTGCATCGGTTTTCAGCAACCGCTTGCGACTTGGCATGATGCTGCAAACTGACCCCACGGTGATTTACGGCCTGGGCGAGCGTTTTGATGGCAATTTACGACGGCGCGACCTGTTGGCCGACACACCCTGGAACACCTATACCCGCGCTGGCTTGCCGCCGACACCAATCGCCATGCCCGGCAAGGCTGCGCTGCTGGCAGCCGCGCAGCCTGCAAGCAGTCGGGCCTTGTACTTTGTGGCACGTGGAGATGGCAGCAGCCAGTTCAGCGAGAACCTGGACGCGCACAATCGTGCGGTGAACAAATACCAACGTGGACAATAGACAAGCATGGCAAGTGGACTTTTTATCAGTTTCGAGGGCATTGATGGTGCCGGCAAATCGACCCATATTGACGGTTTGGCACACGCTTTCAGGGATCAGGGCAGGGTGGTCACTCTCACCCGGGAACCTGGTGGCACACCGTTGGCTGAAAAACTGCGCACCCTGATCCTGAACGATGCCATGGATGCGATGACCGAGGCTTTGCTGGTTTTCGCCTCGCGGCGTGATCACTTGCAACAGGTGATTGAACCCGCCTTAGCTCGGGGCGAGGTTGTCCTGTGTGATCGCTTTACCGATGCCACGTTTGCCTATCAGGGAAGCGGGCGGGGATTTGATCACGACACACTTCTCTTTTTGGAACGGCTTGTACAGACAGTCAACCTTCCCTCGAAGGTGTTTTTGCGCCAACCTGATCTGACGATCTGGTTTGATCTGGCACCCGAAATTGCCGCGGCCCGACTCGCGGGCGCAAGGGTGCCTGACAAGTTTGAAGCCCAGCCTGAAACTTTTTTCGCCCGCGTCCGAGCCGGTTATCAGGCGCGTTGCGCGGCAGAGCCGCAACGCTTTGCACGCATTGCCGCCGAGCAGGAACGGGGCGCCGTTTGGCAGGATGTGCTGAGCGGCGTCAGTAGACGGGGCTGGCTGACATGAGCGAGCCCCTGGCAGGCGTTAACCTGGTTGCACCCTGGATCGCTGCGCAAACGCAGGTCCTGCTGGCTCAACGTGGCCATGCGTGGTTGCTCGCGGGACCTTCAGGCCTGGGACAATACGAACTTTCATTGGCATTGGTGAGGGCCTGGCTGTGTGAACAGGCCACGGTACAAGGCGCCTGTGGCAGTTGTCCAAGCTGCCATGCGATTGACGTGAGAGCCCACGCCGACCTGTGTGTGCTGATGCCTGAGACCGTGATGCTTGCCCTGAACTGGCCATTGAGTGAAAAGGCCCAAGACGAGATCGATGGCAAGAAGCGAAAAGCCAGCAAGGAAATTCGTGTGGACGCCATGCGTGACGCCCTTGAATTTGCACAGCGCACCAGCGGCCGTGGTCGGGGCAAGGCGGTGCTGGTGTTCCCTGCTGAGCGCATGAATGTGTACACGGCGAACGCCTTGCTCAAAACCCTCGAAGAACCTGCGGGCGACGTCAAATTCGTTCTGGCCACCGATGCCGCCAACCAACTGTTGCCCACCATTCGCAGTCGTTGCCTGAGCCACACCATGGTGTGGCCCGACCAAGCCAGTGCCCTGGCCTGGTTGCAGGCGCAAGGCATTCCTGCGAACCAGGCCTCCGTGATGCTGCGTGCTGCGGGTGGCCGCCCCCAGGATGCACTGCAGTTTGCACCCATTGCCGCGTTATGGCCGCGTTTGCCACGTGCCGTGCAGTTGGGTGATGTCAGCGTGTTCAAGGATTGGACACCAGCGCAGACGGTGGACGTCCTGCACAAGATGTGCCATGACTTGATGGCGCTGCGTTGCGGTGCCTTGCCCCGATTTTTTGAAGTTGGTGATTTGCCCAAGGTCGAGAGCCTGCAAAGCCTGAGTCATTGGGCGAAAAGTTTGTCCGTCACCATGCGCACGGTAGAACATCCCTTCAATGTCGGCTTGATGCAGGAGGCCTTGATCAGCCAGGCGCAGTTGGCCCTCAACGCAAAAACATGATGTTCACAGATTCTCATTGCCATCTGAATTTTCCCGAGCTGATGTCCGACCTGTCCGCCATCCGCCAGGCGATGGCAGCCGCGCAAGTCAATCGCGCCCTGTGCATCAGCACCACGCTGGAAGAGTTTGATGCGGTGCATCAGTTGGCACTGCAACATGATAATTTTTGGGCGACCGTGGGCGTTCATCCAGACAGTGAAGGTGTCCGGGAACCCTCTCTGGAAGAATTGTTGACCTTGGGCCGTCTGCCCCGGGTGGTTGGTATCGGTGAAACCGGACTGGACTACTACCGGCTTGATGGTCGCAGTGTGGCTGACATGGCATGGCAAAGGGCGCGTTTTCGTACCCATATCCGCGCTGCGAGGCAATTGCAGAAGCCCCTGGTGATCCATACCCGCAGCGCCTCGGACGACACCCTTGCGATCTTGCGCGAGGAGGGTGAAGATGGCAGCTCCGGCTGCGCAGGGGGGGTGTTTCACTGCTTTACCGAAGATGAAACCGTGGCACGCCAGGCGCTTGAGTCGGGGTTTTACATTTCCTTTTCAGGCATATTGACCTTCAAGAGCGCCCAAAGTTTGCGTGATGTCGCAGCCATGGTACCTTTGAATCGTCTTCTGATCGAGACCGACAGTCCCTATCTGGCGCCGGTTCCCTACCGCGGCAAGACGAATAATCCATCTTATGTACCCTGGGTGGCGAAGCAATTGGCCGAGATCAGGCAACGTCCAGTAGAAGAGATTGCCAACATTACCAGTCAGAATTTTGATTCCCTTTTTAAGGGCGTTTTGTCATGAATCACCCTCAAAAATATTTATTAAATTACATTAGAAAAATACTATATGCTACTGTTTTAATTGGGTTTAATTCTGTTTACGGTGGATCTTATGATGATTTTTTCGCGGCCATAAAACGAGATGACGCCGCTCAAATCAACGCACTCCTAAGGCGTGGATTCGATCCCAATACAGTTGATCTCACGGGTACGCCAGGGCTTGTTCTGGCCTTGAAAGGTGCGGCATTCAAGGTTGTCGGGGCCTTGTTGGACGATCCGAAAACCAAAGTCGACGTCCGTAACGCGGCCGATGAAAGTCCTTTGATGCTGGCTGCGCTCAAGGGCGACAAGGCCTTGTGCCAACGTCTGATCCAGAAGGGCGCCGACGTCAATAAACCCGGTTGGGCACCATTGCATTACGCTGCGACCCATGGCCACCTTGAAGTGATGCGCCTGTTACTGGATGAACACGCCTACATTGACGCGGCTTCACCCAACAACACCACACCACTCATGATGGCGGCGCGCTACGGGACGCCTTCCGCCGTCAAGTTGCTGCTGGAAGCGGGTGCCGATCCCATGCTGAAAAATGATCTGGGGCTGAATGCCATTGACTTTGCTGTTCAGGCGAATCGCCTGGAATCTGCGGAGATCATTGCGGCTTTTGTGCGTGGACTCCAGCCCAGAGGACGCTGGTAAGCTGCTTGCACTTACTTTATACGATGTATATTATGTTAAGTTTAGATGGCGCGACATGATCTGTTTACCGGACGACAAATGATATGACGGGTGCTGTGGGATCCGCAAACGAAGTGCCAAGTGCAATTTGGCCTTGCCCATGCAACACACATTCATCCCGGCGCAACATCAGGTCAGCCCCACTGCCTGCAAAACGAACCCAGCTACCGTATGAGCTTTCATCCACCATCATGAAGCTGCCATTTCGCCATTCAATGCGGGCGTGTGTTCTTGAAACGCGCGGGTCGTTCACAATGAAGTCGACCTTACGAAAACGTCCGATGTGAATGGGCAGTTCAAAAGACTGGAAGGTTTGTCGGTGGTCATTGAATGTGATTTCAATCTGCCCGCCCAAAGCGTCGACGAACGGTGCGTGAGACGACGCATGGACCGGCGCCTGGACCGTGAAATACTCGGAATTCTGGTCCTCCTGCCACTCAACCTGATAGACATTGCAGGGCTCGGATCGCCCCCGTATGGTGATTGGCCCTAAAAAACGAAAATGGACATCATTTAGCTTGGGACCTTTTTCAATGGCCTTGTCATTGACCCAGATTTGATGAGGACCCGTGAGCTCACTTAGCCGGGAGGCCGTGTTGACCGCATCGCCATAACAATCGTCATCCACCAGAACGACGTCACCACGGACCACGCCGATACGCAAAGGCATGTAAAGTTGCGCCGGCAAACTGGCAAGCCGGAGCTGGTAACTTCGCTGAATATCAACCACCGCTGCGATGGCATCCGGGCTTTTTTTGAAAATGGCAAGAACACCATCCCCCAACAACTTGACAACCCTGCCGCCGTTTGCTGCAATTTTCTCAGCAACCCAATTGGTGGCTTGGGTGACCGCTTCCGTGGCTTTTGCATTGCCAAGCGACTCGAACACCCCTGTGCTTCCAAAGAGATCAGCAAAAACAACAGTGGAGTGAACAGCCATTAACGATAAGTCCTTCTTGCTATGGCATGAGTTTAGGTCAATCTTCGAGTTTTAAGGTCATCAACGACCCCAAAATAACAAGGCATCGCGGCCTTCGACCGACAAGTCCGCTTTGGCACCGACCGGAAGCAAAACCTTGGTCGCCACATGGCCATAAGGCAAATTGGTCAAAACCGGGACTTTCAACTGCCGCCTCAACCAGTCCACCACGCCTTGTAACTTGAAGCCCCGGTCGTGTGAGACCAGTTTGTACTCAGTGAACTGCCCAAAAATGATGGCTTTTTGACGTGCCAAAACGCCCGCATGCAGCAGCTGTGTGAGCATGCGTTCAATTCGATACGGATGCTCCCCCACATCCTCCAGGAACAGGATACCGCCCTTGACCTCTGGAAAATAGGGTGTCCCCATTAATGAACTCACTATGGTCAGATTGCCACCCCACATCACGGCATCGCTCAAACTCAAAGAAGTCTTGACATGGGCACCGGTCCGGTTGGCATCAGAGCTATTTTCGGTGCTGGAAACGGTCTCGCGATGTTGACGCCAGCCAGCGCCCTCCCCCTGCCCCAACAACAAATCATCAAAGCAGGCTGCCATGATCTCGTCGGGTTCACCGTCGACACCAAAGCCCTCGCACAGCGCCGGACCAGCCCAGGTCATGGCACCGGTGCGCGCCAACACGGCACTTTGAAGGGCAGTGAAATCGCTGATGCCCACAAACGCCATGCCCCGATCAATCGCCTTGGCGATTTTTCTGTAATGAATTCCCGGCAGGATACGGGTCAAGCCATAACCACCGCGTGAAATCAGGGCCACATCAGCCTTGCTGGCTGCGGCGCGATGGATGGCTGCAATACGCGTCTCATCGTCACCGGCAAAACGCTGGTGACTGGCCAACGCATCAGCATCAACTTCGACATCATGTCCCAGCGCCTGCAGTCGGGCCACGCCGCGCTTGAACGCTGCCTTGTCGCGCACAGCACCCGAAGGGGAAAAAATGTAAATGTGTTTTTTCATGGTTGTAACGGAATGGTTTTTCGAGCGCGCCGAAGTTTGAAGAATGCCTGAAGCACCGAAACGCATTCCTGAGCCAGGATGCCCCCCTGCACCTGCGTTTGGTGGTTAAGCTGAGCTTGCGCAAACAGATCGATGACTGATCCGGCAGCCCCTGTTTTGGGATCAGATGCTCCAAAAACCACGCGTTTCAGTCGAGCATGCAGCATGGCGCCTGCACACATCGCACAGGGCTCAAGCGTGACAAAAAGCTCGCAGTCAGGTAGCCGGTAGTTACCCAGAACCTTTGCCGCAGCTCTCAGCGCCTGCATTTCGGCATGAGCGCTCGGGTCATGCCCGGCTATTGGCGCGTTGTGCCCCGTGGCGATGACAACACCATCCCTGAGCACCACCGCGCCAACAGGCACCTCACCTGCATCCGCTGCCATACCGGCTTGGGCCAGTGCAAGTCGCATGGCTTGCTCGTCTGTCATCTCGGTTGGTGCTTATTCCCACTCGATGGTGGCGGGAGGTTTGCTGCTCACGTCGTACGTAACGCGGTTGATACCACGGACCTCGTTGATGATGCGCCCGGACACCTTTTTCAGCAAGGCATAGGGCAATTCGGCCCAGTCAGCGGTCATGAAGTCGCTGGTCTGCACCGCACGCAGCGCAACCACGTAATCGTAGGTGCGGCCGTCGCCCATCACGCCGACACTTTTGACCGGCAAAAACACAGTGAACGCCTGGCTGGTCAACTCATACCAACTCTTGCCCGTGGCATCGTCGATGAAATTATGAAGTTCTTCAATAAAGATGGCATCTGCCCGGCGCAACAGGTCAGCGTATTCTTTCTTGACTTCACCCAGGATGCGCACGCCAAGGCCGGGGCCTGGGAACGGATGGCGATAGACCATGTTGTGCGGCAAGCCCAGGGCCACGCCCAGTTCACGCACCTCGTCCTTGAACAATTCGCGCAGGGGCTCCAGCAACTTCAGACCCAGTTGCTCAGGCAAACCACCCACGTTGTGATGGCTCTTGATGACAACCGCCTTCTTGTTCTTGGCACCACCCGACTCGATCACGTCAGGATAAATGGTGCCCTGCGCCAGCCACTTCGCGCCCTTTTTGCTCGCATCGGACGCTGTGAGTGCAGCAGCCTGGGCCTTGAAAACCTCCACAAACTCGCGGCCAATGATCTTGCGTTTGGCTTCCGGCTCGCTCACCCCCGCCAGACAGCCCAAAAACTGATCAGCCGCATCGACACGAATCACTTTAGCGTGTAATTTGCCGACAAACATGTCCATCACCATGTCGCCTTCGTTGAGGCGCAGCAAGCCGTGATCGACAAAAACACAGGTAAGTTGATCGCCAATGGCGCGGTGAATCAGGGCCGCGGCAACCGATGAGTCGACGCCGCCGGACAGTCCCAAAATGACTTCTTCGTCACCGACCTGGGTGCGAATGGCTGCCACCGCCTCGCTGATGTAGTCCCCCATGATCCAGTCAGCGCGGGTACCACAAATATCGAGCACGAAGCGTTCCAGAATGGCAGCACCGCGCTTGGTGTGGGTCACCTCAGGGTGAAACTGCACCGCATAAAAGCGACGGTCTTCGTCGGCCATGCCCGCAATCGGGCAGCTGTCGGTACTGGC
>JACCDQ011934178.1_pt1 | contig 13027 bp, 15 predicted proteins | sample 7446031 | NCBI WGS metagenome assembly JACCDQ01 (sample SAMN15323442, study PRJNA562643) | freshwater metagenome | isolation source: river surface water | place: USA:Blue River Watershed | collected 2017-08-17 | reverse complement strand
CTCCGAAAAGTGACATAACAGCGCATTCGCAATGCCGAGGTTGCCCTCGGAATTCTCGAAGTCGATCGGATTGACCTTGTGCGGCATGGTCGACGAGCCGATTTCGCCGGCCTTGGTCTTCTGCTTGAAGTAGCCGATCGAAATATAGCCCCAGATGTCGCGGTTCAGGTCGAGCAGGATGGTGTTGGCGCGGGCGACGGCATCGAACAGTTCCGCGATGTAGTCGTGCGGCTCGATCTGAATGGTGTACGGGTTGAAGCTCAGGCCGAGACGTTCCTCGACGACCTTGCGCGAGAATGCCGGCCAGTCAAAGTCGGGATAGGCGGACAGGTGCGCGTTGTAGTTGCCGACCGCGCCATTCATCTTGCCGAGGATCTGCACGTCGGCGATGCGCTGTTGCGCGCGCTGCAGGCGCGCGACGACGTTGGCCATTTCCTTGCCCAGCGTGGTCGGGCTGGCCGGCTGCCCGTGCGTACGCGACATCATCGGCAGGCTGGCGTTGGCCTGTGCGAGTTCGGTCAGGCGAGCGATCAGCTTCGACAGCGAAGGCAGCAGCACGCTGTCGCGCGCGGCTTTGAGCATCATGCCGTGCGAGGTGTTGTTGATGTCCTCGGACGTACAGGCGAAATGGATGAACTCGGAAGCGGCCACCAGCTCGGGCAGGTGCTGCACCTTTTCCTTCAGCCAGTACTCGACCGCCTTGACGTCATGGTTCGTCACCGCTTCGATGGCCTTGATACGCGCGGCGTCGTCTTCATTGAAGTCGCTTGCCAGCGTCTCCAGCAATGCGCGGGCGTCGGCAGCGAACGGACGGAGCTCGGCGAATCCGGCCTCCGACAGCGCGATCAGCCAGGCGATTTCGACTTTCACTCGGTGGTGCATGAAGCCTGCTTCGGACAGCAGCGGACGCAGTGCATCGGTCTTGGAGGCATAACGGCCGTCGAGCGGCGACAGGGCGGAGAGCGCGGAGAGGGACATGGTATGGGCCTGCGGCAGGACTGCCGACTAGAAAAAATTAGCCCGCGATTTTACCATCCGAGGCCATGACTCACGAAGCCGCCGTGTCAGGCATTTATTTGTCAATGATATAATTTGCGCTCCTCGTCCGATTGCGAAGGCTCTATGAAACTGATTGGATCGCTCGCCAGTCCTTACGTTCGCAAAGTCCGCATCGTCATGGCGGAGAAGAAGCTCGACTATGAGCTGGTGCTGGAGGATGTATGGTCTCCGGGCACCACGATCAGCCTGTCGAATCCGATCGGCAAGGTGCCTTGCCTGGTGATGGAAGACGGTGGCGCCATGTTCGATTCGCGCGTGATCGTCGAGTATCTTGATACCATGTCGCCGGTTAGCCGACTGATCCCGGGAGCCGGTCGCGAGCGGGCCAGCATCAAATGCTGGGAAGCGCTGGCGGACGGCGTGCTTGATGCCGGCATTCTGGTCAGGCTGGAGCGCACTCAGCGACCGACGGAACGGCAGAGCGAGGCTTGGGTCGAGCGCCAGTTCGGCAAGGTGCGCAGCGGTATCAGCGCAATGGCCTCCGGCCTGGGTGACAATTCGTATTGCGCCGCACGGCAATTCTCACTGGCAGACATCGCCGTTGGTTGCGCGCTGGGCTGGATCAGCTTTCGTTTTCCCGAGATTACTTGGCGCGACGATCATCCCAATCTTGCACGGCTGTTCGAGCGCCTGTCGGATCGGCAGTCGTTCCGCGACACGGTGCCGTCGGCCTGAAGCCCGAGTTTTTCCGACAAAAAACGGAGCCCTGAGCTCCGTTTTTTGTTATCCGGAGCCGACGACTCGTCAGCCCCGCACGGGAATGGAAGGCGGACCGGCGTCAGTCCGCATCGCCCATCTGTGATTGCAGGTAATTCTGGATACCGACTTTGTCGATCAGGTCCTTCTGCGTTTCCAGCCAGTCGATATGCTCTTCGGTGTCATCCAGGATGTGCTGGAAGAGCTCGCGCGACACATAGTCACGCGCCGCTTCGCAGGCGGCAATGCCATCCTTCACCGTTTGTTGCGCGCCGCGCTCGAGCTGCAGGTCGCAGTCGAGCATCTCCGGCACGTTCTCGCCAATCATCAGCTTGTGCAGTGCCTGCAGGTTCGGCAGGCCTTCCAGCATCAGGATGCGATCGATCAGCTTGTCGGCATGTTTCATCTCGCCGATCGACTCTTCATATTCCTTCTTGCCCAGCTTTTCCAGTCCCCAATGCTTGTACATGCGTGCATGCAGGAAGTACTGGTTGATGGCCGTCAGCTCATTGGTCAGCTGCTCATTGAGCAGCTTCAGGATGTTCGGATCGCCTTTCATTGGAGCCTCTTGTTCGGTGGGTGGGAAAGATGTCGCGATGGTACCGCAGCTGCTGATCTGGTAACGCACCGCGCGTCATTTTGTTATTACGACTCATTCGTGATCGACGACAGATCGGGACACCCCATCAGCGCCATGGTCATTTCCAGTTCGTCGCGTAGCAGCCGGAGCACATGGGCGACCCCCAGCGGGCCTGCCGTAGCCAGACCCCAGATGTAAGGCCGGCCGACCAGCACCGCCTGCGCGCCGGCGGCGATCGCCTTGAATCCATGCTGGCCGTTGCGAATGCCGCTGTCGAACAGCAGCGGCAACGCGGGCGCGAGCCTTTGTCGGAATTCTCTCAAGGTATCGAGCGCCGTCGGCGTGCCGTCAACGATGCGCCCGCCGTGGTTGGAGACGATCAGTCCGTCGCAACCGGCGTCGGTCGCGCGCATGGCGTCGTCCGCATGCATCAGGCCTTTGACGAGCAAGGGCAAGCGGGTCTGGCGGCGCAGCCAGTCGAGGTCTTCCCAGCGAGGCGCCATCGACATCCATTGATCGAAGACGACACTGGCGCCCGCCGCCAGCGGAGCCGTAGGGAAGCTGGCTTCGAGATTGACCGCGCAAACCTCCGGAGGCAGCGCCAGCGTCGCCTGTTTGACCGGCGCATCGACGGTGAAGACGATCGCCTGCGCGCCGCTCTGCTCTGCCTTGCGCAGCAGTCGCAGCGTGCGTTCACGGCTGGATTGCCAGTACAACTGAAACCACCAGTCCACGCCGGTTGCGGCGATGTCCGCCAGCGGCTGGCTGGCCAGGCTGCTGACGATCAGCGTCGTCTGTTGCGCTGCTGCCGCCATCGCGGCACCGGCTTCGGCTTGCGGATGGAAGAGCCGCTGGTAGGCGACCGGCGCCAGCAGAAAGGGGTGGGCTAGCGCGCGGCCGAACAGCTCGGTGCGCGTATGCCCGCCGCGCACGTCCGCCAGTGGCCGGGGACGCAGGGCGATGGAATCAAAGGCGCTTTCGTTTGCACGTCGCGTATGGCCGTCGCCGCTGCCGGCATCGAGATAATTCCAGATCTCCGGCGGCAACGATGCCTTGGCGCTTGCCTCATAGGCGGCGATGGATGCGCAGAGCGGTTCCATCAGTTGTCAGCCCATTGCCGCAGCAGGTTGTGATAGGTGCCGGTCAGTTGCACGACGGGCGCAGTGTCACCGACCGTTTCACGCAGCTGCAGCAAAGCCATGTCCATCTCGTACAGCAAGCGTCGCCGGCCCGCATCCCGCACCATGCTTTGCATGAACAGGAAGCTGGCCAGCCGCTCTCCGCGCGTCACCGGTGTGACCTGATGAACCGATGACGACGGATACAGCACGAGGCTGCCGGCCGGCAGCTTGATGCTTTGCGTACCGAAGGTGTCCTCGATCCGCAGTTCACCACCGTCATAGCTGTCCGGGTCCGACAGGAATAGCGTGGCCGACAGGTCAGCGCGCACATAACTGCCGTCCGGTGCTTGCCGCATCACGCCGTCGACATGCGCGCCGTAAGCATTGGCAGCGCCGGCATAGCGATTGAAAAATGGCGGCAGAATCTTCAGCGGCAACGCCGCCGCGAAGAAAGTCGCGCTGCGCGACAGCGCCTGCAGCACGAGCTGGCGCAGGGCTGCAGTGTGCGGCTCGTCGTCCGCCAGCTGCTGATTGTTTTTCGCCAGCGCCGCCTGGGCGCCGGCGGTCAGGCGGCCATCCGACCAGCTGGCCGAAGCCAGCAGCGACCTTGCGATGGCCAGTTCGTCGGCGTTCAGCAGCGGGTCAATGGTGACGATCATGGGCTCAGTATTTCAGTTCGGCGGTGAGGATCACGGTACGGCGCACGCCCGGCAGCGTGAAGCCGCCGTTGTCATAGACCGCGTCGTAGTACAGCTTGTCGGCGAGGTTCTTGACGTTCAGTTTCAACGCCCACCTTGGCTGCTCGTAGCTCAGCATCGCGTCGAGGCGGTAGTAGGACGGTACCGTGTTCGGATGGTATTCACCGTTCAGCGTGGGCACGTTGGCCGGATTGCTGTTGCTCGGGTTGAATGCAAGGCGATCGCCCTTGGCCTCGACACCGCCACCGATTTTCCAGTTCGGGTCGAGCCGGTAGGTGCTCCACAGGTTGAAGGTGTAGCGCGGCGTGTTGCGCGCGCGCTGGCCTTCGTAGGCAGCATCGGCTTTCACGATCTGGCCGGCGGTGGCTCCGGAGGTCGATACGTTTTCAGCTACTTCGAGGATTGTTGCGTCCATCAGTGCCAGCCCCGCGAACACTTCCCATTCCGGTGTGATGCGGCCGGCGGCCTCAAGCTCAATGCCGTCGGTACGGCGCTTTCTGGTCAGGATGGAAGCGGTCGCTTCCAGATCGGTATTGCGCTCCCAGTATTTGGTCGCGCGATACAGCGCACCGCGCAGGGTCAGATCGCCGTCGAACAGAATGTATTTCGCGCCCAGCTCGATGGTGTCGCTGCGCTCTGGCGGTTGTGCGTTGACGGTCAGCTGGTACAGGTCAGCCGTCGGGCTGAACGAGTCGCTCCACGCAAGGTAGTAATGCGATTGCTCGGTCGGGTGGAAGGACAGTGCGCCGCGATAGCTCCATTCGCCATAACTGAGTTTGGGCGACGTGGCGCTCGAGTAAGTGGCGTCGAGCTGGTCGCGGCGAGCACCGAAAGTCGCTTTCCACTGCGGGATGAATTCGACCGTGTCCTGCGCATAGAACGCGTAGGAATCGCCGCTGAAGGCGACCGCGGTGCCGGTGGTGGCGCCCTTGTACGGGCGGAAGTCTGGTGCCATCGCTGTGCCGAAGTTGTTCAGCGCTTTGCGCCAGCTGTCTTCCTTCAGGTACTCGACGCCCGAGACGAATTGATGCTGCATGCCGAAGGCGCTGAAGCGCTTGCTGAAGTCGGATTGCAGCGTGGTGGTCGCGTAGTAGGCCATGCGTGTCTGGTTGCCTGCCGCAGCGCCGCTGGCGTTGACGCGTCCGCCGCTGGCATTCGGCGCGTCGGTCAGGCTGGGGGTCTTCGCCCAGTAGCTGCGGTCATAGTCGGCCACCCGGAATTGCGTGCGCAGCTGGGTGTCCTGGTCGACCTTCCATTCGTACACCAGTGTCGTCATCGACGTGTCGCTGTGGTCGAAGGTCTTTTTCGTGCCCCAGAAGGTACTTGCCGACAGCGGTCCGGTCGGATTACCGGCGGTGTCGTAGTAGCTGGTCGCCGGCAGCCGTGTCTTGCTGGCGAACGGGACGCCGTAGTCCGGGTTGTCGCGTGTACGCAGCGTGTAGTGGTTGATCCAGAACTTGTGGTCGCTGGACTGGTTCAGAGCGAGGCTGACTGCCGCGCCGGTGCGATGGGTTGTCGGTTCGGCGCCCGAGGCCGGATTACTGCGCCAGCTACCTTCGTTGCGGTCCATCAGGTTCACGCGCAGACCGACATCTTCACTCACCGATTTGTTCAGGTCGGCACTGAATTGCTGGTAGCCGTGCGAGCCGACGCTGCCAGTCAGCCGGTATTGGTCGAATTCCAGCGGCGTCTTGCTCATTTGGTTGATTACGCCACCCGCCTGGCCGCGGCCGAACAGCATCGCACCGGCGCCGCGCAGCACGTCGATCTGCTCGAAATTGAAGGTCTCGCGGTTGTATTGCGCGGTATCGCGGATAGCGTCGAGATACATGTCGCCGAAGGTGTAGAAGCCGCGCAGGTTCATGTTGTCGCCGGCGCGACCGCCCTCGGCGGCATTGAAGCTAATGCCGGAGACATTCCGCATCGCTTCCTGCAGCGAGCCGGCCTGCTGCTCCTGCAGTAGCGTGCTGGTGACCGTCGTGATGGCTTGCGGAATGTCATGCGGATCCTGCGAGATCTTGCCGACACGCGTTTGGGTTGCCACGTAAGCCGGCTGATCGCGGTTTGCGGTCACCTCGACGGCGGGCAGCGTGCCGTCATTGCGTTCGCCGCTTTGGTCAGCGGCCATCGTCGGGCCGCCACAAAACGCCAGCCCGGCGACGAGTGCGCCGAGTGGCGTGAGTTTCTTCTGTTGGGACATCTGCATTTGCTCCGGTTGCCTGCGAGGCTTGGGGTCTCGCGATTTCTACTGGCTGGCTGTCCGGCAAATGCGGTATGGCTGGCTCGGTGGGTGGGTGAACTGGGTCAGGGCTTGGGTTCAGTGATAAAGCCGATCTTGGTCAGGCCGCCGTTCTGTGCGGCCGCCATCACCTGCGCCACTTTTTCGTACTGCGTGGTGCGCGCTGCGCGCAGGTGCACGCCGGGTTGCGGCTGGCGTTGCGCTGCCTGCGCAATCTGCGCGGCGAGTTCGTCGTCGGCCAGTGGCTTGTTGTTCCAGAACAGTTTGCCCTGTGCGTCGATCGACAGGTTGATGGTCTCCGGTTTTGCCTCGCTTGGTTGCGCGCTGGCGCGCGGCAATTCGAGGTTCACGCTGTGGTTGATGACGGGGATGGTGATGATGAAAATGATCAGCAGCACCAGCATCACATCCACCAGCGGCGTGGTATTGATTTCCGGATTGAAGTCATCGTCGGAACGGTCCGACAGCGAGCCCATGCCCATCATGCGCTCCGCACGACGGCAAGCTTTTGCCCGCCGCTGGCATTGTCGCTGGTGCGCGCGCCGGTCACGAACAACGCATGCAGGTCGAAGCCGAATTTGTTCAGCTGCGCGATCACGGTCTTGTTGCTGCGGACCAGCGCGTTATAGCCGAAGGTTGCCGGGATCGCGACGGCCAGTCCGAGGGCTGTCATGATCAGTGCCTCGCCGACCGGTCCGGCCACTTTGTCGATGCTGGCCTGCCCGCTGCTGCCGATCGACACCAGCGCGTGATAGATGCCCCAGACCGTGCCGAACAGTCCGACGAAGGGCGCAGTCGAGCCGACCGACGCCAGCACCGCCATGCCAGTCGACAGCTTGGCGGCCGCTTCGTCGATGGCCTGACGCAGCGACAGCGTGACCCAGTCGCTGAATGACAGCTGGTCCTGCAACGAGCCTGCGTGCGCATGATGATGGCGCAGCGCCGATGCACCGGCGCTGGCCAGCTGGGCGAACGGATTGTCGGCACCGAGGCTGCCAATGCCTGCGTCGAGGTTGGGCGCCTTCCAGAAGGTGTCGCGTGCGGACTGCAGGGCGCGCCGGTGCCGCCAGGCTTGCCAGCCTTTGGTGATCATCACCGTCCACGAGGCGATCGACATCGCGATCAGCATCAGCGCTACTGCACGCGTCACGACATCGCCTTGCTGCCAGACTGCGGCCAGGCCGTAGGGGTTGGAATCCATCGTTGTCTTTCTTCGGTGTGTTATTTGAGGGAGAAGCTGATCGGTACCAGCGCATAGACCGGCAACGGCTGGCCGTCTTCGACATGGGGCTTGAACAGCGCGCGCATCGCTGCGGCACGGGCGGCTTCGTCCAGCTTGGCGTGTCCCGAGCTTTGCTGCAGGTCAGCGCGTTGCGGAATGCCTTTCTCGTCGATCAGCAGTCGCAGCGTGACCTGGCCTTCCAGGCCTGCGCGGCGAGCAGATAGCGGATACTCGACTTTCGGCGGAATCAGGTAGGCGACTCCGGACACCGTGACCGGACCTCGGTGAGCCGTCGCGCTGTTGGCCGACAAAGGCGCAGGGCTGACGACTGGATTGGGGGCGGGCGTCGGCTGCGCGGCGGGAGCCGCGGCGACGTTTCGAATTTCCTGTGCCGGCACGCTTGCCGGGGACGATGGCGGCAATGTCTGCGCTGCCGGGGCTTCCGTCATGACCGGTGCAGGCGGTTCAACGGCCGGGGCCAATGCCTGCTGTACCGGTGGTGGCACGGGCAGGGACAGTGCAGTGGCAGCGCCGGCTGCTTGCGACGGCCGTGTGCGTGGCACCGGCGGTGGTGCCATCGTCGGCGACGCAGGGTCAGCTGACAGAGACAGTAACGAGATCAGCACCTCGCGCGGCTGCGGTCGCTCGAGTGTTGCCTGCAGGCCGTGCAGCATGCCTGCGATCAGCAAGCAATGCAGCATGATCGTTAACAGCAACGGGGCGTACCTGCGCCGGCTGGCGGGCATCGCCGGCCAAGTGAGGGCCGTACTCATGCTGGCAGAAGAGGTCGATCTCAGGCGGCGACGGTACGACGCAGTTCGGTTGCCTGGCAGCCGCTTTCTTCGAGGTGGGCGCGAACCAGTGTTTTCGCGAAGGCATTGCACTTGCCGCAGCAACTGCCGACACCGAGCTGTGTACGGATCTCATGCATCGATCCGGCACCGTCTTCCAGTGCCTGGCGGATCGTTTTGTCGGAGACGTTATGGCAAATGCAGACAATCATCGGAATCGCCTTTGGTTCAAGCTGTCAGGATCAGTTTGTTCGCCTGCGTTAGCCGCAGCCGGTAAATCTTGCCGCCATGATCGATCTCGATCTCCCGCCGTTGCTGCATCAAGTCCTGCAGGCGGACGCGTGCCGTTTCCGACGGCTCGTCGGCGTCTGCCTGCAGTAGTGGCGGGGTGGAGGGATTCATGGAAATTTGTAAATGCGAACAATTCTTGTTTAGATTATTCGCGAAGCCGGCAATGATTGCAAGCGTTTTTTGTCTTGGGGAAGAAATGTCATTTTCATGGCGAAAAAAAACGCCGCCCGGAGTCGGGGCGGCGTCTGGCGATTGCTGCGCGGCGGCGGGAATGCTGTCAGTCGGCGCTATCGGCACTTTCGATAATGCCGCCGCCCAGACAGATCTCGCCGTCATACAGCACCGCAGATTGGCCGGGCGTGACCGCCCACTGAGCCTGCTTGAAATGCAGTCTGAAATGGCCATCGTCCAGTGACTGAAAGTCACAGGGAACATCCGCTTGCCGATAGCGGGTCTTCGCATGCAGCGTACCCGTTGCCGGCGGATGGCCGGCGGTCCAGCTGATCTGGCCGGCACGCAGGGATGCGGACAGCAGCCACGGATGGTCATGCCCCTGCACCACGTACAGGGTATTTGCAGCAACGTCCTTGCGGGCGACGTACCAGGGTTCGTGATTGCCGTCGCTGCCACGATGATTTTTGCTGCCACCCAGGCCAATGCCCTTGCGCTGGCCGAGCGTGTAAAACGACAGGCCGACGTGTTCGCCAACCACCTCGCCGTCCGGCGTCTTCATCGGTCCCGGCCGGAACGACAGATAGCGGTTCAGGAATTCACGGAAGGGACGCTCGCCGATGAAACAAATGCCGGTCGAGTCTTTTTTTGCCGCGTTGGGCAGCGCCAGCTCTTCAGCGATGCGCCGAATCTCGGTCTTGTGCAGTTCGCCCAGCGGGAACAGCGTATGCGACAGCTGCGCCTGGTTCAGCCGGTGCAGGAAATAGCTCTGGTCTTTGCTGGCATCGACGGCCTTCAGCAGTTCGAAGCGGCCATCGCGCTCGCGTACGCGCGCATAGTGGCCCGTGGCGATTTTGTCGGCGCCCAGTTTCATCGCGTGGTCGAGGAAGGCCTTGAACTTGATTTCGGCATTGCACAGCACGTCCGGATTGGGCGTGCGTCCGGCTTCGTATTCGCGCAGGAATTCAGCGAACACCCGGTCCTTGTATTCGGACGCGAAATTGACCGCCTCGATGTCAACGCCCACCACGTCAGCCACGCTGACGGCATCGATCCAGTCCTGCCGCGTCGAGCAGTATTCATCGTTATCGTCGTCTTCCCAGTTCTTCATGAACAGGCCGATAACTTCATATCCCTGCTGTTTCAGCAGCCAGGCCGCAACCGAGGAATCCACCCCGCCCGACATCCCCAGCACGACTCTCTGTTTACGCATGCTGGACGGCCGTCACGCTGGGATGGGTATAAATGATGGACAGCGGGCTGCGTTTGCCGGCCAGATAGTCATCGACACATTGCAGGACCAGCGGGCTGCGGTGTTTTTCACGGCAGGCGAGCAACTCGTCGTAGGACATCCAGACGGCGCGCAGGATGCCTTCGTCGAGCGGACGGTCGTGTTGCGCGCCGACCTGGCCAGAGAACGCAAAGCGCAGGTAGGTGACATCGTCGCCCGACCGGTTGGACAGATAGCGGGACATGTAGACGCCGACCAGCGCGTCTGGCACGAATTCATGCGCGGTCTCTTCCAGCGCCTCGCGGCTGACGGCCTCGATCAGGGATTCGGCCGGATCCAGATGCCCGGCGGGCTGATTGAAGCGGATGCCGTCGCTGGTCTCTTCCTCGACCAGCAGGAATTTGCGGTCATGCTCGATGATGGCCGCGACGGTGACAGAGGGTTTCCAGATGGTAGACATGGTTTTCTTCGAAAGCCGGCATTTTACCCGCAGGCTGGCACGATGCCGCTGATCGGCGGCGCAAGCAGCCGATGGTGAGCGCAAGGCCGACGCGCATTGCAGGGATGTTTCGCACGAGGTCGCTTTCTTTTATTTATCAAAAACAAATAAAATTCTAATAACAGGCCAAAGCCCCGCTTGCCGAAAATGAAACGTGGAGCCTTGACGTCAATACATGTCAATTGCGTGTAAGATTCGGGCGAAATTTTTATTTTGGAGAACGCCATGAAAATCGGCATTCCAGCCGAGACCCGCCCGGGAGAGACGCGAGTCGCAGCGACTCCCGAAACCGTCAAGAAACTGGTCGCTGCCAAGCATCAAGTGATCGTGCAGTCCGGCGCCGGCGTATCCGCAAGCATTCCCGACGAGGCCTTTGCCGCCGTCGGCGCGCAGATCGGTTCGGCCGCAGACGCGTTTGCCTGCGAGATGGTGCTGAAGGTGCGTGCACCGTCGGCAGACGAGCGCGCGCAGATGAAGCCGGGCACCGTGCTGATCGGCATGCTCAATCCGTTCGACGCCGAAGGCGTCGCCGCGATGGCGTCGTCGGGCCTGACCGCCTTTGCGCTCGAGGCCGCGCCGCGCATCACCCGTGCGCAGTCGATGGACGTGCTGTCCTCGCAGGCCAACATCGCCGGCTACAAGGCCGTGCTGATGGCCGCCAATACCTATCAGCGCTTCATGCCGATGCTGATGACTGCCGCCGGTACCGTGAAAGCGGCGCGCGTGCTGATCATGGGTGTGGGCGTGGCCGGCCTGCAGGCGATCGCGACCGCGAAGCGCCTCGGAGCCGTGATCGAAGCGTCGGACGTGCGTCCGCCGGTGAAGGAGCAGGTCGAGTCGCTCGGCGCGAAGTTCATCGACGTGCCGTATGAAACTGACGAAGAGCGTGAAATCGCCAAAGGTGTCGGCGGCTATGCGCGCCCGATGCCGGAAGCGTGGATGAAGCGTCAGGCGGCGCTGGTGCACGAGCGCGCCAAGCAGGCTGACATCATCATCACGACCGCGCTGATCCCGGGCCGCAAGGCGCCGGTGCTGATCGGCGAAGACACCGTGAAGGCGATGAAGCCGGGTTCGGTGATTCTGGACATGGCGGTCGAGCAGGGCGGCAACTGCGTGTTGTCCGAACTGGGCAAGACGGTCGTCAAGCACGGCGTGCACATCATCGGCGAGGCCAACTTGCCGGCGCTGTGCGCGGCGGATGCATCGGCCCTGTATGCACGCAACGTGATCGACTTCATGAAGCTGATCATCGACAAGGAAGCGAATCTGGCGATCGACCGCGAAGACGAAATCGTCGCTGCGACCCTCGTTTGCCACAGCGGCGAAGTGCTGCGCAAGTAAAGTTTTTTTCGGGTCGCGCGCCGTGGGCGCCGGCCCGTTCAGTTCCGGGAGTAATCATGCAACGAATCATGCTGCGCGCGAAGATCCATCGTGCGACGGTAACCCAGTGCGACCTCAACTACGAGGGATCGTGCGGGATCGATGAAGACCTGCTCGAAGCGGCTGACATCCGCGAATTCGAGAAGATCGAGCTGTACAACGTCAACAACGGCGAGCGTTTTTCGACCTATGCCATCAAGGGTAAGCGTGGCAGCGGCGAGATTTCGCTCAACGGTGCCGCGGCGCGCCTTGCGCATCTCGGCGACCTGCTGATCATTTGCACCTATGCGCCGATGTCGGACGCCGAAGTGGCCGAGTACAAGCCGAAGATCGTCTTCGTCGACGAGAAGAATGGCATCACCGGCCTGAAAAAATAAGCTAAAAAACAAGCTGAGAAACAAGCTAACAACCAGAGGACATCATGGAAGTCAGCCACACCATAACCAACCTGATCATTTTCGTGCTGGCGATCTACGTCGGCTACCACGTCGTCTGGACTGTCACGCCGGCCTTGCATACCCCGCTGATGGCGGTGACGAATGCGGTCTCGGCGATCATCATCGTCGGCGCCATGCTCGCGGCCGCACTGACCGAGGGCGCGGTCGGCCAGATCATGGGCACGCTGGCCGTTGCGCTGGCGGCCGTCAACGTTTTCGGCGGCTTCCTGGTCACCCAGCGCATGCTGGAGATGTTCAAGAAGAAGGACAAGCCGGCGGCGAAGAAGGAAGGGGCATAACAACATGAGCATGAATCTCGTCACCCTGCTGTACCTGATTGCGTCGGTCTGCTTCATTCAGGCCTTGAAGGGCCTGTCGCATCCGGCCACCGCGCGTCGCGGCAATGCGTTCGGCATGGCCGGCATGGCCATTGCGGCCCTGACCACGGTCGCCCTGATCGCCAAGCTGCAGGCCGAAGCGGCCAGCGGCGGCGGCTTCGGCCTGCTGATCGGCGGCGTCGTCGTCGGCGGCGGCATTGGCGCGATGCTGGCCAAGCGCGTTGAAATGACCAAGATGCCGGAACTGGTCGCGGCGATGCACTCGCTGATCGGT
>JACCDQ011163506.1_pt1 | contig 13029 bp, 13 predicted proteins | sample 7446031 | NCBI WGS metagenome assembly JACCDQ01 (sample SAMN15323442, study PRJNA562643) | freshwater metagenome | isolation source: river surface water | place: USA:Blue River Watershed | collected 2017-08-17 | reverse complement strand
GACTTCTTTGAAGCCGAAAGCTGCATGCACCGCAGCCACGGCCACTGCATGACCATGGGCACCGCCAGCACCATGGCCAGCATGGTGGAAGCCTTGGGCATTGGCTTGCCTGGCAATGCGGCCTACCCTGCGGTCGATGGTCGCCGCAATGTATTGGCCCGTGAAGCCGGTCGCCGCATTGTGGACATGGTTCACAAGGATGTGAAGATTTCTCAAATTCTCACGCGCGAAGCTTTTGAAAACGCCATTCGCACCTTGGCAGCCATTGGTGGTTCGACCAACGCCGTGATTCACTTGGTGGCCATTGCACGTCGCCTCAACATCAACCTCACCATTGATGACTTTGAAAAATTGGGCAGCAACATGCCCAACATTTTGAACTTGCAACCCTCAGGCGAACACCTGATGGAAGACTTCTGCTACGCCGGTGGCTTGCCTGCGGTGATGAAAGAGATTCAGCAGTTCTTGCACAAAGACATCTTGACCGTGAGCGGCAAGAGCGTGGCAGAGAACGTGGCCAACGCAGAAAACTACGACCCTCGCGTGATCAAAACCGTGGCGGCCCCCTTCAAAGAAAAAGCGGGCATTGCCATCTTGCGTGGCAACTTGGCACCCCGTGGCGCCGTCATCAAACCCAGTGCCGCCACACCTGCCTTGTTGGTGCACACCGGACGCGCCGTGGTGTTTGAAGACAGCGATGACTTCCACAAGCGCATTGACGACGAGTCTTTGGACGTCGATGAAAACTGCATCTTGGTGCTGAAAAACTGCGGCCCCAAAGGCTACCCCGGCATGGCCGAAGTGGGCAACATGCCTTTGCCACCAAAAGTGTTGCGCAAAGGCATTACCGACATGGTTCGCATCAGCGATGCCCGCATGAGCGGCACTGCTTACGGCACCGTGGTGCTGCACACCACCCCTGAAGCGGCCGATGGTGGCCCCTTGGCGGTGGTTCAAAATGGTGACATGATTGAGTTGAATGTGCCCGAGCGTCGCATGCAACTGCTCATCAGCGATGAAGAACTCAAAGCGCGTTTGGCCAAATGGGTTCGCCCCGAGCCACCGCTCAAGTCAGGCTACTGGAAGCTGTATGTGGACACTGTGCTGCAAGCCGACGAAGGTTGCGACCTCGACTTCTTGGTGGGCAAGCGCGGTGCCTTTGTGCCCAAAGACAACCACTGATCCACGAACCTCCATTTTTAGAAAGCATTCATCATGAAAATTCTCGTTACCGGTGGCGCTGGTTTCTTAGGCGCACGCTTGGCCCGTGAGATCCTCAAAAAAGGCGAACTCAATGGCCAAAAAGTCACAGAGTTGCACATTGCCGATTTGTTTCCAGCCCCTGCCGACTTGTTGGCCGACCCTCGCGTCAAAGGCCATGCGGGCCCCATGCTGGAACAAGGCCCTTTGTTCGAAAGCGGCTTTGATGGCGTGTTCCATTTGGCATCTGCTGTGTCTGGTGAATGTGAGCAAGACTTTGATCTGGGCATGCGCTCCAACCTCGACAGCACACGCTTGTTGCTAGAAGGTTTGCGCAAAGCGGGCAATGTGCCTCGCATGGTGTTTGCCAGCTCGGTGGCTGTGTTTGGTCCCGACCCCAGCAACCCCATGCCCGACATCGTGACCGACAGCACACTGCCCTCCCCCCAAACCTCTTACGGCACGCACAAGCTGATGCTGGAATATTTGTTGGCCGACTTCACACGCAAGGGCTACATCGATGGCCGTGCGGCCCGCTTGATGACGGTCACCGTGCGTCCTGGCAAACCGAATGGCGCTGCCTCTTCTTTCTTCAGCGGCATCATTCGCGAACCCTTGGCCGGCATGCCCTCTGTTTGCCCAGTGGACGAAAACGTGTCGCACTCTGTGTCTTCGCCCAACAACACCATCAAGTGTTTGATCACCATCTTTGAAGCCAGCCGTGAAGCCATGCAAGGCCGTTTGGCTTTGAACTTGCCGGGCCTCAATGTGACCGTCAAAGAAATGTTGAAAGCCTTGGAAGATGTGGCAGGCCCTGAAGTTCGCAAGCACGTGACCTTTGTGCGCAATGAACAAATTGCCGGCATTGTGGCCAACTGGGCCAAAGGTGGCTCGGCAGAGCGCGCTGCAGCCTTGGGCCTCAAGCCCGACAACTCGTTCAAAGACATCATTCAACAATACATTGAAGACTGCAAACTGCCCTACTACCCATCCCACGCTTTGGATGGCTTGAAGAAGTAAGCATGCAACGCAAGCTGGTCGCTGTCGATTGGGGCACCTCCTCATTAAGAGGTGCACTGATCAACAGTGAAGGCGTGGTGCTGGAGAAGCGTGCTTTTCCCCAAGGCATCATGCAAGTGGCGCATGGCCAGTTTCAGCATGTGTTTGAGCAGCGCTTTGGTGATTGGATGGCGGCAGATACCTTGTGCCTGATCTCTGGCATGGCGGGCAGTCGCCAAGGTTGGCGTGAAGCGCCCTACTGCCCCTGCCCCAGTGGCTTTGAAGACATTGCACAGCACTTGCAGTGGATTGAGAAAGACCGCATTGGCATTGTGCCGGGCTTGTCCACTTGGAACGACGACACACCCGATGTGATGCGCGGCGAAGAAATTCAAATCTTTGGCGCCCTCACTTCTCAGCACATTCAAAACGCACAGTTTGTGTTGCCAGGCACGCACAGCAAATGGGCGCACGTGGCCGACGGCAAAATCACTGCCTTTAAAACATTCATGACGGGCGAGTTTTATGCGCTGCTCAGTCAGCACTCCATCTTGGCCAAAACTTGCTTGCCCGATGCACCGCTTAAAAAAGAAGTGTTCATTGAGGGCGTGATGCAAAGTCAAAAACCTGGGGGGCTCTTACACCATGCGTTTTCAGCACGCAGCTTGGCCTTGTTTGAAAAACTCAATCCCGCGCAATCCAGCAGCTACATTTCGGGCTTGCTGATCGGTGAAGAAATCAAGTCGGCGAAAGACGAGCGATCAGACAAGCTTCAAGACCAGCCGTCACCCTTGTTTATTTTGGGCAACGGCCAACTGACCCAACGCTACAGCTTTGCCATGGAAGCCTTGGGCCTGTCTGCCACAACACTGGCCGATGAAGTGACGTGGACGGGTCTTTGGGCGTTGGCGCAGCATTTGTATCCGCAAGATTTCACGCAAAATTTCACGTTAAGCTAAGCGCATGACCCCACTGCTTTCAAAATTTAATGCGCACATGGACCGCTTACCTTTGGTGGCCATTTTGCGTGGCTTAAAACCAGAAGAAGCCTTGGACATGGGCCACGCCATTGTGAATGCGGGCTTTCACATTTTGGAAGTGCCCCTCAATTCACCAGACCCACTGCGCAGCATTCAAATTTTGGCCGAAGCATTTCCCAATGCCTTGATAGGGGCCGGCACAGTGACCACCGCGCAACAAGTGCGCGACATCAAAGCCGTGGGCGGCCAACTGATCATCTCACCCCACCTCGATGACAACGTGGTGTGTGAAGCGGTGAACCTGGGTTTGATTTCGCTGCCAGGGGTGGCCACCCCCTCTGAAGCATTCAAAGCCATTGCATTGGGTGCGCACGGCCTCAAATTATTTCCGGCAGAAATGATCAGCCCAGCCGTTGTCAAATCCATGCGCGCAGTATTGCCTAGCCACGTCCGACTCGTTCCCGTGGGCGGCATTGGCACGCACAACATGGCGGACTATCGCAAAAGTGGCGCATCGGGTTTTGGCATTGGCTCAGCGCTGTATGCGCCAGGCAAGTCGGCGCAGGCTGTGGGTGAATCGGCTGCCGCCTTTGTCAAGGCTTGGCAGGCGCCTGCTTAACACCACGTCCCACTGGGTTTTTTCAATCAGACACAATACGTTTTATGCGACTACTTCACACCATGCTTCGCGTTGGCAACCTTCAACGCTCGATCGATTTCTACACCAACGTGATGGGCATGAAACTGCTCAAAACATCTGAGAACCCCGAGTACAAATACTCGTTGGCCTTTGTGGGTTATGGCAGCAACCCCGACCATGCCGAGCTAGAGCTCACCTACAACTGGGGCGTTGAAAGTTATGACATGGGCACGGCCTATGGTCACTTGGCCATCGCCGTGGAGGATGCCTATGAAGCTTGCGAAAAGATTCGCAATGCGGGTGGCAAAGTGACCCGCGAAGCGGGCCCCGTCAAAGGCGGCACGACGGTCATTGCCTTCGTCACCGACCCCGACGGTTACAAAGTCGAATTGATTCAGCGCAGTTTCAGCTGACAGATCTCAGCTGACAAGCTTCACGGGCCAGCTGTTCAATGCGGGCCCAGTCGCCTTTGGCCAAGGCATCGGCAGGCACCAACCATGAGCCACCCACGCAAGCCACATTGGACAAGTTGAGAAACTCGTGGGCGTTTTGAGGTGTTACGCCACCGGTGGGGCAAAAGCGCACATCAAAGAAGGGACCGCCCCACGCTTTGAGCATGGCAGGGCCGCCTGCTTGCATGGCGGGGAAGAATTTCAATTCGGTGTAACCGTCTTCTTGCGCCATCATGATTTCGCTGCCCGTGGCCACGCCGGGCAACAAAGACAAACCTTGATCGCGACACGCTTGGCCCACGGCAGATGTATAGCCTGGGCTCACAGCAAACTTAGCACCGGCATTGGCCGCAGCCTTGGCGTCTGCAGCACTGCGCACCGTACCAGCACCCACCACTGCATCGGGCACTTCTTTTGCAATGGCTTCCATGCAAGCCAAGGCTTGAGGGGTGCGCAATGTCACTTCCAACATGCGAATGCCACCGGCCACCAATGCGCGGGCCATGGGCACAGCGTGCGCCACATCGTTCAACACAATGACGGGAATGACGGGGGCGTCTTGCATCACTTGCAAGGCCGTAAGTTGTGATGTGTTCATAGAGTTCAAAGCCATGTGCAGGCCCCTTCTTCAGCTTTCAGCGCATGCTTGCGCAAATTGGTAAACAGTTCTCGTCCCATGCCGCGGCTGTTGGCCGCTTGCAGTTCAGGGGGCATGGTAGCGGGAATTCGAGCATTCCAAGTTTCTGGATCGACCAAAACTTGCAAGGTACCTGCTACAGCATCCATGCGAATCAGGTCCCCGTCCAGCACGCGAGCCAAGGGTCCGCCAGAAGCAGCTTCGGGCGACACGTGGATGGCCGCAGGCACTTTTCCAGAGGCGCCGCTCATGCGGCCGTCGGTGACCAAGGCCACTTTAAAGCCCTGCCCTTGCAGCACGGCCAAAGGCGGTGTGAGCTTGTGAAGCTCGGGCATGCCATTGGCTTGCGGACCTTGCCAGCGCACCACACACACCACATCTTTGTTCAATTGGCCTGCATCAAAGGCCGCCATCAGTTGTTCTTGCGAACTGAACACTTGCGCGGGGGCTTCAATCACGTGGCGCTCTTCGGGCACCGCCGACACCTTGATCACGCTGCGGCCCAAGTTGCCTTGCAACAAACGCAAACCGCCGGTGGCACTGAAGGGTGAAGTGGCTGGACGCACCACCGTTTCGTCTTTGGAAGCACCGATGTCTTCCCAAGCCAACTTGCCATTCACGCCCACGGGCTTTTGTGTAAATTCGCGAATGCCGCCCGCGCGAACGGTCAGCACATCAGCATGCATGAAGCCAGCATCTAACAACTCACGAATGACATAACCGGGGCCGCCCGCAGCTTGGAATTGGTTCACGTCGGCACTGCCATTGGGGTACACACGAGACAACAAAGGCACCACATCGGACAGCGCAGAAAAATCGTCCCAGTCAATGATCAAGCCAGCAGCGCGCGCCACAGCCACCCAGTGAATCAAGTGATTGGTCGAACCACCGGTGGCCAACAAAGCCACCATGGCATTGACGATGCAACGCTCGTCCACCAAATGACCAATGGGGGTGAAGTTTTTAGCTTTGACCAACTGCAATACCGTGCGCACCGATTCGCGCGTGAGCTCATTGCGAAGGCCATCGCCTGGATTGACAAACGCCGTGCCTGGCACGTGCAAGCCCATGGCTTCGAGCAACATTTGGTTGCTGTTGGCCGTGCCGTAAAAAGTGCACGTGCCTTCACCGTGATAGGCCGCAGACTCGGCCTTTAACAATTCTGCACGGCCCACCAAACCTTGTGCAGCTTGTTCGCGCACTTTCGATTTTTCATTGTTGGACAAGCCGCTACCCATGGGGCCTGCAGGTACAAAGACAGTGGGCAAATGACCAAACTGCAAAGCACCAATGAGCAGACCCGGCACAATTTTGTCGCACAACCCCAGCATCAGCGCGGCATCAAACACATCGTGGCTTAAGGACACTGCCGTCGACATGGCAATCACATCGCGACTGAACAAACTGAGTTCCATGCCCGGCGTGCCTTGTGTCACGCCATCACACATGGCGGGTACACCCCCGGCCACTTGGGCCGTCGCGCCCCATTTGCGGGCTTCGTCTTTGACGATGTCAGGGTAATGTTGCAGGGGCGCATGTGCCGACAACAAATCGTTGTAAGCGTTGACCACGCCAATGTTGGGACCGCGCTCTGTGGCACTGACCACCGGAATGGCAGCGAGACCGGAGGCACGCGACTTGTCGTCGGGCGGCATGGCGGCAAAGGCGTGCGCTACATTGGCACAACCCAAGCGGTCTGCGCCTGGCTTTCTGGCTGCGGCTTCATCGACTTGTTGCAGGTAGGCCGCGCGTGTGGCTTGGCTTCGCTGAGCAATGCGGGCGGTCACTTGGGCAACGGTGGCATTCAAGGTCATAGGCATTGAAATAAGTTGAATTGGAGGATGTAATTTTGTTACAGGCCGGATGGTAACTCGACATCACTCACTTTGGTGCATGCGAAGTTACAGACAGGTTACGAATTTCCCACAACAAGGTGTCAAAGCGTACAGGTTTACCCTCAAAATAGACCTTCAATAGGAAACATTTCAGTTGACACGATCCTCCGTTCTCAGCCCTCCTCGGCCCGACCAGTCGGTGTGTGCACCCACGCGTGAAGCATTTTTATCAGACTGGCCAGAATCCCAAGATTTGTGGGTCTTTGGGTATGCCTCCCTCATTTGGCGGCCCGAGTTTGAGGTGCTGGAAAAACACCTCACCAAAGTTCAAGGCTGGCATCGCGCTTTGAAAATGTGGAGCCGCTTAAACCGCGGCACCCCCGAATGCCCAGGCTTGGTCTTTGCCTTGTTGTCAGGCGGTAGTTGTCAGGGCATGGTGTTTAGAACACCGGGCGCACAAGTGAAAGAGACCATCGAAAAACTCTGGTTCCGCGAGATGCCCAACAACGTTTACACCCCCCGTTGGTTGCAATGCCCCACGCCCCAGGGCCCTGTCAACGCTTTGGCCTTTACCCTGCCGCGCAACAGCCCTAGCTTCACACGTGACTTAAGCCCTGCGCAATACAGGCAGATCTTTCAACAGGCCAAAGGCCGATACGGCACTACCTTAGACTACGCGCAAGAAACCTTGAACAGCTTGAAACAACATGGCATTCACGACAAAGCGCTTGAAGCTTTGCTCCAACATGCCAAGGACTGACCATGAACATCGCCGATTTACGCAAGAGTTATGAAAAAGCAGAGTTGAGCGAAGACGCCTCTGATGCCAACCCACTCAAACAATTCGAACGTTGGTTGAATGAAGCCATTCAATCGGAAGTACCCGAGCCCAATGCCATGACCGTGGCCACCGTGGCCAGCAACATGCGCCCCAGCACACGGGTGGTGCTGATCAAAGGCTATGACGAGCGCGGCATTGTTTGGTACACCAACTACGACAGCCGCAAGGGCAAAGAACTGGCAGGCAATCCATTTGCTGCCTTGCAATTTCATTGGGTTGAATTGGAACGTGTGGTGCGCATTGAAGGCCGCATGGAAAAAATCAGCGATGAAGAAAGCGATGCTTATTTTCACAGCCGCCCCCTCGATTCACGCATTGGCGCTTGGGCATCCCCGCAGAGCCAAGTGATTGATGGCCGTACCGTGTTGGTGACCAACGCGGCCAAGTACGCCGCGCAATTTTTGCTCAACCCACCGCGCCCGCCTCATTGGGGGGGCTATCGCTTGGTGCCCGATGAGTGGCAGTTTTGGCAAGGCCGCAAAAGCCGATTGCACGATCGACTGCGCTACCGCCTGAACGAAGGCGAATGGTTGCGCGAACGCTTAGCGCCTTAAGCCGGTAACAAAGGCAACAGGGCCATCACCAGTGTGACGCTGATCAAGGCGAAGGCTGTGGACACGGCCACGGCCGCGGTGACCACCTCTTCTTCTTTTTGATAGCGCTGCGAAAACAAAAAAACATTGGCGCCAATGGGCAAGGCTGCAGCCACCACCATCACGGTTAAATGCAAACCTCGCATGCCCATGGCGTAGCCTGCTGCAGCCATGAGGAATGGGTGGACAAAGGTTTTGACCACAGACAGTTTGATGGCACCTTTGATGTTGTGACCCACCGGTGTTTGCGACAGCGTAATGCCCACCAACACCAAGGCCACGGGACCGAACGAAGCGCCCAACAGTTGCAAAGGTTTGTCGACGATGGGGTGCAAACCCAAACCCGTTTGCGCATAAATCAAGCCGATCAAAATAGGCAAAGGCACGGGATGCAAAACGGCGTTTTTAATGGCCATGCCCACCGTTTTGAGCATGTGCCTGGACTCACCGGTTTCGGCCGCTTGCTCGTAGGCCATTTGCAACTCCAACACCACGGTGGCCATGGTGAGCAACACCAAAGCATGCAAAGAAATTAAGGTGAATAGCAACACTTGGCCCGACTCGCCATATGCCAAACCCACCAGGGGCACGCCAATCATGAGGGTGTTGCTGAAGATACTGGCCAAGGCCAACACCGAAGCCCGCGAGTCTCGGCCATAGACCATCAGCATGATGAAAAACAAACTACCGGCCACCAAGAAATATTGAAAGACGGGACGCATGTCCAGTTTTTCAAGGTGCACAGAACTCATGGTTCTGAACAGCAAGGCTTGGGTCAGCACCAAGAAAACCAGATTGGATAAATCACGGACGGCTTCAGGCCGAACCAACTTCGCTCGGCCAGACACAAAGCCGACCAAGATTAACAACACAACCGGTAGCAGGGAGGAAATGACGGGGTGATCGAAATTCATGTAACCCCGATTATCAATGGCTTAGCTGTCCCGCATCCATTCACGTAATGTTTTCTTGAACTTCGAGACTTTGGGCGCAGCCACAGCCAAGCAATAACCTTGAGTTGGATTGCGCTCAAAAAAGTCTTGGTGATAGTCTTCTGCAGCACTGTAGTTTTGCAAAGGCAAGACTTCTGTGACCACGGGCGAGTCATAAATGTCTTCCGCTGCGATTTCAGCGATCAGCGTCTTGGCTGTCTCAGATTGTGCATCCGTGGTGAAGTAAATTCCGCTTCTGTATTGCGTGCCCCGATCGTTGCCTTGGCGATTCAAGGTGGTGGGATCGTGAATGACAAAGAAGATTTCTAGCAAGGTGCGGGTGCTGATCACTTGGGGGTCGTACACCAGCTTGACCACCTCGTTGTGCCCTGTCATGCCAGAACATACTTGCTCGTAAGTGGGGTTGAGCGTCTTGCCATTGGAATAGCCGGACTCAACATCCAAGACACCTTTGACTTGAACAAAGACGGCCTCTGTGCACCAGAAGCAGCCGCCACCCAGGACCAAAGTTTCAGCGCGTGAAGGTATTTGCATGCTGTTATTCTGACTGAAATGGCTTAGCTGTTGAAATGTCCCTTGAAGCACAAGGCACTTGTCACCTGTCCGACAGGGTTCTTGATGGGACAAGTCCATGGAACATTTCGCATGACGATAAAATGCCAACATCATTAATCTTGGATGGATTTACATCATGAAGCCTAGCTTTCAATGGGACGACGCCTTTTTGCTGAACGAACAACTGAGCGAAGATGAACGAGCCATCGTGGATGCTGCTCACAACTTCTGCCAAGAGAAACTTCAAACTCGCGTTTTGATGGCCGCACGCCATGAAAAATTTGACCGCGAAATCATGAACGAGTTTGGCAGCATGGGCTTCTTGGGTTCCACCATTGAAGGCTACGGTTGCGCCGGCTTGAACTATGTCAGCTACGGCTTGGTGGCTCGCGAAGTCGAACGCGTCGACAGTGGCTACCGCAGTGCCATGAGCGTGCAAAGCTCTTTGGTGATGCACCCCATCAATGAATACGGCTCTGAAGCGCAGCGTCAAAAGTACTTGCCCAAATTGGCCACAGGCGAATGGGTGGGCTGCTTCGGCCTGACAGAACCCAACCACGGCTCTGATCCCGCCAGCATGATCACACGCGCCAAGCCTGTCGACGGCGGCTTCATCATGAAGGGCGCCAAGATGTGGATCACCAACGCGCCCATCGCCGATGTGTTTGTGGTGTGGGCCAAATTGGAAGGTGAAGGCGAAGGTCAATCCGCCATTCGCGGTTTCATTTTGGAAAAAGGCATGAAGGGCCTGACAGCTCCCAAGATTGAAGGCAAGATGAGCTTGCGCGCCAGCATCACTGGTGAAATTGTGATGGACGACGTGTTTGTGCCTGAAGAAAACATGTTGCCCAATGTGTCTGGTTTGAAAGGCCCCTTCGGCTGCTTGAACAAAGCCCGTTATGGCATTGCTTGGGGTGCTTTGGGCGCGGCAGAAGATTGCTGGCACCGTGCCCGTCAATACACTTTGGACCGCGTGCAGTTTGGCCGTCCCCTTGCACAAAATCAACTGATTCAAAAGAAATTGGCCGACATGCAAACCGAAATCACTTTGGGCTTGCAGGGCTGCTTGCGCGTGGGCCGTTTGATGGACGAAGGCAAATCAGTGCCCGAGATGATCAGCCTGATCAAACGCAACAGCTGCGGCAAGGCCTTGGATGTGGCTCGCATGGCCCGCGACATGCACGGCGGCAATGGTATTCATGACGAATATCACGTGATTCGTCACATGATCAACTTGGAAACGGTCAACACCTACGAAGGCACACACGATGTGCACGCCCTCATTTTGGGCCGCGCTCAAACAGGCTTGCAAGCTTTCTATTGAGCCTTGCACCGCCCTCTGAAGACCGCCTAGGCGGTCTTTTTTTTTGCCTGTGTTTGACTTCTAGGCTTGACGCTCCAGTTTCAAGACCGTACATTACTAACCAACGAGTCATTAAACGTGTCAGAACCTGTCAATACCCCCAAGCGTGAACGCCGTAAGCAACATCGCCCCGGCGAATTGTTGGAAGCGGCGCTCGACCTTTTTGTTGAAAAAGGGTTTGCGGCCACACGCGCCGAAGAAGTGGCCGCCAAAGCGGGCGTGTCCAAAGGCACCCTCTTTTTGTACTTTCCCAGCAAAGAAGAATTGTTCAAAGCCGTGGTTCGTGAAAACGTGGTCAAGCCCATTGCCGATGGCGCTTTGGAAGTGGCCAGTTTTAAGGGCAACACAGGCGATCTCTTGAAATACCTGATGATGGAATGGTGGCTGAGATATGGCTCCACCAAAGCCTCTGGCATTTCAAAAATGATCATCAGTGAGGCCAACCTATTTCCCGATTTGGCCGCCTTCTATCAAGCGGAAGTGATCAATCCTGCGGTGCGTCTTTTGAAGGATGTACTTGAACGAGGCCGTGCAGCGGGTGAATTCAAAAACTTCAATGCTGACCACACCGCGATGGCCGTTATTTCGCCCATGCTGTTTTTGATCATGTCCAAACACTCCAGCGCTTTGTGTCACGCGGGTAGCCAACAAGCCAAACCCGAAGACTTCATTGCACAACACGCCGATCTCATCGTGCGTGGATTATCAGCCTCGACTGCCTCATCATGACTAAAAAACAAGGCCTCATTGCCGCTGCCCTTTTGCTCATCGCTTTGACCGTTTTCTGGGTTTACAAAAGCAAACAAGTAGGCAACACGGCCAACGTTAAAACAACCGCGGCCAGTGGTGTTGAATTGTCAGCCAGCGATATTGTCATCGCGCAAAAAATCGACATGACACAAGGCCTGCCTGTGTCGGGCACTGTCAAAGCCGTGCAAAGCGCCATGGTCAAAGCACGCGTGGCTGGTGAACTGATGATGCTGGAGGTGCGCGAAGGCGATGCCGTCACGGCAGGGCAAGTGATTGCCAAAGTGGACCCCACCGAATACTTGGCCAAACAAAGACAAGCGCAACAACAAGCAGAAGCCTCTCGCGCACAAATGGAAGTGGCGCAACGGCAGTTTGACAACAACAGTGCCTTGGTCAATCAAGGCTTCATTTCTAAAACCGCGCTAGAGATCTCCATCGCCAATTTAAACGGCGCGAAAGCCACTTACCAAGCCGCCCTCTCGGCTTTGGAAGTCACGACCAAGGCTTTGGACGACTGCACTCTCAAGGCTCCACTGACCGGATTGATCAGTCAACGCTTAGTGCAGCCCGGTGAGCGCGTTTCCACCGATGCCCGCATTGTTGAAATCGTCGATTTATCGCAATTGGAAATGGAAGCGACACTCAGCGCGGCCGACGCTGTGACGGTCAAAGTAGGACAAGAGGCCAAACTGTCGATTGAAGGTTCGAACCAAGAAGTCATGGCCAAGGTGGTTCGCATCAACCCCATCACCCAAGCTGGCAGCCGTAGTGTGTTGGTTTACTTAAGGCTTCAGACTCACCCTCTGCTGCGTCAAGGCATGTTTGTGCAGGGCAACTTGGGCAAGAAAAAAGTACAAGCCGTGGTGGTGCCTTTGGAAAGCGTTCGTGCTGATAAAGCGCTGCCCTATGTGCAAATTCTAGAAAACGGCAAAGTGGTCCACGTCAATGTGATGATGGGCATCACGGGCGAAGCCAATGGCAAAGCAGTCATGGCCTTGAATGAACTGGCCGAAGGCACACAAGTGCTGGCCCCTAGCGCAGGTGCGGTTCGTGATGGGACGCCTGTCATTCAAGCTGCATCTGCTTCTTCCACTTCTGATAAAACTCAGAGTCCCAAGCCCTGAACCTTCTGTGAATTGAGTTATCCAACATGTGGTTCACCAAGGTCAGCCTTAAAAATCCCGTCTTTGCCACCATGGTCATGCTGGCCTTTGTGGTCATGGGTTTGTTT
>JACCDQ011168548.1_pt1 | contig 13030 bp, 9 predicted proteins | sample 7446031 | NCBI WGS metagenome assembly JACCDQ01 (sample SAMN15323442, study PRJNA562643) | freshwater metagenome | isolation source: river surface water | place: USA:Blue River Watershed | collected 2017-08-17 | reverse complement strand
TAGGAAGTGACTTTCAAGTTGAATCAAGTTATGGACATATTGCCGACTTGCCTTCCAAAGAAATTGGAGTAGATGTTGAAAATGGTTTCAAACCTAAATATGAAGTTTCTGCCGACAAAAAAGCATTAGTTAGCAAACTGAAAACCTTGTCGAAAAATGCCGAAATGGTTTGGTTGGCTTCCGATGAGGACCGTGAAGGAGAAGCCATTTCTTGGCACTTATCCGAAGAATTAAAATTAGACAAAAAGAAAACAAAACGTATTGTTTTTCACGAAATCACAAAAACAGCGATTCTTAAAGCAATTGATAATCCCCGTGAAATTGACTATAACTTAGTCAATGCCCAACAAGCCCGTCGTGTTTTAGACCGTTTAGTGGGCTATGAATTATCGCCTGTTTTATGGAGGAAAGTGAAGGGCGGACTTTCAGCAGGTCGTGTACAATCGGTTTCGGTTCGTTTGATCGTAGAACGCGAAAGCGAGATACAAAACTTCAAAGCTGTCGCTAGTTATTCCGTTGCTGCTGAGTTTACTAACGAAGCTGGAAAAACAGTAAAGGCGAAATTGCCTAAAAATTTCAATACTAAAAAAGAAGCGGAAGATTTTTTACAAAAAAATATCGCTTCCACTTATAAAGTAGGAGAGTTAGAAACAAAACCTACAAAAAAATCCCCAACAGGACCTTTTACCACTTCTACTTTACAACAAGAAGCAGCGCGTAAATTGTATCTTCCAGTTGGAATTACCATGCAATTGGCTCAACGTTTGTATGAGGCAGGATTAATTACGTATATGAGAACCGATAGCGTGAACTTGTCCAAAGAGGCGATGGACGCTGCTCAAGCAGAGATTATTAAATCGTACGGAAAAGAATTTTCTAAACCTCGAACGTTTGCTAACAAAAGCAAAGGTGCTCAAGAAGCTCACGAAGCAATTCGTCCAACCGATATGTCGCGTCATACGGTGAACATTGATAGAGATCAAGCCCGTTTGTATGATTTGATTTGGAAACGAACTTTGGCTTCGCAAATGAGTGATGCTGAATTGGAACGTACTAATGTGAAAATCGAAGCTAACAATCATAGTGAAGTGTTTACGGCTTCAGGTGAAGTATTGCTATTTGAAGGTTTCTTGAAAGTGTATTTAGAGGGTAATGATGAGGATGATGAGGAACAAGAAGGAATGTTGCCCGCGCTAAAAGTAAACGAACGCTTAGATAATAATTTCATCACAGCAACTGAAAGATATTCAAGAGCTGCGGCAAGATATACTGAAGCTTCATTGGTTAAGAAATTAGAAGAACTTGGAATTGGTCGTCCTTCTACTTATGCGCCAACTATTTCTACTATTATCAACAGAAATTATGTTGAAAAAGGAAATTTAGAAGGTCAAGAGAGAAAATATACGCAACTGACTTTGCAATCTGGCAAAGTAGGAGAGAAAGTCTTAAAAGAAAATACAGGTTCTGACAAAGGAAAATTGGTACCAACAGATATTGGAACTATTGTAACGGATTTCTTGGTGAAAAATTTCGGGGCTATTTTAGATTATAATTTCACTGCAAAAGTAGAGCAAGATTTTGACGAAATTGCAGAAGGAAATATTGAATGGGCCAAGATGATGCAGGAATTCTACGATAAGTTTCACCCTAATGTGAAAGACGTAGAGGCCAATGCCGATAGAGAAAGTGGAGAACGAATTTTGGGTACTGATCCTGCAACAGGAAAACCAGTATCTGTTCGTTTAGGAAAATTTGGACCGATGGCTCAAATTGGTGATGCCGAAGATGAAAACAAGAAATTTGCGAGTTTAAAAATCGACCAGAATATAGGGAACATTAGTCTAGAAGACGCTTTGAATTTGTTCTTATTGCCTAAAAATTTAGGGTTATACAAAGGAGAAGAAGTTGAGGTAAGCAATGGACGTTACGGACCATACGTTCGTTACGGTGCAGCGTTTATTTCTTTGCCTAAAGGCGAAGATCCTCTGGATGTTTCTATGGAAAGAGCCCAAGAATTAATTGATGAAAAAGCTCAGGCTGATGCTCCAATTGCCATATATAAAGGTATGGGTGTACAAAAAGGAGTGGGCCGTTTTGGTGCATTTATCAAATGGGATGGTCTATTCATTAATGTAAGTAAGAAATACAATTTTGATAATTTATCTCAATCAGACATTGAAGAATTGATTGAAGATAAATTGCAAAAAAATATAGATAAAGTAATTCACAATTGGTCTGCCGAAGGAATAGTTGTTGAAAAAGCCCGCTGGGGACGTTCAGTAATTACCAAAGGTAAAATCAAAATTGAATTGAGCAAAGACGTAGATGCAAGCAAATTGACTTTGGAAGAAGTTCAAGAACTGATTGCAAAGAAAACACCTGCTAAAAAGGCTCCAGCAAAAAAAGCTGCTGCGAAAAAGCCGACTGCCAAAAAGAAATAATAAATGGAATTTGATTTTCTTTCACCACTAGATTCTGAAATCATTGATTACATCAATGGATTGTCTTCTCAGCAATTGGGAAGCAAAGTTGTTTTGCATACTTCGGAAGCATTTCCTGAGGTAAGTAAAGTAACGATTGGAATTATTGGGGTTTTAGAAAACCGAGGCAATAGCAATGGAAATCAGGAGATTGATTTGTTGGCTATCCGAAAAGAATTGTACCGTTTGTATCCTGGAAATTGGGATGCTTCTATTGCTGACTTTGGCAATATCTTGGCCGGAAATTCTATAGAAGACACCTATTTTGCTTTAAAGAAAGTGGCTTCTAGTTTAATCAAAAATAATATTATTCCTGTTGTAATTGGCGGATCTCAGGATTTGACCTACTCGCTTTATAGAGCGTATGACGATTTAGAGCAAATGGTCAATCTGGTGGCAGTTGATAGTCAATTCGATTTTGGAAAAGAAAGTGATGTAGTTTCGGCTTCTTCTTATTTGACAAAAATAGTGATTGAAGAACCGAACAACTTATTTAACTACTGCAACATTGGATACCAAACCTATTACAATTCGCAAGAAGAAATTGATTTGGTAGAAAAATTGTTTTTTGATGCGTATCGATTGGGAGAAGTTTCCAATACTATTGCCATCGCAGAGCCCGTTTTTCGGGATGCTGATTTAGTTAGTATTGATATGAATTCCGTGAAATCATCAGATTCTGGAAATTTCACCCCTTTTGTACCCAATGGATTTAATGGAAAAGAAATTTGTGCTTTGTCTAGATATGCAGGGATTAGCGATAAGGTGACTTCATTTGGAATTTTTAATCACAACGACACCGAGCAAGAATCAGTATTGATGGCTCAAATTATTTGGTATTTTATCGAAGGGTATCATTACCGATCAAACGAATATCCATTTGGGAGTCGAGAGAATTATTTAAAATACATTGTTCCTTCCGAGGATGAAGAATTGATTTTTTACAAAAGCGATAAAACAGATCGATGGTGGATAGAAATCCCGTTTATTATAAACGGTAATAATAAACTAAAAAGAAATACGTTATTACCCTGTTCGCATGAAGAATATCTGGCTGCATGCGATCAAGAATTGCCAGAAAGATGGTGGAAGGCGCAACGAAAAAACACTATTTAAACTACTTTGTTTAATAAAAAGTACTTTAAATAAAAAAAATTGCATTTTATAATAATAATAAATAGGTTTACACATTGAAAAATAAAGAATATATAACGCAAATTTATATGAAGAATTTCATTGCATTTATAGCAATTATGACACTTTTATTTAGTTGTGGAAAATCTGGTGACAAAGGAGAATTAGTAGGTTCTAAAGGTTCTAAAAAGTTGATGGAGTCAAAATGGCATCCCGAAAAACCTTACGGAATGACTTTAGTTCCTGGTGGCTCATTTATTATGGGAAAGTCAGATCAAGATATAGCAGGGCAAGAAGATGCGACTACAAAAACGGTTACTGTGCCGTCATTTTATATGGATGAAACAGAAATAACCAATAACGAATACAGACAATTTGTAGAATGGGTAAAAGACTCAACCATACGTATGCGTTTGGCAATTTTAGCTGATTTAAACGGTCTTAAGCCGGGAGTTAACGGAAAAGGCGAAATTGCAACAACTATTGGTGACTTTGCATTCAATGATATTGATCAGACAAAAATGACAGCATATGAGAAGTACATGTATGACAATTATTACAGTGTAGGAGTTGGAGATAATGAATATGCTGGAAGAAAGTTAAATCAGAAGATTAAACTAATTAAAGATACAAGTAAATACCCCGATGAGTACTACTCGGAGGTTATGGATTCTATGTATTTGCCTCTAGAAGCTACTTTTAATGGTGTTCGTACTATTGACGTAGATAAATTGAAATTCAGTTATAAATGGATGGATATTCAAGCTGCTGCAAAATCTAAAGGTGGTAAAAGACAAGATTTTATTAGAACTGAACAAGTTAAAGTGTATCCAGATACTACAGTTTGGATTAAAGATTATAATTATTCGTATAATGAGCCAATGCACAATGATTATTTTTGGCACAAAGCTTACGGAGACTATCCTGTAGTTGGAGTTAAACATGCTCAAGCGATTGCTTTTTGTGAATGGAGAACGATGTTTAAAAACAACTATGTAAAATCTAAAAAGAAAAAAAGAGATTTGGTAAACAAATTTAGATTGCCATCTGAAGCTGAATGGGAGTATGCTGCAAGAGGTGGATTACAATCGGCTACTTATCCTTGGGGTGGTCCATATATAAAAAACAATAAAGGTTGTTTTTTAGCTAATTTTAAACCTGGTAGAGGTGATTATGCAGCAGATAATGCTCTCTATACAGTAGAAGCCAAAACTTTTGACCCTAATGGGTATAACTTGTACAATATGGCTGGTAATGTATCTGAATGGACTTCTACAGCTTATGATGAGGGAGCATCTGAATATATTTCTACAATGAGCCCTAACGTTCATGATAATAAAAATAAAAGAAAAGTAGTTCGTGGGGGATCTTGGAAAGACGTAGCTTATATGTTACAAGTTGCGACAAGAGATTATGAATATGCAGATTCTGCCAGAAGTTATATTGGTTTCAGAACTGTTCAAGATTATATGGGGCCACAAAAAATTTCTACCAAAAAAGTAAATTCTACCAAAAAAGTAAAAAAATAAAATCAATTTTCACAACAAATAGTTATGGCATTAATTAGCAAAAAAGCAATGAATTTCGCATACGGAATCGGTGCGTCAATAGTAATCATAGGTGCATTATTTAAGATTGAACACTGGACAGGAGGAAGTCAATTATTAATTGTCGGACTTATAATTGAAGCCTTTATTTTTGCTTTATCAGCATTTGAAAAACCAGAAGAGGATTTCGATTGGTCATTAGTGTATCCTGAATTAGCGGGCGGTGAAGCTAAATCTAAATCAAAAAAGAAAGAAGATGTTACAGATGCTGACGGATTACTTTCTCAAAAGTTAGACACTATGTTGAAAGAAGCTAAAATTGATGGAGAGTTGATGGCTAGCTTAGGAAACAGTATCAAAAATTTCGAATCAGCAGCAAAAGGAATTGCTCCTACAGTTGATTCTTTAGCGTCTACTAAAAAATATAGCGAGGAATTGACAAAAGCTGCCGCACAAATGGAGTCGTTGAATAACTTGTATAAGTTACAATTAGAAAGCGCTACTGTAAACGCAGAGGCGAATAAAGATATTGCCGAAAATGCAGCTGTTTTAAAACAACAAATGCAATCAATGACGGCTAATATAGCTTCATTAAATGCGGTGTATGGAGGAATGCTTTCTGCTATGAGTAACAAAGGATAATAATTAGTTTTAAACTAAATTAATTTACTAACTAATTATTTTAAAAAACATGGCAGTAGGAAAATTAAGTCCTAGACAGAAGATGATTAACCTGATGTATTTGGTTTTCATCGCAATGTTAGCTTTAAATATGTCTAAAGAAGTACTTTCGGCATTTGGGTTAATGAATGAAAAATTTGATGCTGCAAATTTAAGTGCAGAATCAATGAACGCAAGTATCTTGCAGGCCTTAGATAAAAAAGCGGGTGAAGATGCGCATTTTCTACAAGCGGCTTCAGATGCTAAAAAAGTGGCCGAAATTTCTAAGAACTTTTATGAATTTTTAGGTACTTTAAAATCAGATGCTACTGAAGGAGTTGAGGTGGATGAAGAAACAGGTAAATTGCCATACGAAACTATGGATAATAGTTCAGCAATAGACGAAGGATGGTTTGCAGGCGATGGTTATTCTGCAAAAGGGAACGAAATAGTAGCCGCTTTTTCTAAATATGTTGCAGATATGAAAGCAGCTGTCGGGAATAACAATAAGTTGAAAGGTGTTATTGATGAGATTACAACAAAATTTAATACATCAGACATAAAAGATAAAGAAGGAGTTACTAAAAAGTATCTACAATACCATTTCAAAGAGTTTCCAGCAATTGCTTCTTTAACGAAGATTACTTCATTTCAAAATGATGTAAAGAAAGCAGAAGCAGATATTTATAGTATTCTATTAGGTAAAGCAGCTGTTGAAGCTTCTTCAATGAAAAATTTTACAGCTTTAGTAGTATTAGATAAAAATGCGTACTACCAAGGGGAAAAAGTTACTGGTAAAGTTGTATTGGGGAAGTATGATTCGAATACTAAACCAACCTCTTTTCAAGGTCCAGGTAAATTAGAAAATGGTCAAGCTAAGATTTCATTAACAGCAGGTGGTGTTGGTGAACAAAAAATCAATGGTAAGTTTACTTTCGTTCAAGATGGAGAAACAATTCCATTAGCTTTTGAGGGAAAATACGTGGTAGTTCCTCGTCCTAACTCAGCAACCATCTCAGCAGATAAAATGAATGTAGTATACAGAGGAGTTGCAAATCCAATGTCTATCTCATTTGCAGGAGTTGCAGCGGATAAGGTTTCTGCGAGTGGTCCGGGTTTACGATCTGTAGGATCTGGAAAATATGTAATGAATCCTGGAGCTGGAAATGAAGCTGTAATTAATGTTACCGGTACATTACCAGATGGGTCTAAAGTTTCTGATAAGAAAACTTTCAGAATCAAAGGTATTCCTGGTCCAGTAGGTACAGTTAGAGGAGAAGTTGGTGTGGTAAAAGGACCAAAATCTAGTTTAGAGATTTCTACAGTTGGGGCTAAATTAGTTGACTTCGATTTCGAAGTTGGTTTAGATGTTGTTGGTTTTAACTTTAAAGTTACGGGACAACCTACCATTGTAGTTTCTGGAAATAAATTAAATGCACAATGCAAAGCTGTTTTATCAAAAGCTGGAAGAGGTGACCAAGTAACGATCTCTGAAATAAAAACTAAATTAGTAGGTGCAGGTAGTTATATGTTGCCAAGAACAGCTCCAGTAATTTATGAAATACAATAATTAGTAGTTTAATATACTACTCAATATTTTCAATATGATGAATGTTAAAAGTTTTTTATTAGCTATTTTTACTATGAGTTGCAGTATTGCTTCTTATGGGCAATCGAACTTGCTTAATGCAAAAACGCCAGGACAAATTGGAATCAAATCAGTAGCGCAAAGAAATTCAGATAATGACAAACCTTTAGCTTATGGGTATGTTCATGATAGAGATATTTTAATGAGTAAAACTACTTGGGAGATAATCGATTTGAGTGAGAAAATAAATTTCCCATTGTATTTTCCAATTGATACGGCTAATATTGGTCCTGATAGACGTTCTTTATATGATGTCTTAATCAAAGGAATTAAAAAAGGGAAAATAACGGAAGTCTATTCTGATAGTTATTTCAATACCAAAAAATCGTTTAAAGACATTACGGCTTCTTTATCTCGAATTGATACTACAGATGCAGGTAGAGAACAATTGAATGCAGGTTCAAAAATATCTCCGGAGTATATTGTACAACAAGATATAACGTCTCAAGATGTAACACAATATAAAATCAAAGGGGTTTGGTATTTTGACAAACGTCAAAGCGAAATGAAATACCGTTTACTTGGTATTTGTCCTGTAACTCCAGATGTCTATACTATGAATACTGAAGAGCCAGATTTTATTGAGTTGTTTTGGGTATTTTTCCCTGACGCAAGAGAAACACTTCACAGAGCAACAGCTTTCAACGAAAAAAATTCTTCGATGCCAATTACATTTGATCAAATATTGAATTCACGTCGCTTTAACAGTATAATTTACAAAGAGGAAAATGTTTACGGTGATAGAGAAATTAAAGATTATATGAAAGACAATGCTCAAAATCAATTGCTTGAATCGGATCGTGTGAAAGAAAAGATTCGTAGTTTCGAACAAGACATGTGGAACTATTAATCCATTTGATTTATATAAGAAAAGAAAAACTCTTACCAATGGTAGGAGTTTTTTCTTTTAAAGTCCTTACTTTGTAGTATTCAAAAATGCAGTATGATTGATTATTTAATTGTGGGTTGTGGATTAGCAGGGATTTCTTTTGCCGAAGAAGCCTTGCATCACAACAAAACGATTTTGGTACTAGATAACGATTCGCAAAGCTCTTCTAAGATTGCGGGAGGATTGTACAATCCGGTTATTTTAAAGCGATTTAGCGAAGTTTGGGAAGCGCAATCGCAATTGGTTACTATGAATGCTTTTTACGCGCAATTAAAGCCTAGAATCGAGCAACAATTTGATTATAAAATGCCAATCCTCAGAAAGTTTTTTTCTGTGGAAGAACAAAATAATTGGTTTACCGCTTCTGATAAACCCAACTTAGCACCTTTTTTGTCTACCGAATTACATTTTAAAGCCTACAAAGGCATACAAGCAGATTTTGGTTATGGCGAAGTATTGCATACCGGCTATGTTGATACAGCTTCATTATTAACTGCATATAGAAATTTTTTAACTGCTACTAATTGGTTTCGCCAAGAAGCATTCGATTATTCAGAAGTTGATATAGAGGAGGATTATGTACAATATAAAGACATACAAGCCAAGCACCTCATTTTTGCAGAAGGTTTTGGTTTACATGCCAATCCATATTTCAATCATTTGCCATTAGACGGTACCAAAGGGGAGTTGTTTATCATTAAAGCACCTGGATTAGATTTGGATGTTATTGTCAATACCAGCGTCTTTATTTTGCCTTTAGGCAATGATTTATTCAAAGTAGGAGCAACCTACAATTGGAAAGATAAAACTGACTTGCCTACTGAGGATGGGAAAACCGAGTTAGTAGCCCGTATTCGCGAAATTATTGATTGTGATTTTGAAATTGTTTCCCATTTTGCAGGAGTGCGCCCCACCGTTCGAGACCGAAGGCCTTTAGTGGGAACTCATGCAGAACATGATAGAATTCACGTATTGAATGGCTTAGGAACTCGAGGAGTAATGCTAGGACCGGCTATGGCAAAAGCCCTATACGATGCAATTGAAAACCAAATCCCATTGGTTAAGGAAATTGATATTCAGCGTTTTGCCAATAAAAAGAAGTAATTGATTTATTATTTAGAAGCGTTTGGATCATAGGAAATAAACATATTGATGTAAATATTCCTTGCCCAACGCACCACAAAAGGGAAGGCCAATACTACCATTCCAATAATCGCAATAAAACTTTGAACCAAGTCTAGACTTAAAAACACATTAGCGATAATAAATGCCGCAACACCCACCGCAACATTTAATCCATAACTCACATACATAGCACCATAAAAAAAGGAAGGTTCAATTTGATATTTTAAACCGCAATGGCTGCAATTTTCATTCATTTTGAGCACTTTTCCTAAATGCAATGGATTTTTATCCACATACATGCTTTCATTTTGACATTTAGGACAACTTCCTGTTAAAATACTATTTAGTTTGGATCCTTTTTTTAACATTTGCAAAAATTTTTAACAAAGGTACATTATTTTAAAAGTACCATTGTAACATTAGTCACAAACTATGCTTAATATCCACAATTTGTCCGTTTCATTCGGAGGTTCTTATTTATTTGAAGAAGTTACTTTTCGCCTAGGTGCCGGAGACCGAGTAGGTCTTGTAGGTAAAAATGGTGCTGGTAAATCGACCATGCTTAAAATCTTAGCACGCGATTTTGCTCCAGATTCAGGAAGTATCGCTCAAGAAAAAGAAATTCGGATGGGTTTTCTTCGACAAGACATCGATTTTGAACAAGGAAGAACGGTTTTGGAAGAGGCCTATGAAGCGTTTACCGAAATTAAAATTGTCGAAAAAAAGCTAGAAGAAATCAATCACCAATTGGTTACCCGAACCGACTATGAAAGTGAAGAATATTCCCAAATCATAAATGATTTATCCGATTACACCCACCGATTTGAATTATTAGGCGGCTACAATTATGTGGGCGATACCGAAAAAATTCTGTTGGGATTAGGATTTAAAAGAGAGGTTTTCAATAACCAAACGGAGACGTTTTCTGGTGGATGGAGAATGCGTATTGAGTTGGCTAAATTACTATTGCAATCCAATGATATTTTGTTGCTGGATGAGCCAACGAATCACTTGGATATTGAAAGTATCATTTGGCTTGAAGGATTTTTACGCAATTTTCCGGGAGTCGTTGTGATTGTTTCGCACGATAAAATGTTTTTGGACAATGTGACCAATAGAACCATTGAAATTTCGCTTGGTAAGGCTTACGATTTCAACAAACCTTATTCGCAATATTTAGAATTGCGTCATGAAATTCGCGAAAAGCAATTGGCTACCCAAAAAAATCAAGCTAAGAAAATTGAAGAAACTGAAAAGCTAATTGAGAAATTCCGTGCCAAAGCGTCTAAAGCTTCGATGGCACAATCGTTAATCAAAAAATTAGACAAAGTAGAACGTATTGAAGTCGACGAAGACGACAATTCGGTTATGAATATTTCGTTTCCGGTATCTAAAGAACCGGGTAGAGTAGTAGTAGAGGCAGAAAATGTGACCAAAAGCTACGGCGATAAAACAATTTTAAAAGACATTAATTTATTGGTGGAACGCGGAAGTAAAATTGCTTTTGTGGGACAAAATGGCCAAGGGAAGTCGACTTTTATCAAGGCGATAGTGAACGAGTTTAAATACGAAGGCACGATAAAATTGGGTCATAACGTGCAGTTGGGTTATTTTGCCCAAAACCAAGCGGAATATTTGGATGGCGAAATTACGTTGTTGCAAACTATGGAAGATGCAGCAATGGATACGAATCGTTCTAAAGTACGTGATATGTTGGGTTCTTTCTTGTTTCGTGGAGATGATGTAGAAAAGAAGGTAAAAGTACTTTCAGGAGGCGAAAGAAACCGTTTGGCCTTGTGTAAATTATTGTTGCAACCCATCAATGTTTTGTTGATGGATGAGCCAACGAATCACTTGGATATCAAGTCGAAAAATGTATTGAAAGCGGCTTTGCAAAAATTTGGAGGAACGTTGTTACTAGTTTCTCACGATAGGGATTTCTTGCAAGGGATGTCGAATATTGTGTACGAATTTAAAGACCAAAAAATAAAAGAATATTTAGGTGATATTAACTTCTTCTTGGAGCAGCGTAATTTAGAAAACATGCGTGAAGTCGAGAAAAAAGACATTGCCAAAAAAGAAGCACCAAAAGAAAACAAAAAAGTATCTTACGAAGATCAGAAAAAAGGGAAGTCACTACAAAATAAGTTAAGCAAGATTGAAAGTCAAATCCAACAATTGGAAAAAGACATCCAACATGATGATAAAATGCTAGCGTCGAATTACGACAAACATATTGAAGATGCTTCGTTCTTTTCGGCTTATAATAAAAAGAAAGCGGAATTAGACCAATTGCTTTTGGACTGGGAAATCGTTCAAGAGGAGATTGATAATTTAAATTAGAAAATTAATCCTGAAACGGATGGCGTTCCGTCCATTTGATCTCTGGTTCTAAATAGCGAAAAAAGAAGTTCAAACGGCTATTGATGAATTTGTTGTCATGGCGCATCATACCATACATTTTCAAAGGTTTTGCTCCAACAGAACTTTTAATTTCTAATGCAGTTCTGGCAAAAATAATACTGCTAAATTGTTCTTTGATGGCATAGCCAATCATATCGTACAACATGTTCAAATACAGCATTTTTTCTCTTTGAATGCTGTCATCATACCCTAAAAAGTAGGTGTCTAAATCGCTGCCGTTTTTGATTAAGGTATTGAAGCCAATTAACTTATCATCCTCAAAATAACCATAGAACAAAAAATTATCTTGAAGTTGTTTCTTAAATACAGCAAAGTGGTTTTTGGGTAAAAAGAAGGTATTGAAAGGGGCACTTTTGGCTACATGGAAATACAAATCGTAGATCACTTCTTCCTGTGCTATAATTTCGTCCAAAGACAATTGTCTTTTAACTAATCCTGTTGCTTTTTTTCGCGCGCGCTTGTATTGATCTCGGTATTTTTTGGACAAGGCAGCCACATAATCTTCTTCTGTTTTCCATTCGTCACGAACAGTAAAAATCATGTTGGGTTGGGTAGAAAAACGCAAATAGGGATCGAATTCGGGTATTTCGAATCGGCTTAATTCCTGTTCGCAAAAATCTTTCAACCCACAAATATGTACTTTCTTGCCTTTGTTTTTGAAAATATCTTTAAGTGCTAGAACTGCTTTTTTGAGTGTTTTTAAAACTTCGGTTTGATTCGATTTTTCTGAAATCACAAAAGCATTTTGACCAGTCAAGGTATTGTTGCCAATCAAAAGAATATGGGAACAGAAATTCTTAAATACTACATTCCGAATGGAGGATTTGATACATTGATCGCGTTCTCCAAAAGATTCCAATTGGTTCAAATCTACAAATTGAGACAGTGCGATACCAACCAATGTTTCGTTCTCGAATAGCCCAATGAAATGACAACTCATATTGGCTGGTGCTGATTTTTCTAAAATAGCAAGATATTCTTTGGATAAGAAAATCGTGGCAATGGCTAAATCGTTCCAGTTTTCAGGAAGTTGGCTAGCAGAAGAATAGATTTGGTACGAATATAATGGTGTCAATTTGGGATATAAATTTTCTCAAAAATACGAAATCGAAATTGATAACTG
>JACCDQ010139923.1_pt1 | contig 13037 bp, 34 predicted proteins | sample 7446031 | NCBI WGS metagenome assembly JACCDQ01 (sample SAMN15323442, study PRJNA562643) | freshwater metagenome | isolation source: river surface water | place: USA:Blue River Watershed | collected 2017-08-17 | reverse complement strand
TCATATTAATTCTCCAAATCAGCCTATATTATAAGCCGATTCAGGCAACTAATCAAGTGTAAATTTATTGGCCCGGCTAGCAGGAATCGAACCCACATTAAGGGCTTAGAAGACCCCTGTATTGTCCATTATACGATAGCCAGGCAGATTACATTGTTACTGGGCCATAAGGCTTGAACAATTCTTCTTCAAAGAATCCTTGTAATTCTGGATCCATGTATTCAAAGTTGTCTGGAATGTTCAAGACAATTTGCTTGGATTCAAGCTGTTCCAGCAAGTCTTTGTGACCAAGGAAGTTTTCTTCAAGCTGCCACAAGTTCTCTTGATTAACAAAAACAATCTTATCAGCCCAGTTAATCAAGTTAGCCGAACAAGGAATCAATGCGTAGTTAAAGTTGCTTCCACACGATCTTGCATTAATTCCGTGTTTGATGGCTAGAGCAGCGCCGGTTGGGCTTCGCAAGAGGCCAGCACTACACACAAACAACCAACGAGGACGATCACTCTGGTAAGGGTTGTTGTAGGGAGCATTAGTTTGAAAGATAGCGGCATTTTTAGTTCCTTCGGCAAATTCGCGTAGGTTTGGATTGTTGTGCATTTTATTTGAGTTTAAGTAGCTGTTGGAATAAGGCATTGCTTTGCAAGTTTGGTACTTGCCAAGTTTTTTTGTTTTGATTCGCACATTATATCAGCGTGTGGACTAAAAGTCAAGGCCCATGAATTGACTGCTTGATTCCAGTAGTAGTCGCTGTGCGCACGTAGTTTAGCACTGGTAAAGCCTTGTGACTTCAATTGCTTGAGGTCTGGCTTGATGCTTGGGTCATGGTCAACCAAACAATCTTCGCGGCTGACACTATAGTGAATCACAGGACGTACACCGCGCCATGAATCGACAACACGTTTAAAGCGTGGATCAGTTGGCTCAATATACTCGCCTGAATTAATCCAGTGGTGGTGAATGTCAAGAACTAAGGCACAAGTGTCCGTCAGTTCAAGACTGGCATCAAGACCCCAGGTAAACTCGGCATTTTCAATGGTTAGACAGTTGCGTGCTTCGGGGCTGAGGCGACGCATAGCAGCTTTGATGCCTTGTGGACCTAGCTTACCGCCAACGTGCACATTGCACTTGAAGTCTTGAAAAGATTTGCCATAGCCCATATAACGAATCAAATCGGCATGATACTCGAACTCGACTATTGAGTTCTCAACAACACCAGGATTTTCCGATGCAAGCACACAAAACTGGCCTGGGTGGAATGAGAGACGAATATCGTTGGCACGAGCAAACTCGCCACACATTGATAGATAGTACTCTAGCTTGGCAACTACATCTGACTGAAAATAAAAAGGCATATAATCGTCATGAGTATATGCTGGTATTAAGTCACTTGTAATACGAAACATACGCTGATGGGCAGGCTGACGTGCAACCCACTGTAGCTGGCGATAAAACGCTGGCAAATTGTGGTTGAGCAAATCCCACAGCTTAGCACGCTGTGCATCAGGAGTCTGACGAGCCAAGTAGCTGATGGTTGTAGCTTTGGTATTCAAGTCACCATCAGCTTTGTCATGGTCAGATTGTATTTTGCAGGCAAAGCCAATGCGATTGATGTTTGGATTAAATGTATTCATAGCCACTATTATATCAAATATACACGACTATGTCAAATCTAAAATTACCGGCCTACTAAGCCAAAGCACAGATTACACACAGCAAAGCTATCGGAATCTTGCCGGTGATCTATGCCCCAGATTCCGCAGTGTGAGCACTCTTGCACGTGTTGTTCTAGCAAGAAGTCGTCAACATAGTCAATATCAATATCTAATTCTTTACAGACCTGTGTAAGGGTTTTTCTGCTCTTGTTCAGGTGTTTTGCTAACCTGCGGTACGTTTGGTTTGTATCGGTCATCTAGTTGTGGGTGAGTTTTCTCAAATTCAAGAAGGAACATAATACAGCAGGCTGCGTGAGCCAGGTGTGATAAACCCGATTCAGGGTCACGATCTTCACCATCATTAAATGCTGTAAGGTGTCGCATTGCTGCGGCTAAGGGTCGGCTCCAGGCAAAGCCTTTGCGCCAGTTGTGCTCTGCGTACTTTTGCGCACCAAATTTCAGCACAGCGGCTGTTTGGTTCATGGCTTCAGTTGAGAGCAAGTTAAGTGGTAGTTTATCTGTATCAAACTTTAGTGCGGCTCCATATTCTTTTTCGGCTTTAATAGCGCGTTCTAGAATATTGTTAGCATCTACATATAATTGTTCTTTTTGTGCGTCTGTTAAAGTAACTTGTGGGCCAAATACTGTGATATGGTCAATTTCGTCTTGTTTAGGCATAATTTTTGTGTTAAAGGTTGCGTGAGTTTTAATTATACGGCTTTTGCGGCTTGGGGTCAAGTGCAGGTTTTACAAGTGCACACAACTTAGGCTCACTAAGGTCAACGTCAATATCTGGTTTTAAGTAGTTTTGACGGCAAAACTCACGATAAGAGAAGATTGCGTGACGTTTTATATATTCACTAAATGTCATAAAAATGCACTCGAAGTTATAACTCCGATAATTATAACACCTTAGCACCTTAGGGTCAACTACAAAAATTTTCGAGGTATTGGCGCCGAATATAAATTTGGGCTTGATCTTGCATCCCATTTGGGTTATAATGAGTGTTCGATTGTAAATTTATACGAAAAATATGGATGTAAACCTATTAATTCAACGACTGCGCCACGGAGATAGTTACATTGTACAAGATGGAGACAATGACCCATATCAGGTAACTAATCCGCCTAATCATATAATGATAAAAGGTGCTGAAGCAATCATGCAGCTAAGTAACCAACTTCAGCAAAGTAATGAAGTTATTCTTAACCTTCAACGGCAACTAAATGAACTTAACCAACAATATGAAACGCTTCGAAACTCTGGTTCTCCTACAACATCTAGCTGAAAAGTTAGATAGCGGTAAGGGTACCGAACTAGAACAACGAAGCTATGATTGCATAATGGAGATCTTAAATGAAGACATTAAAAATAGGAATAGTAAGTCTACTACTCCTTTCATCAATAACTCTGGGAACAGCTACCCACGCCCACCGTTTAACCCAACCTGCTAAAACACAAGATATAGATTGTTTAGCCAGTAACATCTACCACGAAGCTCGTGGTGAAGGATTACACGGACAAATTGCAGTTGCACAAGTTACTGTTAACCGTGTAAATTCTGGCAGATTTCAGTCTAGTATATGCAAAGTTGTGTACGCAAACAAACAATTCTCTTGGACTAACAGTGGCACTAAACGTGTCAAGGACACTAAAGCCTGGCAAGACGCCGTTGTAGTAGCACGAGCCGTGCTAACTCAAAGTATACACTTACCAGACTTTAAAGCCCTTTACTTTCATACGCGCCAAATAAAGCCAAAGTGGGCTAAAACTAAACGTGTTGTAGCGATTATAAATAACCACATTTTTTACAGTTGAACGCATAGCCTTAATCTGTTATAATATAGGCTTAAGGATAAAATTATGAAGATTAGACTACTATCAGACTTACACACGGAATTTCGTCTTCCGTACAAAACTCAGCCTTTTGCCGAATATCGTGGCGAAGATGTGCTTGTGCTTGCTGGAGACATTGCCAGTGGTTCAACTAATACAATGGACGTTATCAAGTTCTTTAAAGATCAGGGATTTCCCAAGATTGTTTACGTGCCTGGTAACCACGAGTACTATGGCACCAGCTTTGATGACTTTAACCAAAAAATGGCAGACAAATGTGCACAGCTTGAAGATGTGTACTTTTTAAACCCAGGATTGGTTATCATTGACGACATTATGTTTGTTGGCGGTACGCTGTGGACTAATTTTGGTGATAATCCTTTCAGCCAATCGGCAGCTAAACGCGGCATCAACGATTTTCGCATGATTCGTGACTTTGATGTTAACCGCTGTGCACAAACTTACTACAAACATCTTGATTTTATCAAAGACTGGTACGAGCACCGTGATGGTAAAAAAGTTGTGGTTGTCTCACACTTTTTGCCTGCTCGTGAGTGTATTGCACCACGCTTCCGTGGGCCAGATCTAATCAACGACTACTTTGCTAACAATCTTGGCGATTATATTGCCAATATGTCCGATACTACTTGGTTGTTTGGACATACCCACGATGCAACTGACATTGTGCTTGGCGATACTCGTGTGGTTGCTAATCCTCATGGTTACTACAATGCACTAAATGATGGTGTTGGTTTCGACCCATTTAAAACAATTGAGGTGTAATGTGCAGCTTGGCGACTACTTACACAATATGCTAGTTGCACTGCTTGGCGACCCACAGCTGGTCATCAAGTGGTGGACTACTCCTAATCTGGCGTTTGAGGGACAGTGCCCACAAGACGTTGACGAAAACACAGTTAAAAATTACCTAGAAAGCCACTGCTTTAGATGAAAACCGCAAAAGAACTTATTACAGCCCGTATCCTAGCAGACTCAGTTGCATCAAATGGTGTTCGTATGACCACCATGGAAATTGAGTACCCACGGTTTATCCTAGCTGAATTAAACACGCATCGTATGTTGTCGAAGAATAGTGCATCAAGTCGAGCTATTCCGGTTAAAGCCATGCACCAACACATGCGTGAAAATCCAGCACAACCTGTGCATTGGGGTAAAAACCAGCCAGGTATGCAAGCCAACACAGAATTAACTGGTATGGACTTAACTGATGCAAAGTTTATGTGGCAACGTGCTCAGCAAGATGCAATGCACTGGGCACATCAAATGGCTGAACGTGTGGGCTTGCATAAACAAGTAGCCAACCGCATCACAGAGCCTTGGATGATTATGAAAACTGTTATTTCGGGCACAGAATGGGCTAACTTTTGGTGGTTGCGTGCTCATGCCGATGCACAGCCAGAAATCCATGAACTGGCTACCAAGATGTTTGACGCTTATAATCGGAGCACACCACAACTACTACAACCAAGTGAATGGCACTTGCCTTATGTAAAATCACACCGTTTAAGCAGTGGTGAACTTATCTATCTAGACGCAACCGACACTCCTATTACCACTGAGCAAGCCAGAGTTATTAGTGCCAGTTGCTGTGCACAGGTCAGCTACCGCAAGTCAGACGACAGCTATGCCAAGGCTGAAAAAATCTTTAAGCAACTGATCGAATCACAACCCTGCCACGCCAGCCCAGTTGAGCACCAAGCAACACCAATGCAGTATACTAGTACTAATGCTTACGAACCGGAGTGCTGGGAGCCTGGCGTTACGCACTTGAGTGCTAATGGCGAGCTTTGGTCAGGCAACCTTCGTGGCTGGATTCAGCATCGCAAACTAATTCCTGATGAGGCAAAGTGGTAATATGAATGTTGTACTCTACACCAAAGATTTTGAACCTATAACGGTTATTGATTTACCGCTATGGCTACTAGAACAAATGGAGCGGCATGGAAGTGTTCGTGTAGCAGTACAGCAGCCTGTAAGACTGAGTCCAGCTCCTGAAGATTTTCAAATGCCACCAATTGTCACAATATACTGTGAAAAAATGCGTTGGCGAGATGGTAGGGTTGTGCCGGTACTTATAACTCACGACGATGAACTAGCACTTACTCTACGGCCAGAATGGTTGCCAGGGCAGCAGCAAGCCATTAATGGATATAAAAAAGCTGTTCGTCATCTTACTGAACAGCTTGTAAGAGCAATGCGAAAATAAACTCTTGATCTCCGAGTTGGATTGATTTATAATAATTTATTCCCTTGGAGATCAACTATGTATTTTTGCGTAAATTGTAGCGATAGCGTTGCGCCTGCCCGTTGGCGGCTTGGCTTGCATACTTGTCTTGTGTGTGGCGAGAAACAAGCACGAGCATTTAAACATTGCATTGTGCCCATGGCCAAGTCAAACTATCAGCCTATTACCGACCTTAACACACTCAAACAATTGAACAAGTATGCTAGAACTTAATATCAAATGTGAATCACTTGAAGAAGCTCGCATTTATTTAAATGCACAGCAATACCACAATCTACTAGACGATTTGCGTAACGCACTTCGCAATGCTTACAAACACGGCGATGACAAAGATGCTGTTAAAGTATTGCAAAACTTCTACCCAGATATTACAAACGCTTGTGACAATCATACCGGAGCTTACTAATGCGACAACCTAAATTTAACTTAGACCGCGAATTTATTCGTTGGTTTTATACCGAGACTTATCCTGAAATGGGATCAAATCGTGCACAAGTTTACATGATGGGCAATCACCAAAATGTAGATAATCGTGACTACTGGATGCGTCAAGCCTTTAAACAAGGTGCCGAAGCCATGTGGCAAGATATTAATGCCGCACTGCTTGACTGGGCTTGTGCGGTTGAGGGTTGTGACCCAGAAATGCTGGAGCCTTGTGAAGTATACGACCGTGCCCGTGAAAACCTGCATGAATACGTTAATCAACTGGAGTTATTTAAATGAACGCACTTTTATTTGCGGTTATAGTAGTTGCCTTGGGTGTTTGGGCTTACTGCGTTGCCACTTATTACATTAAAAACACTCAGCCCACTAAATCCCAGTGTACTGGTGACTGCAATCAGGGCAGGGACTGCCACTGTGTAGACCAAGAAAAACTACGTCTTGAAGACGAGTTCAATAATTCAAACTGGCCATTTCCGGTCAAGAAACCATAAGTGTTGTTTTTACGCAACAAATTCTAGCCACATTTGCAGAAATGCACTTGTGGCTTTTTGCTTTTTTGGGTATAATATATGTATTGATTAGGAGAAAAACCAAATGATTAAACCTGGAACACTTTGCATGATTCGTGGCGTACCAGCCAATACTACTGGTGGTGACTGCAATGGTAAAATTGTTGTGATTGAGGGTCTTGAAGATCTTGTACACTACGGCAAACTTTACAAGTTTACACCAGAATTGCACACAAATATTCCATTTCCTGGTGGTGTTTATACTAGCCCCGCACAGTACTTGCACCCACTGGACAATCCACCAGAAGATGCCATCGACACACATTCCACACGAAAGGAACTAGCATGAACTTTGCACAACGACGAGCAGTATACGCAGACTTGCGAGACTACTGCCACATGGCTAAACCACACGAGATTGTCGAGGTCACTGACTGGGTCAACGGCGAAGGCTGGGATATTAGCATTGGCAATCGCAACTTTCAGCTTACCATGGGTGAGTTGCAAGCCCTTCAGGTACTTTGCAATGTCCCACATCCCAAGGAGATTGTATGACACAAATTGTAATTAACTGTGAACACGGCGGATTTGGTCTGTCAGAAGCCGCTAGCCAACGATACCGCGAACTGGCAGGAATTCCGCCAAGTGAGTATCGCTGGGAACTGCGACGAGATGACCCACATCTAGTGCAAACTGTGTTAGAGCTTGGTAAGGCCGCCAATGCTAAGTACGCCAATCTAAAAGTAGTAACCATTCCTGATGATGTGGAATGGCAAATTGATGAGTATGTTGGCAATGAGTGGATTGCTGAACGGCACCGTACCTGGAGATAACGTGAAAAACTACCAATTTCGTACAAACTGGCGTGGTAAACTTGTGTTACAATATCGAGATAAGTACTATAGCTTACGTACACACGGTTATGAATACTACTGGCGTGACGCAGACACCACAGACCTAAAGGACTACTATGAACAACTTTGTAAAATACAAAAACCATGTGCTAGCCAAGAATAGTGAGGCGTATAGCCTCTTGCTAGCGTACCAAAAGTCAGGCGATCCCAAAGATCAGCGCAAGCTAGAAGCGCACTTACGTGACGTTGATCGTCGTGCACAGGAATTGCTAAAATGACACAATTTGAATTCTTGTGCACACTAATCTTAGGGTTTCTAACAGGCTGGACACTTCACAGTATCGTCCTGCAAATTGCATATCACCGTGGAATTATTGAATACAAAGGAACCAAACATGACCAACAAAGACTTCCGTGAACTACTAGACTACTACCCACGCCTCAAAAACTTCTACGAAATCGGCCCAGTACAACGCTGTGAACTGGAAGCTTTTGTTAATAGTGCACTACAAGCTGATATGGTTGCAGTAACTGCCGATGGTGAGCTGGTACAGGCCGGCGACACTGTGTATGTGCTTTCTAGCACAGGCAAGATTGAATCAGCTAAGGTGCAGAAGCCAGAAGTTGTTACCGATTATTACCTTTTTGGAGATATTCCGGTCACCTCAAGCTTTTCAAGCCGACAAGCAGCACAAACTTACAAGGACACCGCACTATGAAAAAAACACACAAAATCGCTTATGACTACGCAATGGCCCATATCAAGCAAAGTGCTGGTATGGATCAACTTAACACAGCCTTTAACAGTTTAGGGTCGGACAATTACTTGTGCTCGCTGTGTGAGCCACTGGAAGCAGCCTATAATGAGTTGGTACAAGACTTGCTTGGTGAGGAACTATTTGACTGGCTAATGTGGTGGATGTATGAAACTGACCACGGCACACGCCGTATGGAGTTCAGCATCAACGATGTGGAATACGATCCCACACAAATGACTCTGTACAAGTTCCTGATGATTGTTGATCCACCAATTGAAATGATGGGTAGCTAAAATGCGAATGCTTAAATACAGATTACATGAAGGCATGAACACCCTTAAATGTGACGCCAACAAAGTTCTAGTACTCAGATACCTTAACGACCAAGGCGGCAAGATCATGGGCTGGTTTGAAGAGCTGGCCACAGAGCACGGTGCCGCCTTTGAGTACGAAGTGTATTTAGCACTTACCGGTGAGCAGGTTCCAGACGACTACAACTATGTTTGCTCACACCAAGTTTTTGCAGGTGGCGGGTATTGGGTGGTACATGCATATGATTAATACTCAAAAGATTCAAGAACTAAAGCAAGCGGCAAGTGCACTAGCTTGGGCACGCCACAATGGCCTGGAACTAGAGTGGTCCGAGTGCTACTACGAACATCGTGCACTGGGTTACTCAATTGCAGAAGCTGTTGTGCACGCAAACCGTGAATGGGATTTGTAACACCTCAAGGGCAATCAACTCGAATTATTTCAGAGTTGATTGCCCTTTGTCATTTGTGTTATAATATTCTTATTGAAAAGGAAATAACATGAACGAACGAATTGAACAACTTATCGACAAAGCTACAGTTAAGTGGTCTGAGATGGGTATGCAACAAGAGTATTTTGACAAAGAAAAATTCGCCGAGTTGATTGTTCGAGAATGTGCTGATATTGCTGCGGACATGAGTGCCCTAGATATTTATGAAGAGATTCGGGAACACTTTGGAGTTGAACAATGAACGCACAAACCGATAAATTATTTGCACAGGCACTGGACACAGCTGTGCCAGAGACTTGGACAACCTTGACACCTGAACAATTGGCGAAGTTTGCAGATAAGTTCTCCGAACTGCTTATTCGTGAATGTGCTAATAAAGCATTTGCTGGTATAGGCCCAGGTTCACTTGACGCATATGATCGTGGTTGGCAAAGTGGTCGAAATAGTGCGGCAATACAGATCAAAGAATATTTTGGAGTTGAAGAATGAACTCAGAACTTATTAAAAAGTATATGTCCGATGTAGGCATTAGTGCAGAGTATCTAACAAATACTAAGCAAATCGTACTACTAGAAGCATTTGCCCAGTTTTGCTATCAAGAAGGCTATGACGACGGCCACGATGCTGGATATGAAGCTGCTATTTTATGGGAACGAGGATGAGTATCCTATCAAAGTTTGATGCTTACGCAATGGTAAACCCTAAAACTAAACAAGATATTATTGCTCTACTAGACGAAGCTAATGCTGAGCTTGATAATCTTTCACAGATATTGAGGCAACTAACAGCTCAATGTGAGCAAAACAAGGATAAAAAATGATCTCAAAAACTTTCCAAATCTGCGACGCCTACGAGGCCGGATACGGCAAAGGCCAGCAGCTACGCAACTACTGTGTTAATCCATACCTAGAAGGTGAGTGTCACGAAGCATGGCAAATTGGATTTGATTTAGGGTCTCGGCGAGCACAAGAAGCCAAGCAACAAGCACAAGCTACACTAGACAAGTACAAATGAACCCAAACGACATACAAATCTCATTAGCATACTCAAGCTGGATTAAAGACAAACCCATTATAAAAGCCAAACACATTCCTAGTGGCCTAGAGTACACTGCAACTGGCCACAGTGCACACGGTGCCCGAGCTTTGGCACTTGAGGGTCTAGAACAACTATATAATGAAATTAAGCCAACCATGAACACCACAATGAACGTCGAAGAATTTTTCTCACTGCCACAAGCCCAACAAGAAGAAATTGCCAGATTGGTACTAAAACGTCGTAAAATTTGCCAAGAGGCACAAGACATTAAAACGCATCGAGATCGACTCAATCAACAAGAACGTGAACTGCAAGAATTGTGCACACATCCAGCAGTCAAGAAAACGCACCGTCGCCACGAGCACTATGATTCGCACACTAACTTCTCCACAGATTTCTACTGCCCAGACTGTGACAAACGCTGGGCTGCTGAAGGATCACTATGAACCTAAAACAATTCTTAGCAGGTGTCAAAATCTTGCAGCAGTATTATGATGACCCAGACGGCTACCACCTAGACGCCGCTCATGACACCATTTACCTATACCCCACTGATCGTCCACTAACCTCAATTCACGTACAACAGATGTTAGACCTAGGGTGGTTTCAGCCTGATCAGGTTGAAGAAGAATACGAATATGACCCCGCTACTGGTTGGCAAGCATATACTTAAAGGAATACAAATGAAAGTAAAATTTTGCAAAGACTGCCAACACAGTCAGCCCGACAAACACAGCACCTGGACCCTAAGGTGCATCAACCCACAAGTTAATGCAAGTGACGAGTATGCACTAGCTTACGCAACTTTTGATGGTACCAGCTGTGTTGAACAACGCCGCAACACATCGTGGTTTGCTAAATGCGGGCAGCGTGGTAAACAATGGGCACCCAAATGATTGATAGTATAAGAATAACCGTAATGATATTGCTGGGTATACCACTGGTAGTATTGGTTTGGACCTTGGCATTTTTTGTTGTAGATGAAACATTTTTCAGCGGACAATTAGCACGCTGTATCAGCAACAAATTCTATGCGCGGACACCAAAATGACAGACAAACAAAGAGCTTATTTACAAGAGCGATTACACGCTCAAGAAGAACTTACCAGACGCCTAATAAACATTCTAATAATGCACGCAGGTTCTCAACAATCACAACATCTCTCAGAACTTTGGTACGATTATACTGAAGTAGCTAACGGTATCGAAAAAGACTATGCAACAAAATAAAATAGACTACTTAACAAGCAAAGCTGCAGGAGGAAGCAGCTGAGGTGATTCAAGCGGTTAGCAAAATCAACCGCTTCGGCCCTGATAACCATCACCCAGATCGTCAAACCACAAACAAACAAGAACTAGTAGGCGAAATCGAAGATTTTCTTGCAATTCTCGCGGCCTTAGAAAACTACCAGTATTTCGACCTGACCCTAAGCCAACACAATATCCTAGATAAGGCACAAGCACTATTAAAAGGCTAAATGTTACACTAATGACTAAAAGTTGATAAATTTACCCCAGCAAAAATTTACATCTTGTATTTTGAAAAAAAGTATGCTATAATATTAGTAATTGAAGAAACAGGATACTAGGGCAGGAGTTAGTAACAGTAACACCGAGGAAGTTAGAAAGTCCATAGACCTTTCTAATCTTCCACGGTTATGTAAACTGTTCTTACTAACTCCACTGCCCTCCTAACTGCCAAAATGGCCAAAGTATTATATTTTTTTATTAAGTTAATTATTGTGGTTTGATTGAGTGTGGTAACAAAAGCAGTTGCCCCACCTTTGACCACTTTCCCACTCTAGAACTAATCCTCTAGACCCTCAACTGATCCACTTTAGGGTCAATTCACATTCTAACATGAACGATATTAAACTATTAGATTTTCCAGGTCTTGCCAGAGACTTTCAACAAACATACGCACAACTACGAGACGAACGATTGCGCTTAGCCCAAGCTGTTGCAGAACGTCGATACCGTCAACAATATAATCAGCTGGTCCAGCAATTTCAAAACTTTAGCGGGGAAGCAGGCAGCGACGGTGTTGAAGAAAGCGTCAGAGAGTCCATAGGCGAATACGACCCAGATGACGTACAGCTACCACAGCATGTAGTACAAGAGTGTAAGGCCACAGCTAAGTCCAGTGTGGTTGAAGCCTGGGCACTTAAAAATATGATTTCACAAAAGCTAACCTGGCTGCCACACCAGCTGTTAGCTTATTTTGGTACTTGGACGGCCGTCAAAGATGAATCTGGCAAGTATAGTGCCACGCTAACCTGGGATGCCAACACACGGGCTCGCGGCGACTACTACGCTTTAGGGTCGGCACTACTAGCCACCTCCACTCGCACCAACTTCTTTAAAGATGCTCCAAAAGGTAATCAACAGTACAAAAGTGTTATCAATCCACTTGTACCTATTATCCTAGCTGGATTTAAAAAGTATCAAGGCATCAATTACGGTGATTGGAGTCCTGTTGGCTTAGAAATGCTTCTAGACCCTGAGCTGGCCAAGCTTGTAGGTGTTACGGTTCCAGAGATTGCACACAGCGAACTAATAGCGCTACGTAATACTGCTATTACCGATCAAAGTGGTTCGCGGGCCAATATTCCCAACAACCCAGCTACTTGTACCAAACTCAATCACCTTGGCGGAACAGCTATTGGTCACCTACCTAAACTTGCCAAGTACATGGTCTTACAAACCTGGGCAGCACATCCTAGCAATCGTTCGGAGTATATGATTCTTGACCCTAATGATTGGGACAGGATTCCAGAACCACTGGTCAGCAAAGATATTTTCTTGCATAAATCACCTCAAGCCATTACTAAAGCTACACCAAGCTTTGGTTATAGTGATCTACCTTGGGAGGTTTAATCATGAAATACACCAAAGAAATTTGTGACCGTATGGTA
>JACCDQ010049115.1_pt1 | contig 13041 bp, 15 predicted proteins | sample 7446031 | NCBI WGS metagenome assembly JACCDQ01 (sample SAMN15323442, study PRJNA562643) | freshwater metagenome | isolation source: river surface water | place: USA:Blue River Watershed | collected 2017-08-17 | reverse complement strand
CTGAGCCCAAGTCTGAGCCCGTTCAGTTGACTATCAACAACCACATCCCTCAGACCGTGGTTGAGAACCATGTTGAGCCGACACCCGTGACGGTCAACAACGAAGTGGCAACGCCGAACGTGAGTATCACTAACGAGGTGGCAACACCTTCGGTGAACGTGGCTGCACCGACCGTGACGGTGAGCAACAACGTCGAACCTGCTGAAGTGAAAGTCATCATGCCGAACCGCAAGACTGATACCACAATCGAGAGGGACGCCAAAGGCAACATCGTCAAGGCTACTCAAATCGAGAGTGACGCAGATGGTGCGTCGGCGTCATTGCACTAGATGCTTCGACCGTCGAACCCCTCAGAGCCAAATTTGTGTGATTGAATAAAGGATTAAATCATGGGTTTTTACACCAATCGCGGCTACACGCTAGACGATGCCAAGAATGCTTGCGGAATGGAGATTGAGGCATGGTACGGCAACGCCGTGCTGGATGTGTTTGACAGTTCTGTGCTGGGCCAGCCGCACCGCTACTACTGCGCCGAAGCTGACCAGTTGCGCATGATAAATGGCAAAGTGTCGAACACCTCCGTGCAGTTGATTTGCGGCCTCATCCCTGCCGACCCCGAAGTCGATCCTGTTTATGACTGGGTGATTCACTCCGCTGTTGAGGCTGGCAAGGTACACAGTGAGTATGTGGCATTCACCAAGACGGCTGCTTTGCGCTTCCAGTCACTGAAGCAGCGTTTGGCAGCATGTACGACCGTGGAAGATGTTGAGGTGATCTTCTACGAGCTGAATCCCGGCGCAGTTTAATCCATGGCGATCAGCTACTCCCACGACTTCACCGACATTTCGTCGTGTGATACCACCACGGCCAGCGGTACGCACTACCGCCTGAACGGGGTGAACTCGGGCAACCCGCTGGCCGAAGCGGACGCCTACGTGCAGGGCAGTGGCTGTATCGCCAACAAGTGCGGTGGCACGACTGGCACCACCGACACAGGGGGTCACTTCAACAGCACCGCGACGTTTGATCTGACCAACAAACACCTGTTTGTCTGGCGACTTATTTCCACCGCAGGGAACATGCAAACCAAGGCCAACGCCGGGGTCAGCATCGGCTTGACCAACACCAGCACGACCAGCACGACCGCGTGGAGCACGACCAACTTCAAGCGATGGAACGTGGACGGTGCGGACACCCAGCCGAACTCCGAGGGCTGGAAGTGCTACGTGATTGACCCCAGCGGTACGGCGGATTCTTCTGCGGGCACCCTGACGCTGACCACCGTCAAGAATGTCGGCTACCTGTGCCGCCAAAACACGGCGATTAGTACGGCGCTGAACAACGTGTTCGTTGATGCAATCCGCAGTGGTACGGGATTCACCGTGACCACTAGCAGTGGTGCAGACACCATCACCATGTCTGCCCTGTTCACCTATGACAGCACCAAGACGAACTCTTGGGGTGTGGTGACTCAGCTTTCAGGCATTTACTACGGTGCCGGAAAGATCACCATCGGCAGCACGGGGCAAACCAACGTCTGCAACTTCACGGACAGCAATCAGGTGTTGGTGTGGCGTGACTACCCCGTGGCCGACACACTGTACGAGTTCAAGTTGCTGGGCGCGGCGAGCTTCAAGACCACGATGCAGTGGACTGACTCGGTGATCCGAGGTCAGGCCGGTCAGGTGTGGAACGTCACCTGTGACGCCAACAGCGATTTCAAAGCCTACGGCTGCGCCTTGGCGAACTTGCGCTCTGCGGTTTTGTCATCCGGCAGCGTGATTGACGACACTTCGGTGAGTGCGTCGGGCACCATCGACACCAACGGGGCCACGATCACCGACAGCACGTTCAGCGGCCACACTGCCACGCAGTTGAAGTTCGATGCTCTGAGTGAGATCGCCAGTGTCAGCAACTGCGCTTTTGTCAGCGGTGGCACCGGCCACGCGATTGAAATTACCGGCACAGCGGGGAATTGCTCGTTCAACAACCTGACATTCACCGGGTACAGCGGCACCAGCACCAACGCTGCTGTTTACGTGAACATCGCCAGCGGCACGGTGAACATCACCATCAGCGGCGGCAACACGCCGTCGATCCGCACAGCGGGCGCGACCGTGAACGTGATTGTGGGCGCGACCGTGACGTTCACGGGCCTACCCACTGGCACCGATGTGGTGATCCTGACGGCGGGCACCACGACCATTTTGCAGCAGGTTGACCAGATTCCTGGCACCAGCTACGCCTGGGGTTACTCGGGCACACCCACAGTAGACGTGGGCTTCATTAAGCCGGGGTTCAAGGTTCGCTACCTGCGCAACCTGAGTCTTGGGGCGTCAGATTCATCAATCCCGGTCGAGCTTCAGCCCGATCTTTCATACACGTAAGGAGTAGGCTATGGCCAAGATCACCAGCAAAAGCGGTTTGGTAGTTGATACCAACCTCGTCATTGACGAAACCGCCAAGACAATTCAGTTTCTGGAAGCCGGGGGTTTGTCGTTCAAGGACGGCGTAACTTGGCAGGCGCTGTACTCAAAGCTGGTGGACTTGTGGGCCACCTCTACCTATCAGGACAGCGAGTTCCCCGCCTACGCGATTGACGCGCTTTCCGGTCAGTTCCAGATCGGCACAGATGGCGCTACGTACTCTGGTTGGACGTTTGCCGACGACACCACACGCAATGCGTTGCGCGATGGCGGCTGGTCTGAATACTCGGACGCGGGCGTGCTGCAACAGCAGTTTTGCGGATTCGTGGGTCTGGGCACCATCACCCCAGCAACCACGGTGCAGCCATACTACCACTTGGCCCCTACCGACGCACCTGCCAACTTTCCGTTCACCGACCAGTTCAACGCGGGTGTCAAGGTGTACGGCGACGCCACTCACGGCAACTTGGACAAGCGCACTTACGCCAAAACCTTCGTGCGCGAGTACGGCAAGAAGTTCAAAAGTTCCGTTCTAGCCGACACAGGTTCGAGTGGCACCGGCGCTTTCAAGCAGAACTTTTTGATTTCCAACGAAGATGACTTGAAGATCACCAACTTGCTCGGTAGCAACCAAGCCACGGCTGACGCTGCCATGTCAACAGGTGTGTATGCGGGCATCACCGTGGCCTACTACACCGCCAACCAGACCCGCACCATCGCAGGCGTGTCGCGCAACTTCAAGATCATCATTGAGGGTAACGGCGGTACGCTGGAGCAAATTTACGCCAAGATTCAGTACCTGCTGCGCCAAGGCACGAACATCAACACAGGTGGCGATGCAGGCTCCAAGACCGGCAAGATTCAGGACGAACTACTGGCCTTTGTGGGTGACACGCTTGAAACGAGCCAGTCGGTTTTCATTGACGATGTGCTGTCTGCCGACTCCAACCGGGTCAAGTTCAAAGATGATAGCGGCGTGTTCCGTGAAAACTTGTTTGAAGCTGCGGGCAAACTGAACTTCAACGCGCCCTTGGTGGGTTCGGGTTCCAGCTACCGCCTGATGTTCAAGGCACCTCCCGGCGCAGGCAACGACTTTGGTGAATCGGGCGCTGTCACTGTGAACAACGCGGCAGGCACACCGATCACGGGAACGATCAGCGCGGCCAGCATCGACTTCACATACGACTACGACGGCAACACGCAGGGCGGCTTCACCGCTGGAACCGACCGCGACGTGGTGCTGATCGGTATTAAGCCCGGCACGGGCAAGTACGTGGCGGCCGAGGGCACGCTGACTCGCTCCAAGACGATCAGCTTGTCGCTGGTGGCCGAGCAGGATCGTGTTTACAGCGCCGCATAAGGGGTAGGGCATGGCGACCAATTCATTTGTTCAGGTGCCGCCAGACTCGACGGGCAAAAAGCTGTTTGCCCAAGAGCACACAGTTGGCGCGGATACCGTTCACGGCCAAGTGTTCCACTTGGCAGACGGAGAAACGCCAACGAACCTGCTGGCCGTGGACGTGCGCGGAGCAGCCTCGGTGCGCTTCTCGGAGGGTCAACCGACCCTTTCCGGGTTTGGCTCGCTGAAGGTTGCCAACGCACGCGCCTTGGGTGTGTATGAGTCCAGCTTGGACACCTACGAGGCGCTGTTCAGCACTATCGTGGCTTCAGGTGGCGCGTCCACCTACACCCCGGCAGAGTCTAGCCAAGTGTTGAGCGTGACCGGCGTAAGTGGTAGCCGTGCCGCGATGCTGACCAACCGCTACCACTACTACCAACCGGGTTCGAGCAACGTGTTCATGATGACCGTTGCCACGGGTGATGCTGGCAAGGCGGGTAACGCACGCCGCTGGGGTGGCTTTGACGCCAACGACGGTCTGTTCTTCGAGTTGCAGGGCACGACGTTGAACGCTGTGATCCGAAACAGCACCAGCGGCTCCGTGGTGGAAACCCGAGTGGCAAGCGCCGCATGGAACGGTGACAAGCTGGACGGCACGGGTCTGAGTGGTTACACGATGGATGTGACCAAGATCAACGTCTACTGGATCGACTACCAGTGGCTTGGTGCGGGTCGTGTTCGCTTCGGCATCTTTGCACCTGACGGATCGCGTGTGGTGTGTCACACGTTCCAGAACGCAGGCGCGAACCCGCTGCCGTACATGCGCACTGGCACGTTGCCTGTTTCTTTCGAGAACGTGAACACTGGGGCTACCGGCTCCAGCAGCGAGTTGCGCCTTGTTTGTGCGGCGGTCTACACCGAGGGTACGTTTGAGGACTACGCCTTCTGGCGCTTTGCTGATGTGGACAAGGCTATGGCCGGTGTGACCACCGATGCCGTGGCCTTCAGCATCCGCACGCTGGCAACCTACAACGGCAAGCACAACCATGTGGTCGTCTACCCCGAGACATTGAACGTGTGGTGCGACCAGCCGGTGGCCGTGACCATCTGGCAGAACACCGAGGTGACAGGCGGCGCTTGGGATGCTCTGGCTTCTGCCTGCGAGGTGAATTACACCGGCACGGTGGACACCACGAACGCGCAGCGGTTCAAGACGCTGTACTTCGGTGCCGGGGCCAAGGCGTTCGACCTCGATCAGTATTTTGAGAAGAACGACGAGGGCATTATGACCGGGGCCAACGGCACGGCTGAGGTGTGGTCTGTTCTGGTGACACGACTGACAGCGAACACCACAGCAGCGAACATCAACATGGGTTACAAGGAACTCTGGTAATGGCCGCGCTGGTCTGGGGCGCTTGGGGTGAGGAATGGGCACTTGAGGAAAAAGTGTCCTTCAACGGTGTGACCAAGCGCATCACGGTGAACGAAGGTGTGACGGAAATCGACATTCGCACCGACGTTTATTCCGCATGGGTTCGTTGGGTGGTGCGCGAGGCCAACTCGCGTTTCCTCCAAGCTATGCGCTACTCGGGCGGTGACCCTGTGCCGGGTGGTGAAACCGGCGTGACGTTCTTTCTGATGAACGGTTGGAAGCTGGTCTACGATCCAAACAAGGTTGCTGTCTCGGGTGTGTTGTATTCCGAGGACTACGGCACCGCGTATTGGAGCGCACAAGACTTGCCGATCTACCCTGCCACGGTGTCTGCCTTGGTAAACAGCGCAGTGAGCTATCAGAACGTGGTGACAGGCAACGTGGATGTAGTTGCTGGGCAGGTTCGACTCGAACTCGCCGCCGAACTGCTGCGCATCATGGAACTCGCCAAGATTCACGGCTTGGTGCAAGGCCAGCCGCTTGAAGTTTCTCAGAATCTGCGCGTTGCTGGTGACATTACACAGCAGATCAGCGAGGCGGGTGGCGTCACGTCGGTTACGAGGTTGACGTGACCATCGACTCGCGTGCTGTTGCGTTGCAGGGTGTCGGCTTCACGCCGCGCCTTGTGGCGTTGCAGGGCTTTGGCGCACTGCCCCAGCCTGCACAGCGACCCGAGGTGATCCCAGGCTTCAGCCGACGCTACGCACCTGCTAAGAAGCGCAAAGACACCGACGACGATGTGCTGATGGCGTTCCTGCTGCACTAGCGGTGCGAAACGCCGCCGCAGTTGCTAGTAGTGAATGTTGGGGGATACTCGCCCAACTCACTACGATTGGATTCGCCATGCAAGCCTACATCACGAACAAGCCAAGCGACCCTGTGCCGACCGAGCCTCTTGGTACACCTACCGTTGCACGTCAGCTTTCTGTGACCACGGCAAGCGCCAGCGTAGCTCTAACGACCACTTGTAAGCGTGTCAGCATACGCGCTCGGGGTTGCGACATGCGATACGTGGTCGGCGTAGGTGCGCAGACCGCAAACAGTACGTCGTCACACTTCATCGCTGCCGACGAACGACTTGACATTGCCGTGCCGCTCGGGGCCACGATAGCCGCCATTCGTGAATCGGCAGCAACTGTCAACGGCTCGCTGGCCATCAGCGAACTGGGGTAAACAATGCGGCTGCGAGCAACTGCCTCGTCTGGGGTGTCGGGTCGCGGTGCACTGAGTCTTGCGCAGCAAGCCCTCGCCGTCCTGCGCAAATACGGCACCGACGCACACCTCTGGATGCCCGGTGTTGGCTACGTCAACGGCGTGACTGCCAGTAACTGGATCGACTCTGCTGGAACGCAAGCTGGTGCGGTGGATCAGCCGGTGGGGTTGGTTCAACCTGCTGGTTATAGCAATACGAACCTACTGAGCTTCTCGGAGGCATTCGATAACGCGGCTTGGATAAAAACCAGCACTACTGTTACTCCCAATGTCGTTACTGCGCCAAATGGCACACTGACTGCCGACAAGATCGTAGAAGTTGCGGCTACTGCAAACCATTACATAAGCAGAAACTACACAACATCTGCGGGAACTTATACGTTTTCCATATACGCAAAAGCCGCAGGGCGAAGCAGAATCGTATTGGCTGCAACTACTGATACTTTCGGTAGCGGTTTTGATTTGTCTGCTGGAACTGTTGTTTCTCAAAACTACACAGCCAACTCCGGGACAGGGGTGATAACTTCAGTTGGTGATGGGTGGTATAGGTGTGCCACGACATGGCCCTCTGCCGGTGCGTCTAATTCCATGCGAGTTCTTGTATTCAATGGAGCTAATAGTTACACAGGCGACGGCACCTCCGGCATCTACGCTTGGGGCGCAGAGCTTGAGGTTGGTTCGTCTGCGACTACATACACGCCCTCGATGGGAATTACTGCCAACCAATCCACTACAGCAAGCAAGCCTATTTTGCGGCAAACCAGTGGGCGCTATAGCTGGCAGTTTGACGGCACGGATGATGGACTGTCTTTAAGTTCGGCACCCTTCCAAGTTGCTGACCCCCATACGGTTGTGTGTGGGTTCCGGCTCAATGCAAATAACATTTTCCAAGCACTCTTCAACGCTGGCGGCTCTGGTGTTCAGTCGCTAATTGAATTGGATGTGAACTCCACAAATTTCCCACGCGTTTTGTTGCGAGATTCTGCCGGTGCCACCAGCGCTGTGACAGGCAGTTCTACATTGTCAACGGCTCGTGATTATGTCGGCTCATACACGCACGCATCCGGCTCAATCGCGCTGGGGATTGACGGTGTTTCTGCTGGGTCAGGGACGCTTTCTACCGCGTCAGCAGGAGCTATAGCAGCGGGTTCCATCGGTTTTAGGATTGCCGATAGCAGCACACGGCTAAACGGGAATCTTTATCCAGTGATTGCCATTAAAGGCACTGTGTCTACTGCTGACCGGCTGACCCTTGAAAAGTTCGTTGGCGCTTGCTCGGGGGTGACGATATGAGCTATTCAGAAACTCTTGTAATCCGCGTGCCACTGAACCAAGCCGCTACTGCGGCTGCAATTGGCAGGGCGTTTGATCCTGATGTTGGCGGTGAACGCAGTTTCACTGAGATTGAAGGTGAGTTGGTTTGCTCGACACCTTGCACGCCCGAGTTCAAGGCGCAGGCGCTGGCTTTGTTGGGCGATGCTGCTGCGCTGCACGCTGCTTGCACTGCTGACTACGCTCAACGGTGGGCTGACATGACGCCGCCTACGCTGGTGGAGTGTGAGGGGTTTTTGGCTAACGTCACGATCACATAAACATGTCCGATCAACCCTACACCGGCCCCGAACGACGGGTCATCACCCGTTCCGACATTGCCGACATGGTGGCAGAGGAAGTTGACAGCATCGTGGCGAACTCGCAGTCGAGCTTGATGCTCCACTTCGACGCGAAAATCGCACAGATGCACGTCGGCATGAAGGCGATGACCGAAGAGATCGTCAAAGCGGCAGTCGAGGCGGCACTCAAAGCGCATATCGAAGCTGCGTACCCGCCAGGGCCGTTGCACAAGCACAAAGACCATCATCAAGGCTTGATCGACTCTGCCGAGCAGTGGAAAAAGATCAAGACCGACATTGTGACGTGGGCCATCCGGGGGACGATTGCTTTTGTGTTTTACGTGATCGGTTCGGGTGCTATCGCCCTTGCTCAACGAGAACTTGTCAAATGAAACGCTCAAGTCGCGCTGTTGCCGAGCACTTCGTTGTTTGGCTGTCAACGACCCGCATGGGAACGCTTACCTTGTGGGTTGTCGAGTCGATTGCCTTTGGCCTTGGGGCATTGATTGCCATGTTCGTGATGTACCACGGGGAGACAAAGTTCTTCCCTGTCATCACGAACTGGACGATCAACCCCGTCGTTCGCACAGGCGACACCTACGAGCTAAGTGGTACGTTCGTCAAAGAGCGTCCCTGCACGCTACTCGCTACGAGCATCTTGGCTGTGCCCAAAGCGCCGTTGGTGCCACGCATCACCCTCTACCAGATCAAGCCCACTGAGATCGAAGGCGGGAACATCCCGACCGGCGCAAGCACTTGGGGGCCGTGGACGATGAAGATTCCACGGGCGTTCATTGAGAACCGCAACAAGATCGCATGGATCGACATTATCGGGCACCACCAGTGTCACGGTTTTTGGTCGCAGGAAACGTACTACGGTCGTGTTGAGATGGAGCAGTTGCCATGATGGAAACAATCGGAACCGGGATATTGGGCAGCTTGTTGGGTGGAGCTTTCAGGCTTGCGCCCGAAGTGCTCAAATACTTCGACAAGAAAAACGAGCGCCAGCATGAGCTTGCCATGTTCGAGCGTCAGGTTGACTTGGAGAAAACCCGAGGCCAGATTCGACTCGACGAGATCGGCGCACAGCGCGGCATGGCGGTTGACGTGGGCGTGTTGGACGCCTTCAAATCGGCCATCGACCAGCAGACCGAAATGGTGAAAGTCGCGGGCGGCTGGGTGGCTTCGCTGTCTGCCAGCGTGCGACCCGTTGCCACGTACTACCTGCTGCTTCTGTATGGGGCATACAAGACCGCGCTTATCGCCTTGGCACCGGGTAACGGCTGGCAGGCCATTGTTTCGATCTACGGCCCCGAGGACTTGGGCATGTTGGCCGGTACGCTAAATTATTGGCTATTGGACAGAAGTTTGAAGGCGCGTGGGCTGTGAGCCTGCTACTCGTCTTTCAAGTCGCGCCACCTCGTCCCTGCTTGAATCATACCTATGAGCCGTGGCGATACCCCAGCGATGATCGCCAAAGAGTTTGCACTAACACCCGCGTTTAGCAACTTGCGCATGTACCTGACCTGCGTGCTTGATAGTTTTCTTTTGGGATGCTTATCGCCTCGAAGATCGACAAGCCCTGTTCGCCATTGGTGTTTTGTGTTGTCAGCAAGGCTGACCCACTCTAGGTTTTCAGGGCGATTGTCTGTTTTTATGCCATTGAGGTGATTGATGCTCAGGCCCTCGTCCGCACCCGGCACAAAGGCAATCCCAACAAGCCGATGGACAAGTGCTTTGACGCGCTTTCCATTGACCATCGCAGCAACTTCCAAGTATCCACTTTTTGAAACACACGGGCTGAGAAAACCCCCTTGCCTGTGAGTAACAACGGATTGTTCTCTACCGTTGCGCACGCGAGTGTATGTCGATTGATGAGGGCGAGTCGCCACTCTACCATCTCGGTGGACAAGCCATTCCACGCCCTTTAAGGTGACGATTTTTGTATCTGTGTCATTTGTCATGTTTAGATTATAGCGGGGCAATCTATGAATCTTTTGAGGGCTGCGTACCTGTGCCGCAAGTTCGAGGGCTTCGTGTCCAAACCATACCTGTGCCCTGCGCAGGTTTGGAGTGTCGGCTATGGCTCCACCTACTACCCCGACGGGCGACGAGTTACACCCGACGACGCTCCGATCTCGGAGACTGAGGCGCATCGCATATTGATGCACGAGCTTTCGCACACCTACGCACCGGCTGTGATCCGCATGTGTCCCGAGGTGTTTGCCTACGCATTTAGGGCAAACGATTGGGGGCCGTTCAATGCTTTGGTGGACTTCACCTACAACCTGGGCGTGGGTCGCTTGCAGACCTCAACGCTGCGACGCAAGGCTCGTGCATTGGATTGGGCAGGTGTGCGCGTCGAGTTGATGCGATGGACTCGCGGGGGTGGGCGAGTGCTGAAAGGCCTGGTTTTGCGACGCCAAGCTGAGTGCAACGAAATCCCGCCGCAGTGATGCTATTGACACATCGCTTTATAGTCCGACCCAATTAGTAAAGGACAACACATGCGTCCCTGTTTCGCTTTTCACGCGGCTGCTACCGACAACGGCCCTGATCGTCTGGAAATCTTCGACGAGATCGGCTTTTGGGGTGTGCAGGCCAAAGACTTTATCGCGTCGCTCAATGGCATGAAGGCCAAGAGCATCACGGTAGAAATCAACTCGCCCGGTGGCGACGTGTTCGCCGCGCTTGCGATGTATAACGCTTTGCGTGCATCCGGCAAGGAAGTCGTTGCCAAGGTGATGGGCGTGGCAGCATCTGCTGCGAGCCTGATCTTCATGGCGGGTGACAAGCGCGTGATGCCAAAGAACACCCACCTGATGATTCACAACCCGTGGTCGTTCGCCGCTGGCAACGCCGACGAGTTGCGCGAGACTGCCGACACGCTCGACAAAATCGGCAACAGCCTGCGTGCGACCTACGCTTCGCGCACTGGCGTTGACGACGACAAGTTGAGCGAGATGTTGGCGAAGGACACTTGGTTGAGTGCTGACGAGGCTGCTGAGATGGGCTTTGCCACCGAAGTGATCGAGGACGTGAAGGCCAACGCCAAGTTCGACATGGCGCGTGCCGATCTGCCTGAGTCGGTCAAAGCGGTGTTCAAGCCTGCCGAGCCTGAGCCCACTGAAGATGACGACGCTCAAGATTCGAGCGTTGAAGCGTTTGGCGACAAGGTTGTGAGCCTTGCAGCTGCTTCGGGCTTTGCTGCTTATGCAGCAGGCTGGGCACTGAAGCACACGAAGATTGAGGACGTGGAAGCAAGCATTGCCCAAGCGCGTGAGGTCAAAGCCCTGTGTGGTGCCGTGAAGATGGCAGACAAGGCTGATGGCTTCATCAAAGCTGGCAAATCGCTTGACGAGGTTCGCAGCGAGTTGGTTGCTCAGTTGGCCGAGGCCGACGAGCAGACTCATGTGGACACCACGCCGAGGGGCAGCAATGAGCCGACTACACCTGCTTCGCAGTCGGCAGTGAAAACCGCTGACATTTGGGCGAAGCGCCGTAACAAGTAAAGGAGCTAGAAATGGCACTCAATGAAGGTAAGCATACGGCTGAGTTCCTGTTGTCGGAAGGCAACGGCAGCATCAGCCGTGAACAAATCGTGGTTTCTTCCACTGCGGGTGCGCTTGTACCCGGCACCGTGATGGGCAAGGTCACCGCCTCGGGCGAGTACGTTGCTTACAGCAACGGCGCGAGCGACGGCTCTGAAGTCGCCGCCGGTATCCTGTACGCCGCTGCCGCTGACGTGGCCGTGGATCAGAAGGCGGTCATCATTGCCCGTCACGCTGAAGTCATCGAGTCTGAACTGACAGGCATCGACGCCAACGGTAAGACCGACCTCTTGGCCCTGGGCATCATCTGCCGCTAATCGGAGAAACAAATGGCAACTCTTGACATTTTCAACAACGACGCTTTCAGCGTTCAGTCGCTGACCAAAGCGATGAACGACGTGCCGCACCAGCCGACTCGCATTGGCGAGTTGGGTTGGTTCAGCGAAGAAGGCATCAACACCACCAGCCTGTCCATCGAAAAGATGGGCACAACTCTGAGCTTGGTGCCTGCTGCTGAACGCGGTGCCCCTGGTCGCCCTGTGACCAACGACAAGCGCCAGATGATCCCGTTCCGCACCGTTCACCTGCCCCAGCGTGGCGCAGTGGTGGCCGATGAGGTGACCAACCTGCGTGCGTTCGGTTCCGAGTCTGAACTTGAAGCTGTGCAGACCTTGGTGAACCGCAAGCTGACCAAGATGCGTCGCAACCTCGATGTGACCATCGAGTATCAGCGCATTGGTGCCATCAAGGGTCAAGTGGTTGACGCAGACGGCACCACCGTGTTGCTGGATATGTTCAGCACCTTCGGCGTGAGCCAGCAGACCCACGACATGAAGCTGGACGTGGATGCCACCAAGGTGAAAATGGAGATCGTCGCTGCCAAGCGCAAGATCGAGGACGCATTGGGTGGTCTGATGTACCGTCAGGCTCGCGCTCTGTGCTCTGCTTCTTTCTTTGACTTGCTGGTGGCTCACCCTGCCGTCGAGAAAGCCTACGACCGTTGGATGGACGGCGAGTTCCTGCGTGCTGACCAGCGCGACCAAGGTGGTTTCTACTTCGGCGGCGTGTTCTGGGAAGAATACCGTGGCAACGTGTCGGGTCAAGACTTCATCCCTGCCGGTGAAGCGTTCTTGGTGCCCGAAGGTGTGCCGGACTTGTTCGTGACCCACTACGCCCCTGCTGACTACATGGAAACCGTCAACACCAACGGTCTGCCGTACTACGCCAAGCAGGAAGCTATGGGCTTCAACAAGGGTGTGGAGTTGGAGTCTCAATCCAACCCCATCTCTATCAACACCCGTCCTCGCTCGGTCATTCGCCTGACCGTGTAAACGATGGCACTCAGCGCCTTCCAGCGCATGACGAACAGCGTCCTTGCCCTACTGGGCGAGGACGCTTTTTTGCGCACTACGGTTCCCTGCAAGGTCAACGTCGAACGCTCGGTTCAAGTGACCTTGGACGACGCTGT
>JACCDQ010302488.1_pt1 | contig 13046 bp, 13 predicted proteins | sample 7446031 | NCBI WGS metagenome assembly JACCDQ01 (sample SAMN15323442, study PRJNA562643) | freshwater metagenome | isolation source: river surface water | place: USA:Blue River Watershed | collected 2017-08-17 | reverse complement strand
TCCATCGGCCTTATCGGTGTAACGAGCCGAGGGTATTGAAGGAAGTCCGAATGCTGAACAACCTGCTCAAACCGAAAAACATCAACGTCGAGCACGTCTCGGCCAACCGCGCCGAAGTGACCCTCGAACCTTTCGAGCGGGGCTACGGCCACACGCTGGGCAACGCGTTGCGTCGCGTGCTGCTGTCGTCCATGGTGGGCCATGCCCCGACCGAAGTGACGATCGCTGGTGTCGTGCACGAGTACTCGTCCATCGATGGCGTTCAGGAAGATGTGGTGCACATCCTGTTGAACCTCAAGGGCGTGGTGTTCAAGCTGCACAACCGCGACGAAGTGACCCTGAGCCTGCGCAAAGACGGCGAAGGCGTGGTGACGGCGGCCGACATCCAGACCCCGCACGATGTCGAGATCCTGAACCCTGAGCACCACATCGCCACCCTGGCCGCTGGTGCCAAGCTGGACATGCAGATCAAGGTGGAAAAGGGCCGCGGCTACGTGCCGGGCAACCTGCGCCGTGGCGATGACGCCACCCGCTCCATCGGTCGCATCGTGCTGGACGCATCGTTCTCTCCGATCAAGCGCGTCAGCTACGCGGTCGAAAACGCCCGCGTGGAACAGCGTACCGATCTGGACAAGCTGGTGATGGACATCGAGACCAACGGCGCCGTGGGCCCGGAGGAAGCGGTGCGCGCAGCGGCCAAGATCCTGGTCGAGCAGTTGGCGGTGTTTGCTCAGCTGGAAGGCGCAGACGCCTTCGAGATGGGTGCTGCACCGGCCCGCGGCGGTCAGCAGTTCGATCCGATCCTGCTGCGCCCGGTGGACGAGCTGGAACTGACCGTGCGTTCGGCCAACTGCCTGAAGGCCGAAAACATCTACTACATCGGTGACCTGATTCAGCGCACCGAGAACGAGCTGCTCAAGACCCCCAATCTGGGTCGCAAGTCGCTCAACGAAATCAAAGAAGTGCTGGCTTCGCGCGGCTTGACGCTGGGCATGAAGCTGGAAAACTGGCCGCCCGCCGGCCTGGAAAAGCACTGATCTCTCGTTTTTTCATTGCCCTGACCCCCTGCGGTACCTGATACGGCCGCAGGTGACTATAGAAAGGAAATCATCATGCGTCACGGACACGGACTTCGCAAACTCAACCGCACCACCTCGCACCGCCTGGCGATGCTGCGCAACATGATGAACTCGCTGCTCACGCACGAAGCCATCAAGACCACGCTGCCCAAGGCCAAGGAACTGCGCCGTGTGGTGGAACCCATGATCACCCTGGCCAAGGAGCCGACGTTGGCCAACAAGCGTCTGGCGTTTGACCGCCTGCGCGACCGCGATGTGGTCGTCAAGCTGTTCAACGAACTCGGCCCGCGTTTCAAAGCCCGTCCGGGTGGCTACACCCGCATCCTGAAAATGGGTTTCCGCGTGGGCGACAATGCCCCGATGGCCCTGATCGAGCTGGTGGACCGCGCTGAAGAAGGCGCAGCAGCTCAAGAAGTTGCGGCAGCCGAGTAATTCGTGCTATAATTCATGTCTTGACGCGGAGTGGAGCAGCCTGGTAGCTCGTTGGGCTCATAACCCAAAGGTCGCAAGTTCAAATCTTGCCTCCGCAACCAACATGACCAAGCATTGCGATTGGTAAAAAAGCCCTCCCAGTGAGGGCTTTTTTGTGTCCAATTGGGCGTCGTCTTGCCGCGCACGCGTTCACAGTGGCCGGTGGCGTTGGCTCAGGTCGTCCCAGGCGGGGATCAGCGACACCACCGCCAGCAGCACCGCGATCGGGATGGTGAACCCATAGCCCACCGTTTTGAAGCCGAACGCGCCGGCCACACCCCCCACCACAAAGGCCATCCACAGGCCGCCAAGCACCTTCATCCGCTCCCGGTCCGCCCGCACGGGTGGGTGTTGGTGGTCGTCTGGCGCGTTCCAATACAGCAGTTTGCCGAGTTCGATGCCCAGGTCGGTCACGATGCCCGTCATGTGGGTGGTGCGGATGACGGCGCCCGACAGTTTGGTCACCACCGCGTTCTGCAGCCCCATGATGAAGCAGAGCAGAACGACGGTGAAGGGGAGCAGGAACCCCTCAAACGCGGTCAATCGTGCACCCAGCAAGCCAAAGCCCAGGATCAAACCGGCTTCCAACAACAGGGGCAAGGCGTATTCGCTGGCTATGGCGCGCCGCCGTGCCAAGTTCACCAGCATGGCACAGCACATGGCACCCAGCAGAAACGACAACACCGCGACCGCGCCGTCCAAGACCAAGCCGAGGTGCCCGAGCACGAGGTTGTCGGCCATGGCCGAGAGCATGCCCGTGACGTGGGAGGTGTACTGTTGCACCGCCAGGAAGCCCCCAGCGTTGATGGCGCCGGCGACAAAGGCCAGCAGGACGCCGAGTTGGCGGTTGGCTGACACGGTGCGGTCGCGGCCGACCAAAAAACGGGCGTAGTTGACGGGCATGGGGCAGGCTCAAAACACTCATCTTACGTCGCGAAGGTGCGGCCAAGCCCCACGCCGCCCCCGCTGCACACGCCAAATTCAGGATGTGCCGAATTCCGCCGAAAAGCACACCAAACCGCAGGAGTTCAAAGCATGGACGTTTCCCCCGCCGCTCTGGTCAATGCCGCCGTGCAGACCCAACCAGCCAACCTGGCCCAGGAGGTTCAGGTGTCGGTGCTGAAAAAAGCCCTGGACGTGCAGGAGAGCGGCGCGATGGCGCTGTTGCAGGCGATTCCCGCGACCTTGCCGCTGGCCACATCGGGTGCGTTGGGCACCCAGGTCAACCAGCTGGTTTGACGGTGCTGTTGCCCCGCAGGCTGGTGGACCGAAACCTGCCCGAGCACGTCTCTCCTGTCCCGCTGGACCAGTGCTATCGTTTGATGAACCACGGCCCGACCGTGTTGGTGTCCGCCCACCACGCTGCCGTGGACAACGTGATGGCGGCGGCTTGGGTTTGCGTGCTCGATTTTGGTGAAGCGCCCAAAGTGACGGTGGTGCTGGACAAGGCAACGCGCACCCGAGAGCTGGTTGAAGCCAGTGGACGCTTTGCCTTGCAACTGCCGTGCGTGGCGCAGGTGGCGCTGACCGTCGCGGTGGGCCAACGCAGCGCCAAAGAGATGCCGGACAAGCTGGAGCAACTGGGCGTTCCCCTGTTTCGGGTGCCCGGCCACGACCTGCCGTTGGTGCAAGGGTGCGTCGGTTGGCTCGTGTGCCGCGTGTTGCCCGAGCCTCACAACCAACACACCTACGATCTGTTCATCGGTCAAGTGGAGGCAGCCTGGGCCGACGAGCGGGTGTTTCGCCAAGGACGCTGGCACTTTGACGAGGCGCCCGACGGGTTGCGCACCATCCACCACGTGGCCGGCGGCCAATTCATCGTGGCCGGTGCGATGGTTCAAGGCTGAAGGCTGGGGTCAATTCAGAGCGCGGTGACCAGCCCACCCACACACAACAGCCACACCGCGATGACCAGGACCACACCCCAGGGGCTGGTGGGCTTGCGCCCCCGTTCGGCGAACCAATGCTCCGCTTGGGCCCGGGCCTCGGCCAAGACGTGGGCTGGCAACAAGCGGACCGTCAACCAAATCAGCGCTGGCAGCAGGAGGACGTCGTCCAGGTAACCCAGCACCGGGATGAAGTCCGGGATCAGGTCGATCGGGCTCAACGCATACGCGACCACGAGCACGCCCATCGCTTTCGCGTACCACGGGGTGTCGGGGTGGCGCCCCGCAAACCACAGCGCGGTGCCGTCACGCTTGATGCGCCGCGCCCAGGCCCGAAGCGATTCGGAGAACTTCACGGCAGCGCGGCGTCCGTTCAGTAGTGCGGGGGCAGTTCGTCGCGCAGGCTGCGAAAGGCTGCGGGAGCCCCGTCGTCCATTCGGTTGGACAGCCGGGCCAGCTCGCGTTGCAGCTGTTCAATCTGCAGTTGCTGCCGGTACACCTGCGCGTTCAGTTCTTCGATCCAGTCGTCGTTGACGCTGGCCTTGATTTCCAGGTTGGTGAGCCTTTCCTGTTCGTGAGGGGCGTCGGCGGGTGGCAAGGGATGAGGTTCCATGGTGACGGGTGGCGAGGGCCAGTGCGGTGCTGCCAGGACCTCGGTCGTGTGTTGCCCGAGTGTGGGTGCCGGGTGGCGGAGTTGTCCAGGCGTGGCGCTGAGCTTGGGCACGACGCCTGGCACTTTGAGCGGCGAACCGTCGGCGCTGGTGGTGGTGAGGATCATCTCCCGCGCCTGGTATTGCGGGTCGCATGCGATGTCAGCGGCCGAGTAGATGGGGCCGGCCGGTACCTGGGCGGCGTCCAGCGCCTGCACCACGTCCGCGACGGTCCGTTGCAGGGTCCAGGCTTCAATGGCTTGGTCCAGTTCGGTGGCGCGCCGGGCCCGCCCGTCGTTGTGGGCCAGCGCCGGGTCTTGGCCCAGGTCGTCGCGGCCAATGGCGTGCATCAGCCGTTTGTAGATGCTGTCCCCATTGCCGCCGATCAGCACGTAACCGCCGTCCGCACAGCGGTAGGCGTTGGACGGCGCAATCCCCGGCAAGGCGCTGCCGGCCCGTTCCCGCACCGTGCCAAACGCGTCGTATTCGGGCAGCAGGCTTTCCATCAGGTTGAACACGCTTTCGTACAGCGCCACGTCGATCATCTGCCCCTGACCGCCATGCGCGGCACGGTGATACAGGGCTAGCAGCACGCCGATGACGCCGTGCAGCGCGGCGATCGAATCGCCGATCGACACCCCGGTGCGCACCGGCACCCGCCCAGGCTCGCCGGTGAGGTGGCGCAAACCGCCCATGGCCTCGCCCAAAATCCCGAAACCGGGTTTGTGGGCGTAAGGCCCCGTCTGGCCGTAACCCGACAGGCGCAGCATCACCAGGCGCGGGTTGAGTGCGTGCAACGCGTCCCAGCCCAGGCCCCAGCCCTCCATCGTGCCTGGCTTGAAGTTTTCGATCAGCACATCGGCCTCGCTGGCAAGCCGGCGCACCACTTCCTGCCCTTCCGGGGTCCGCAGGTCCAGGCAGACCGAGCGTTTGTTGCGCGATTGCACCTCCCACCAGACCGAGGTGCCATTGCGCAGCAGGCGCCAGGTGCGCAAGGGATCGCCGCTGCCCGGCGGTTCGACTTTGATCACGTCGGCGCCGAAGTCGCCCAAGGTCTTGCCGGCAAACGGCCCCGCGATGAGTTGGCCGAGCTCCAGTACTTTGAGTCCTTCGAGTGCTTGCATGGCGCTTATGGTAGCGCCGCGTCCGCTCAGGCGTCGAGGCCGGGGGCGGCGCGGTAGCGGCGCACCTGGGGCGGGGTGTCGTCCAGGTGGAAGGCGAAGCGGCGCTCGCGTAACACCAGGTCCGCGCCGCTGACGCGGTCAAACCGGCGCAAGTGTTCGGTCCACGACTCGTCGACGATTTCTTCCACGTAGCGCCCGGGCACTTCCAGGTCTTCGTGCAAGGACCAGGCCAGGGCGCCCAGCCGCATCCGGCTGCGCCGGGTTTCGCGCATCAAGGCCAGAAATTCCTCGGCTCGCGTGGGGTCGATGTGGTATTCGACCGTGATGGTGACGTGCCCGTGGCCCGGCTGCACTTCCGTGGACGGGGGTGTCCAGCGCACCGGGGTCAAGTCTTCCTGGGGGCCCTGATCGCGCACGAAGCGCCGCGCCAGCCAGGCGGCCAGCACCCCGGACCCGGCCGCGATGCCGACGCTGATGTGCACGTCGGTGTATGCCGCGATCTGGCCCCAGAACGCAGCGCCGCCCGCGCTGCCACCCATGATCGCCATCTGGTACATCGACATGCCGCGTGCCCGCACCCAGTCCGGTAGTGCCAGCTGCGCCGACACGCTCAACGAGTTGGCGGTGGTGATCCACGCCATGCCTGCCAGGAACATCGCAGGCACCGCCATGGCCACGCTGGGGGCCCAGGCCATCACCGCCATCGCCACTGACTGCAACACCACGCCGCCGAACACCAGGCGGTCGCGGTCCACGTTCTGGCGCAAACGCGGCAAAAACAGCGCCGACACGATCGCGCCGCTGCCCATGGTGGCCAGCAGCAGGGTGAAGGTGCCCGCGTTGCCGCCTTCCATGCCCAGCGCCAGCAGGGGCAGCAGGGCCATCAAGGCGGTGGAGTGAAAGAAAAACAGCCCGATGTGGAGGAACACCACCCGCAGCCGCGAGGACTGGCGCGCGAACTGCCAGCCCACCCGCATCGCGCTCCAGAACGGCTCACGCCCCAGGGGGTTGGGCGGGTTGTGCCGGCGCCAGCGCCAGATGACCCCGGCCGAAACCACCGCCAGCAGGGCGTTGAGCACGAACACATAGGCACTGCCCAGCGACGCGATGATGCCGCCCGCGAGCAGCGGGCCGATGATGCGGGACGCGTTCATCGAAATCCCGTTGAGGGCGAGCGCCTGCGGCAGTTGGGACCGGGGCACCAGTTCCGGGACGATGGCGGCGAACACCGGCCAGCGCATGGCCAGCCCGATGCCGTTGGCGAACACCAGCGCCAGCAGCAACGGCGGCGTCATGCCGCCCACCAACACCGCGCTGCACAGCGCCAGCGCGACCAGCGCGATCCAGAGCTGGGTGCCCAGGAAGTAGCGGCGGCGGTCCAGCGTGTCGGCCAGGGCGCCGCTGGGCAGGCCGAGCAGGAACACGGGCAGGGTGGCCGCGGTCTGCACCAGGGCCACCCAGACCGGCGAGGTGGTCAGCGACGTCATCAGCCAGGCGGCGGCAACATCGTTCATCCACATGCTCACGTTGGCCATCAGCCAGGTGAGCCAGAGGGCGCGAAAAACGGGTTGTTGCAGCGGGGCGAGGGCGGTCAGGCCCAAGGGTGGGGGGACAGCAGTTTCGGTGTCGCCGTGGGGCGGGGTGCTCGACATGAGGCCATTGTGCGCGCAAAGTGCGCCGCTCGTGACCGGGGAGGCTGGTTCCCTGTGCTTGGGCGGACTATGATGGTCAACAGCGGCGCGGCAATGACGCCGGCCCCAACCGGAGGTGACCATGAAGCTGCTGATACCTGTGGACGGATCGGAGTTGGCCCTGGAGGCCTTGAGCCATGCCATCGGCTGGGTCGCTCATGGCCTGCAGGCCAGTTTGGTGCTGGTCAATGTGCAGGAACCGGCCTCGTTTTACGAACTGGTGACGCTGCACGACCAAGAGGCCATCGAGCGCCTGGCCGATGCCGCCGGCCGCGATGCGCTGGCGCCTGCCGTGGCCTTGGCCCAGGGCGCAGAAGTGCCGTACGAAGACGTGGTGGCTGTGGGCGACGTGGTGCCGATGCTGCTGGAGGTGCTGGAGGCCCACGGCTGCGACGGCGTGGTGATGGGCAGCCACGGCCATGGCGTGGTGGGGCGGGCCTGGCTGGGCTCGGTCTCGCAGGCGATGCTGGAGGCCGCGCCGGTGCCCGTGACGGTGGTCAAGCCGCCAGAGCTGGGAACAGCTTGACCAAGCCGTTGGCCATCACCTCGACCGACAACGCGGCCAGGATCAGGCCCATCAGCCGCGTCATCACATTGATGCCGGTTTTGCCCAGCACCCGCTCGATCGGCTCGGCCAGGGTGAAGCATACCACCGTGGCCAGCGCGATCACCAGGCCGTAACCCACCAATGCCGCGTGTTGCAGGAAGGTCTGGGCGCGGTCGGCGTAGATCACCACGGTGGACATGGTGGCCGGGCCGGTCAGCAACGGAATGGTCAGCGGCACCACGGCGATCGACGCACGCGACGACGCGTCATCGACCTCGTCCTGGGTGGTTTTGGCTTCGGCCGGTTGCGCGTTCAGCATGGCCAGCGCCGAGGTGAGCAATAGCATGCCGCCGCCCACCTGGAAGCTGGCGAGAGAGATGCCAAAAAATTCCAGGATTTGCAGGCCCAGCACCGCGCAGGCGGCGATCACGGCAAACGCGCTGAAGCCCGAGATCAACACGGTGCGGCGCTTCTGCCGGTCCGAAAAACCCTGGGTGTAGTGGATGAAAAAAGGCACGATCGCCAGCGGGTTGACGAGTGCCAGCAGCGTGATCAGCGGTTTGAGGTCCATGCCCGGCATTGTGCGCGAAGCACGGCGGCTGTCCATCCCTCAGAATGGCGGTTTTCGCAACCAGATGAGGAGTTCAACCATGGGTCAAATGACAACGGTGGCGTCCGCCGATGGAACCACCGTGGACGTGTACCTGGCCATGCCGGCGGGCCAACCGCGCGGCGCGGTGGTGGTGGTGCAAGAGATTTTTGGCGTCAACAGCCACATCCGCGCGGTTTCCGACGGCTACGCCGCTGAAGGGTATGTGGCCTTGGCGCCCGCCACGTTTCAGCGCGTAGCCCCAGGCCTGGAATTGGGGTACAGCGAAGCCGACATGCAAACCGGCTTTGCCCACAAGACGGCGGTGGAGGCCTTGCCCGCGCCGGGCGTGCTGGCTGACCTGCAAGCGGCGATCCACGAGGGAGCCCGACTGGGCGGCGGCAAGGTGGGCATGGTGGGTTACTGCTGGGGCGGGTTGCTGACCTGGCGCAGCGCCTGCCTGCTCGACGGCTTGGCGGCGGCGGTGCCGTACTACGGCGGCGGCATGACCACCGAGGCCGAGGTGGCGCGCACCCCGCGTTGCCCGGTGCTGGCGCACTTTGCCGAAGAAGATCACTGGATTCCGATGGACGGGGTGGCCGCGTTCCGCCAGCGGCACCCTGAGGTGGCGGTGCACACCTACCCGGCGCACCACGGTTTCAACTGTGACCAGCGCGGCGCATTCCACGCGCCGTCGGCCCAGTTGGCGCGCGAACGCACGCTGGCGTTTTTCAGTCGCCACCTCGGTTGAGCAGCCATTCGCACAGCGCGTCGGGCGGCATGGCGCGGGCATAGAACCAGCCCTGGAACGCCGCGCAGCCATGGCGCGACAGGAAGTCGCGCTGGGCGGCGGTCTCCACCCCTTCGGCCACCACCTGCAAACCCAGGTCGTGCGCCATCGACAAGGTGGCGCGCACGATGGCTTCGTCCTCCGCATCGCCGGGCACGTCTTTGACGAAGGAGCGGTCGATCTTGAGCTTGCTCAAGGGCAGGCGTTTCAGATAACCCAGGCTGGAATAGCCCGTGCCAAAGTCGTCCAGGCTCAGGCTGATGCCCATGTCGGTGATCTGGTCCATGCGCTGCGTGATTTCGGCGCTCGCGTGCACCAGCAGGCTCTCGGTGATTTCCAGCTCCAGCCGGTGCGCCGGTTGCTGCATCTGGGACAGCGCGTGTTCGAGGTGGTGGATGAAATGCGGGCGGTTGAACTCCAGCGCCGACACGTTCACCGACACCGTGACCCCCGCGAAGCGCGGCGACATCGCCCCATCGGCCCAGGCCTGGATTTGCTGGCACACCGAGCTCAGCACCCACTGGCCCAGCGCTTCGATGACCCCGGATTCTTCGGCCACGGGCACGAACTCCTGCGGCGAAATGGGCCCCAGGCTGGGGTGGTGCCAGCGCAGCAGGGCTTCGAGCCCCAGCACTTGGCCGGTGCGGGCGCACACCTGCGGCTGGTAAGCGATGGTCAACTCATCGGATTGGTTTTCCAGCGCCACCCGCAAGCCGGATTCGAGTGCCAGCCGACGCGACACGTGCTCGTGCATCGACGGCTCGAAGAAACGCCAGTGGTTGCGGCCGGCCGCCTTGGCCGCGTACATCGCGGTGTCGGCGTGGCGCAGCAGCGCGTCCACGGTTTCGCCGTGGTCGGGGTAGATGGCCACCCCCACGCTGGCGGTGACGGTGACCTGCATCCGGTCGAGCACGATGGGCTCGGACAAGGCCCGCGCCACCTTGCGCGCCACCGTGGCGGCACCGTCGCGGTCGCGCACCCAGGGCAGCAGGGCCACAAACTCATCACCACCGACGCGGGCCAGCACGTCGCGCGCGCGCAGGCACGCCTGGATGCGCGCGCTGACGGTGACCAGCAACTGGTCGCCCTGGCTGTGCCCCAGGCTGTCGTTGACGTGTTTGAAGCGGTCCAGGTCGAGGAACAGCACCGCCACCCATTTGCCGTTTTCGCGCGCAGCGGCCAGGGTGGCCTCGGCCTGTTCGGTCCAGAAGGCGCGGTTGGCCAGGCCGGTCAGGGCGTCGAAGTGCGCCATTTGCACCAGACTGGCGTTGGTGCGGGCGAGTTCGCGGGTGCGTTCTTCCACCAACTGGGCGGTGCGCCGCCCCTGGCCGGTGATGACGATCAGGAACGTGCCCAGCATGGAGACGGCGATCAGGCCCACGGCGGAGCTGATCCAGGCACCTTGTGGCACGCCACTGGCCCAGTATTCGTCGCCTGCCTGCACGTACAACGTCCAGTCGCGGCCCGCAAAGCGCAGCGGCCAGCCTTGGGTCCAGCGCTCCACCATGCCTGGCGAGGCCGAGGCTTGGTCGCAAGCGGCCGCGCCGAACAGGCGGCGGTTGTCCAGCCCGGCCCAGTTGTCCACCAGGCACATGTTGAACGGGCCTTGCTGGAAGGACTGCAACACGGTTTGCATCACGTCGTCCATGCGGAAAACGGCCGACACCACGCCCTTGAGGTTGCGGTCGGCGTCGCGCACCGCGTGGTACACCACCACCGCGCGCTGTTCACCCGACTCTTGCACCAGGCGGAAGCCTTCGGTGACCTCGGGCCGGCCGCTGTCCAGCGTGGCCCGCACGGCGGCGGCGGTGGTGGGCAGCACGCTCACGTCCAGCCCCAGCACCGCGCGGTTGCTGGCCAGCGGCACGACCCAGGTGATGGGCAAGTACTGTTCGGCCATGGGCGCGGGCAAGGTCTGCCCTTGCGGGGTGCGGCCCAGGATGGGGCGGCCGGGCGAGACTTGTTCGTAAGCGGCGCGCTGCGCCTGGGACACCAGCGGGCTCCAGCCGAAGTTCTGGGTGCCGGGGTAGCGTTGCAGCCACAGGGCGGTGGCGGCCTCGTACGCGGCCTGGTCCATGCGGGTGGACATTTCCATCAGCTTGGCGATGGCCTCCACGCTGTCGATCTGGGCGTCAAAGCGCCGTTGCAAGCGCAGCGCCAGGTCTTCGCCCGCTTTGGAGAACTGCACATCCACGCTGCGCTGCTGGTTCGCGTTGAGCAGTTGCAGCATGCCGGCCACCAGCAGCATCGCCACCAGCATGGGCAGCGCCACGGTGCGCAGGCGCGGGCGCCAGACGTCGGCCGGGGCGCCGAGCAGCACCAGCACCAGGGGGGTGAACAGCACCGCGCCCAGGGTGTCGGCCAGCCACCAGGTCCACCAACTGAACCAGGCATCGCTGGTCGAAATCACCCCGCTCATCACCAGCACCGGAACGGAGATGCTGGCATTGATGACGGTGCACAACGGGATGATGACAAAGAACATCAGCACCGCTTGCTTGGGCTCGTCCAGCGCGGAGGGATAGCCCACCCAGCGCCGGATGGCCCATGCGGTGACCCAGGCCATGGCGGTGGCGCCCAGCGGCGTGACGATGACGGCCCAGGTCCAGCCGTTCAGGCCGGACTGTTGGTGTGCCAGCCACTGCACCAGCGCCGCGCCCAGCAGCACGCCCGGCAACAGGCGGTTGCCGCCCACCAGCACCGCGCCGAGCGCCACCCCCGCCGCCACGAAGATGATGGCGATGTAATCCGGCGGGATGGCGGCTTGCAGCGACGCCCAGCCCGTGCCGGCGTAGGCCAGTGCGGTCAGCAGGTTGAGCAAAAGGGAGCGTGCGAGCAAAAGGTCGGTCCTGTGGGTGGCCCGTACTGTACAGCGGATGTGGGGGCGTCTTGGGCGGTCAGCGTTGTAAATGCGATAACGGCAATTCGCCGGCGGCCTTGACCTCTCCAAGTGAAAAACTTGTGTGCAAATCTTTCACGTTGGGCAGGTTGATCAGGCTGTGGAGCGCGAAGCTCGAAAAGCTGTCCAGGTCTTGGGCCACCACTTCCAGCTCGAAGGTGCCGGCGCCGCTGATGTAGTGGCAAGCGATGACTTCGGGCAGGGCGCGGATGGCCTGCTCCAGCGCCCGCGTGGCATCGCCGGTGTTGCGCTCGGCGTCCAGCCGCACAAAGGCCAGCACGCCCAGGCCGATCTTGCGGCGGTCCAGCACCGCGCGGTAGCCGGTGATGTAGCCGGCCTCCTCCAGCGCGCGCACGCGGCGCCAGCACGGCGCGGCCGATAGCCCCACGCGCTGTGCGAGTTCGGTGTTGGTCAGGCGGCCATCGGTTTGCAGGTGTTGCAAGATGGCAAGGTCAAACTTGTCAAGTGTTTCCAAAATTATCGTAATAAAGAAAGGATGTTTCTGGATTGTCCAATTCCTGGGGCGAAAAAGCAAAGACATTCCACGGGTGAACGCCTACACTTTCAGCCAGACCAAACACACCGTGGCGGGCGGCGATCCTGCCCGCCACAGGTGAACGCGCCGGCACACCCGCTGGCCCAACGCCGACAGGCCCTACCCGTGGCCCACCACCAGGAGACACAACATGAACGCCCCCCTGCCCGAGCACGTCCGCCAGGCGCTCCAAGCCGTCAGCCTGGACGACAAATACACCCTGGACCATGGCCGTGCATTCATGAGCGGTGTGCAGGCCCTGGTGAAGCTGCCCATGCTGCAGCGCCAGCGCGACGCCCTGGTGGGCAAGAACACGGCGGGCTTCATCAGCGGTTACCGGGGCTCCCCGCTGGGCGGCTACGACCAAGCCCTGTGGAAGGCCAAGAAGCACCTGGCCGCGCAGAACATCGTCTTTCAGACCGGCGTGAACGAAGAGCTGGCCGCCACCGCGCTGTGGGGCACGCAGCAGATGGGCTTTGCGCCCCAGGGCAACCACCGTTTTGACGGTGTCTTTGGTATCTGGTACGGCAAGGGGCCGGGCGTGGACCGCTGCTCCGACGTCTTCAAGCACGCCAACATGGCGGGCACCACGCCCTGGGGCGGTGTGATTGCCGTGGCGGGTGACGACCATGTGGCCAAGAGTTCCACCGCCGCCCACCAGAGCGATCACATCTTCAAGGCCTGCGGCTTTCCGGTGTTCTTCCCGGCCAGCGTGCAAGAAATCCTGGACCTGGGCCTGCACGCCTGGGCCATGAGCCGCTTTGCCGGGGTGTGGGCGGGCATGA
>JACCDQ010153837.1_pt1 | contig 13046 bp, 10 predicted proteins | sample 7446031 | NCBI WGS metagenome assembly JACCDQ01 (sample SAMN15323442, study PRJNA562643) | freshwater metagenome | isolation source: river surface water | place: USA:Blue River Watershed | collected 2017-08-17 | reverse complement strand
GTGGTTATCTCCAACATCGTCGTAAAACTCCTCTCGGTATCCAAGTTCTTTGGCGCGGTTGGTTGAAGTTACATGACCTTTGCCAAGGCTACCAGCTTGCAATCCGCACTTAACGGGAAAAGTCAGAATGAAACCCAATCCGAAGCAGGTTATCTACTCGAAATGTTCCACAACAATGAAACTTTAGATGTCATTGCCGTACCAATCTCTTGGACAAAACCAAATTCAGCATCAATTAAATAAAATTTACGCAAATCAGGGACAACTTGCGTTATCAAATCGCTAGACATTATCAAAAAATTACGGACGAACAGCAAAAAGAATGGTTCTCTTGGATTAATGATGTCAGTTGTTAACATCGCTACTTTTGGGCGCAAGCCTTGCGCCCCTACGCTCCCCTAAAACCCTTGTGTAGGGGCGAATTGCGTTCGCCCTTGAACTGCATAAGATAAACCTATCACCCCAATTCCCAGAGAGCCAAAGAATCTCCCGATTTTAACCTTATCCATTACTGGACAAGAGAAATCGCTGGACTCGAAAAAAGTTTAGCCAGAGTCAAAAAACGCTTAAAAAGAGGTCGCTAAATGCTTCTCCAAACAAAAAACTCATCAATCTTTAATCCTACTTTAGAAACTTTATTGTCAGAATTAGGAGAAGAATGTAATACTGTTTTAACCCTTCTTCATCAACTAAAATTATCTAATCTTAGCAACGATCAAAAAGGTGATATTTTAGCCGAATTAGTTGGCTCGATTACCCATTTACACGTTCACACAGAAAATCTACCCGACTTAATTGGTGATGAACTATTACAACTACCCGATTAAAAATAAAAGACCCTGGGCGGCGATCGCCTACAATCCATTTAACAAAAAAGTATGCCAATAATCCTGTATTTCAAAGGCTGGAGATTTTTCTTTTATGCCGATGAAGGTAACGAACCTGTCCATATTTATCTTTTAACTCTATCATTCTTCTTGACGATCAACATCCTTTTCTTCTTTCCCGCTACCTGGGGAGTTACGAAAATTCTATGAATAACCTATTTCGATTCGTTAATCCCTTAAAATCTCTTAAATCCTTAACTTGGTTGGGGTTTAGTCTCTTCGTCCTCTTGGCTCTGGTTGATGGCCATTTTCCCCATCCCCTTTCTGCTGTTAAAGCTCAGTCCGGCCAGACCAATGGTAATTTTCAACAGGGATCAACGGTGGCGATCGCCGGTAAAACCTTCCCGATTAACTGGCGACAAAGCCAAGCGGGGGGACAGCTGAAAACGGAAATGGGTGATATTGGGGCCATGCAAGCCCTAGGCTTGGAATTATTGGATAATGCCCAACCCCAAAGCCAACCGCTACAATGGTTTTCGGCGGTGAACCCAGTGACTGCCCAGTTTAGCTCGCCTGACCGTTATCTCGACCTGAGTGATTGGTTACAAAGTAACGGGATTCAAACCCAAGTTCAGGGACAAACTCTGCTGTTGAGTGCCACCGGTTCCCAGATTTTAGACCTGCGGGAAGGCCAACAGCCCTGGGGCAAAAGACTCGTCTTAACCCTTTCTCGTCCTACCTATTGGCAAGTTAGCCAGGCAAAAAACGAGGGGGCTGTCATACTCAATGCCTCAACCGTGCCGACGTTACCAACGGTTAATCCGGGAGATGCCCCTCCAGATCTGACCCCTATTGATGAGGATGATTTAGGGAGTCGGCCAGCGAACGGTCAAAGTCAGAGCGGTTCCTATCGTCTGACGAGTGATGGGATGAATAGTAAAGTCTTGCTGAAGTTACCGCCGGGGTATCGTTTGCAGGTGAGTACCCTGGCGAATCCCCCTCGTTTAGTGATTGATCAGCGACCGGATGCCCCACCGCCTAGGGCGATCGCCTGGACAGAGGGAGTCATCTGGCGACAAGCTTTTGTGAAGACGGGCCGGGATCAGTTTCCGGTTACCTGGTTAGAACTGGATTGGCGTAACCCCAAGGTGCAATTACAGCCGATTACGGGGAATCCCCAGGGGGTAGTGGGAACAACTCCCCTAACCACCATGGTCAGAGCCTGGCAGGTTTCGGCGGGCATTAACGGCGGCTATTTTAATCGCAAGACTCAATTTCCCCTGGGAGCCATCAAAAAAGCCGGGCGTTGGTTATCCGGGCCCATTTTGCAACGGGGGGCGATCGCCTGGGATGACCAGGGAAATTACGCGATCGGGCGTTTAAGTCTTCAGGAAACGATTACCACCGAAACCGGACAACGCTTGCCGGTTGATTATCTAAATAGTGGCTATGTGCAGAAAGGATTAGCCCGTTATACCGCCGACTGGGGGAACCAATATCTACCGGCCACCAATAACGAAGTGATTAGCACTATTCAAGGGGATCAAATCATTGCTCAACAAACCGGTGGCCAAGCGGGACAATTGGCTTTTCCGATTCCAACTGATGGTTATTTGTTGGTGGTGCGGGGCAATACGGTTAACCCCAATCTGTTAGCTCCCGGTCTTAGAGTCACGGTGCAGAGCCAGACCAGTCCCCGTAACTTTGCCAGTTTTCCCAATACCCTGGGGGCCGGCCCCCTGCTGATTGACCAGGGACAAATTGTATTGAATGCCGGTTTGGAAAAATTTAATCCCGCCTTTCAAAAACAGACGGCCTCCCGGAGTGCGATCGCCGTGGATCGATCCGGCAAATTGGCTTTAATTGCTCTGCATAACCGGGTAGGAGGAGCCGGGCCAACGTTAGGAGAAACCGCCGTGATTTTGCAACAAATGGGAATGCTATCGGCCCTGAATCTGGATGGAGGCAGTTCTACCTCTTTGGCCCTAGGGGGTCAACTGATTGATCGTTCCCCCGTCACCGCCGCCAGGGTCAACCATGGGTTAGGGGTCTTTGTTCGCCCTTGAAAGAGACCCTGGATTAACCTCTGTGTTAAGGTAAATCTACGAATTTTAACCCTAATACCATTTTTCAAAACCTTTGTCATAGATAAGCTAGGTCAAAGCCTTACACAGAGCGGATCGAGTATGTCATCCATTTTGAAATTTGGTATAAAACCCCTAATTACTGGCGATCGCCCCCTTTTCCTCCCATCTAACCAATGCCCACGATCGAGACAACTCTTCCCTCCTCCCCCTCGGCTGACCTGACCCCCCAGGGCTTTGATCCCCAACATCCGCCCGCCCAAAATTTAATTGATAGTTGCGTTCACTGTGGTTTTTGTTTAGCGACTTGTCCCAGTTACCGAATTATCGGCAAAGAAACCGATTCTCCCAGGGGTCGCATTTATCTAATGAATGGGATCAACCAGGGCCAAGCGAGTCTGGATGCCACTACCGCCCAACATTTTGATACCTGTCTCGGTTGTTTAGCCTGTGTCAGTGCCTGTCCTTCCGGGGTGCAGTACGATCGCTTGATTGCCGCAACCCGTCCCCAGGTGGAACGGAATACCCCCCGCTCCCTGGGCGATCACCTGATTCGTTGGTTAATTTTTAATTTGTTTCCCTACCCCGAACGTTTGCAACTCCTGTTTCCCCTGCTGTGGGTATATCAAAACCTCGGATTACAGAAATTGGTGAGAGCAACGGGATTATTAAAACGCTTTTTCCCCCGTTTAGCGGCCATGGAGGCGATCCTGCCCCGCATTACCCGCCAATCCTTTACCCGCCAGTATCCTGATACCATTCCCGCCCAGGGCAACCAACGGTATCGTGTGGGTATGGTCTTAGGCTGTGTGCAACGGCTCTTTTTTTCACCGGTTAATGAAGCGACGGCTAGAGTCTTAGCGGCCAATGGTTGTGAAGTGGTAATTCCCAAAACCCAGGGCTGTTGTGCGGCCCTACCGGCTCACCAGGGGCAAGAAGCCCAGGCCCAAGCCCTCGCTCGGCAGATGATTGATAGTTTTGCCAATACCGAGGTGGATTTTATTATTATTAACGCCGCCGGTTGTGGCCATACCCTTAAGGAGTACCATCATATTCTGGCCGATGATCCCGATTATCGAGAAAAAGCCCTTAACTTTGTCAGTAAAGTGCGTGATGTGCAGGAATTTCTCGCGGAAGTGGGTTTAACGACTCCCCTATCTCCCTTAACAAAAGAACCCGTAAGCGTTGTGTATCAAGATGCGTGTCATCTCTTACACGGTCAAAAAATTAGTTTACAACCCCGGCAATTACTGTCCCAAATTCCCAATCTCGTCTTAAAAGAACCTGTTGATGCGGCCCTGTGTTGTGGAAGTGCGGGGGTTTATAACCTATTGCATCCTGAAGTGGCAGAAGCCCTGGGACAACAAAAAGCGACGAATCTACGCAATACCGGTGCAAAGATGATTGCTTCGCCGAATCCGGGTTGTTCCTTACAAATTCAAAAACATTTACAACAGCAAGGTTATCAACTACGGCTCCACCATCCGATGGAATTACTGGACTGGGCGATCCGAGGCTCAATGATAGATCTCTAAATGCAAAACGTAATGTCCGAGACAGACACTCCCTGTCCAAAGTTCATATTCAATCCTTAAAAATTCGGGGAGTTTTTGACCGATGAGGGTTAGGTCATGGGTAAAGTTGCGTAATCGGAAGGAATCGCTCAGGTGTTGTTTGCCCTCATTTAGCCAGTAGCGACTAATGCCATACACGCCCCTTTCCCAAAAATGCCGATAGGAAAACTGGGTATTGCCCTGGAGGGTCATAATCACACGCTGGGGGGATAGTTCTAACCAAAGGAGTTGGGGCGAAGCCGGCACGAGGACTTCCTGATGAATACCAACGGGAATTTCCTTGGATTGGTGGAGGATCAGGTGGAATCGGTCTGGTTCTCTCACATAGAGGGTGGCGGCGGTTTCCAGGGTAGTTAAAATGGGTAAGTCCGTTGACATCAGGGAGAGACAAACGGGAATACGGTGATGGGTCAACATGGGACGATAGAATTAAGGAGGGCTTCTTTTTTCAGGATAGATCGTTGGGGCGATCGCGGCTGATCAAAGTCTGCTCTATGATAGCGAGCCAAAAGCCATAAAAAGTTTAGGGGGAGAGCTTGCAATTTATCGAGGACTAATGTTAAGATTAAAAACTGTTGAGAGCATTCCTCGATAGCTCAGCGGTAGAGCGGTCGGCTGTTAACCGATTGGTCGTAGGTTCGAATCCTACTCGGGGAGTTGTAAAAAATAGGTGATTAATCGTCTTTAGATCTTGGTCAGGAATTCGACTTTTGCCAAATTAATGTTTTTGCCCTCGGACCTGGAGAAGAAATTCATAGTGGGTTTGGCTCAGAAATCCCCAGAGGACGAATCCGGCGAAGTCTAAGAAGTCTTAAAAGATGGGTTTCACCGCGAGACAAGGTTTAACGATTCAGCCTTTAGGAATTGATCGGGGAATTATCGGAGTTCAGGCAACCCGGCTTCAATCATGGCTCAACAATCATTGATTTTTTTCTATTTACCTGTTGATTAAAATAGATTGGAGTCTCTTGACCCGGAAACGGTAAGATTGATCAATCATGATTATTGAGAAGGAATCAAGAACCCTATGACTGCGCCCGATTTTTGCCAAGGCATTCAATATTTTGGCTCGACTCTTCCCGATTTTGATCGTTATGGTCAGGAACCGGCGATCGCCGCTCATCAAACCGCGATTAGTTCCCCCACCGATCCCCAGGCAGTTTATCAAACCCTCTTGGCGGCCGATGCTCTGCGGTATTTAACTCTGCAAACCACTGCAAGTAAGGAGTCGGGACACCCAGGCGGTTTTGCCAGTATTGCTGAGGCGATCGCGGCCCTAGTCATGTTGGGATATAAAAACACCGTGACGGAAGTAGGACACCATGCCCCAGGCTTTTATAGCAATATGTTTCTGGATCGCTCCTTGGAAGCGATGGGGATTAAAACCGTTCAAGAAATGGGCGATCGCTTTCGGGAAATGCACGGTTTATTAGGCCATTTATCGGGACAAATTCCGGGTCTATTAGCTCCAGCCGGCCCGTTGGGTCAAGGTCAACATTTTGCCATGGCCGGCGCAAAATTACACCCAGGCGTACTCTTTCCCGTGACCATTGGTGATGGGGGTTTAGGGGAACCCTATATCATGAGTAGTTTTGGTCATTTTCATACCGCTTATCCCCAGACAACCAACTTTTTGCCCATCTTAGTTTGGAACGGTTACAGTCAGGAACACCACAGCATGGTTTCCACCAAATCCAACGAAGAAATGATCAACTATTGGCGTGGAAATGGTTTCCAAGAAGTGATCTTAGTTAATGCCAAAGATTTTGATGATGCCCAGCAAGCGGGTGACTATGTTGACAGTACTAAATTTTCCTTTGCCCAACGGTTAGCCTTTACCCAAGCGGTATTAGAAGCCACCGATAAAGCGGCTAAATTGGCTTTAGGGGGAACTTTAACGGTCTTAATTATCAAACAACTAAAAGGGGCCGGAGTCCACAAACGGGGGGCCCAATCCCATAACCTTTATCCTGGGGATAGTTTAGCCAAAGATTATATTGTTGCCGCCTTACAAGAACGGGCATTATCTCCCGAAGCATGGAAACTAGTCCGCACTAATTTTGAGCGATCGGCTGGGGGGCCAGCTTCCCAAGTAGCTGTCACAGAAAAAGTTTTACCTGTACCCGATTTAGGAACCTTACCGTTAACGGAATTTGCGGTTAATGGAGATAAAAAAGTGGCTACGACAGCCATGGGCGATTTAGTGGTTCATGTGGGCAAAAAAGACCCCAATTTTGTTGTAACCAATGCAGACGGTAATGCGGCATCGGGAATTAATAACATCAATGTCGGTTTAAAGATTGTCCATCCCACAACAGATCAAACCTATTTCCAAGAACCAAAGGGACAAGTTTATGAACCCTTAAGTGAAGATGCCTGTGCAGGATTAGCAGTTGGTTTATCGCTATTTGGAGCCAGGACTTTATGGTGTTCCTACGAATCCTTTGCGATTAATGGTTTACCCATTTGGCAGACTGTCACCCAAGCCATGGCCGAATTGCGTCGTCCCACTCCTTCAACCATTACTTTATTCACTGCCGGAGCCTTAGAGCAAGGGCGAAATGGTTGGACACATCAACGGCCCGAAATTGAGAATTATTTTGCGGCGATGATGCGTAACGGGAATATTTTTTCCCTATTTCCCTGTGATGCCAATAGTATTCAAGTCTGTTATGAATGGGCCTTACAAACCCGCAATAAAGGGATTACCATTACCGCCAGTAAATCACCTTTACCGATTTACACCACCTTTGAACAAAGTCGTCAAGGATTACAGGATGGTGGGATTGTTTTACAGGATAGCCCCGGCACGAAAAAAGTGGTCTTTGGGGTAATCGGTGATATGACTTTAATCCCCGTATTAGAAGCCGCGAAACACTTAGAAGCCCAGGGGATTGGGGTAAAAATTGTCTCGATTATTAATCCTCGTCGTCTCTATCGTCCCCACGACATTTTATGGGAATCCTGTGCGGAAGCGGACGGTCTTTTCCTCGATGATGCTGGGTTTGAAAATTTATTCGGTGGTGATGCGTTGATTGGGGTTAGTGGTGGAACCAGTGCCATGTTAGAACCCTTATTATTGCGTTCTACTGCTCCCCGTGATGTGTTTGCTTGGAAACGAGGGGAAACGACAGCTAGTGCCGGGCAATTAATGGGTTACAACGGGTTAACCGCTCAGGCTTTAGGCGATCGCGCTTTGCAGTTGTTAGGTTAAAATCAAAGGAATGGGGAGATTAAGCTTTTTCTCCCCTAGTTCCACAGAAGTTTGTGGCGAGAAGAAAGTAGGTGGTAATTTGGGTCGTGTTCTGAATCTGTAGATAAGATACCTCACCATGAATAGACTGACTGCCCTCCAGAAATACGATCCACAGGTCTAGAACATTACCAATGGGATAAAAAAGGTGAGCTAGGCCCACCGTGTCGTTTATGGGTATTGAGTGAGTCGTTCAGTTAGTTCGAGAAACTGTATTTAGGAAATTTAGGAATGTTTTGGCCCTAATCCCAGTTTGGGAGCATAAACGGCGCGATCGCCCAGTTCATCTTCAATCCGGAGAAGACGGTTATATTTGGCAACCCGTTCGCTACGACACAGGGAACCGGTTTTAATTTGACCGGCACGGGTGGCAACGGCTAGATCGGCAATGGTGGTATCTTCGGTTTCTCCTGATCGATGGGAAATGACGGAACGATAACTATACCGAGTGGCCAAAGAAATGGTTTCCAAGGTTTCGCTCAGGGAACCAATCTGATTGAGTTTAATTAAAATTGCGTTGGCGACCCCCAAATCAATGGATTTTTGTAGGCGAGTGGGGTTCGTTACCATTAAGTCATCGCCGACTAATTGGGTTTGAGTGCCTAATTTTGCGGTTAGGGCTTGCCAATTATCCCAATCATCTTCTTGCAGACCATCTTCAATGGAAACAATGGGATATTGACTGACTAATTGGGCCTGGTAATCAATAAAGTCGCTGGGGGAATGGGGCGCACCATCGTAGGTATATTGACCATTTTTGTAAAATTCGCTGGAAGCAATATCCATGGCCAGAGCGATCTGAGAACCCGGTTTATAACCCGATTTTTCGATCGCCTCAATAAGAATATCGAGGGCCTGTTGGTTGGAACCAAGATTGGGAGCGTAACCCCCTTCATCACCCACACCGCCCGATAATAATTTACGTTCTTTTAAGACCTTACCCAACACCGCAAAGACCTCTGCACCCCAACGAAGAGCCTCGCCAAAGGTTTCTGCTCCCACCGGCATGATCATAAACTCTTGAAAATCTACGTTATTGTCGGCGTGTGCTCCCCCGTTAATCACGTTCATCATGGGGACGGGTAAGACATTGGCTAAGGGGCCACCTAAATACCGGTAGAGGGGAATTTCCAGTTCGGCGGCGGCGGCTTTGGCATTGGCTAGGGATACGGCGAGGATGGCATTGGCTCCAATACTCTTTTTATTGGCTGTGCCGTCCCGTTTGAGCATGGTTTCGTCAACGGTTAATTGGTCAAAGGCATCCAACCCAATTAATTCCGGTTCGAGTTTTTCTACAATGTTACGAACGGCTTTTAAAACCCCTTTTCCTCCGTAGCGTTTGGGGTCATCATCGCGTAATTCATGGGCTTCAAAACTGCCCGTTGAGGCTCCACTAGGCACTTGAGCAATGCCAAAAGCTCCGGTTTCTAAACGGACTTCGGCTTCAACGGTGGGACGACCCCGCGAGTCCAGAATTTCACGGGCGGCGATCACTTCGATTTTGGCAGGGACTTTACTTAGCATTGGCAATGCTCCAAACCTTCGGAGATGGGTAACGAAATCTTGTCAGGTTAATTATAGGTTGCTTTCGCAACAGTCCCTGGCTCCTCTCTTTGATGTGTCAAGAGTTAATCACTCAGTTCCAATTCTTGTTGGTGAGATACGTTTCTGTGTTTACTGGCTGGCCCTATTCCCCTTCCGGATTTTTGTTCTGGTTTGACTGCCAGGGAGAAGGGGGGCGATCGCTACTCCATCCCCACCAGGCTTGACCACACTCGCATTGATAGAATTCTTGCCACTTGCGACGATATTCTTCCGTGACGACCGGCGATCGGCGATTAATCCAAACGCGGTGGGCCTTGCGGGGCGATTCGTGACACCGGGGACAAGCAAAGGTGGGAGCATGGATCGCAGTATTAATCCATTCAGGGGGTTCAAAACTAAAGGCTTCCATAGGCAGGGGTTAATTGGGCGAGCCGGGGGGAATCGTAGGCAGTTAAATTATTGTAAGTTAACAAACTAGGGAAAGTGTTGCTTAACAATGTCAAAATTTTTCGAGAAACGGTAGAATTTTGTCAGTCTGATTGGGGAGAATGACCAGAAAACCCCATCAAGCCGCCCTATTATGGCAAAATTGCAAACCTATTTAACCCCCTTTTGCTGATGAGTACAATTGACATTGGGATTCCTGACGTGGATCGCCTCAAGATTGCTGAAAGCCTAAAGCAACTTCTCGCGGATACCTATACCCTTTATTTACAAACCCATAATTTCCATTGGAATGTGACTGGCCCTCAGTTCCGTGAATTACATCTCATGTTTGAGGAACAGTACAATGAGTTGGCGATCGCGGTAGATGACATTGCCGAGCGGATTCGGAGTCTGGATGTCGTTGCGCCGGGTACCTATAAAGCCTTTAGCCAACTGAGTACGATTAAGGAAGTGGAAGAAATTCCTCCCAGTACGGAAATGGTGAAACTGTTGACGGAGGGCCATGAAAAACTGATCAAGTCCTGTCGGAATGTTCTGCAATATTCCCAACCGGCTAACGATGAATCTACCACTTCCCTAGCTTCTGACCGGATGCGGATTCACGAAAAAACGGCATGGATGTTACGGGTTTTAAATCAATAAAATGCCCTATTTTTAGACTTTATCTCCCTAAATCTTTGTGGGAGTTGGGAATAAGGACTCAATTTCTCAACATAGCTTCTGTGTACACAAATCTAAAAATAGACACACTTTGCGATTTTATCCCCCTAAATCCCCCTTAAAATGGGGGACTGAATCCATAATGTTCGTTGTAAAAAGCCTTGACAATTCTCCTTTTAAGAGATAGCAAAAACGATTACGGAACCTGTTTTAAAAGTAAACTATGACCATGACCTTTCAGGCAATTATCGCCAAACTCCACGAATTTTGGGCCGCCCAGGGCTGTTTAATTGCCCAACCCTTCGATACAGAAAAGGGAGCCGGTACCATGAGTCCCCATACGTTTTTACGGGCGATCGGCCCTGAACCCTGGTCGGTGGCCTATGTGGAACCTTGTCGTCGTCCGACCGATGGCCGTTATGGCGAAAATCCCAATCGTGTCCAGCATTATTATCAATATCAGGTCTTAATTAAACCGTCTCCGAATAATATTCAAGAAATTTATTTAGATTCCTTGAGAATGTTGGGGATTCATCCCGAAGAGCATGATATTCGCTTTGTGGAAGATAACTGGGAATCGCCGACCCTGGGAGCCTGGGGCGTGGGTTGGGAAGTTTGGCTGGATGGTATGGAAATTACCCAATTTACCTATTTTCAACAGTGTGGCGGGATAGATTGTCGTCCGGTCGCCATTGAAATTACCTATGGTTTAGAACGCTTGGCCATGTATTTACAAAATGTGGCGGCGATTAGTCAAATTTCCTGGAATGAAACCCTTTCCTATGGTGATATTTTCTGGCAGGGGGAAGTGGAGCAATGTACCTACAATTTTGAAGCCTCGAATCCTGAGTTATTGTTCAATTTATTTAGTCTTTATGAGCAGGAAGCTAAACAACTGATTGAACGGACTTTAGTGTTACCCAGTTTAGAATACGTTTTAAAATGCTCCCATGCGTTTAATTTATTAGATGCAAGGGGGGTGATTGCGGTGACGGAACGGACTCGGTATATCGGTCGGATTCGTAATTTGGCGCGAGAAGTTGCCCATTTATATCTGGAACAACGGGAAGGGTTAGGGTTTCCGCTATTAGCAACCGGCAAATCTTTAGTGGCTTCGGTGAGTTAATGGGGGCAATAATTCCGATGTCCTACAGTGATTTTAGCTTAGAAAGTGTTCAAAAAAGATTAAGCTTAACCCTGACGGAGCAAGTGGGATTATTTGCTCAGGCGAGCGATCGCCCGGCGAGTGATTGGTTACAGGAAACCCTCGCCTATAATTTACCATTGGCCCTAGCAATTAACAGCGAAAAAGCTCGTTCTGAATTGATTATCGCGCCGATTTTGGTCGAACTGAAAAAGCAATTATCCCCTGGCATGAGTTTGTTTTCAGGGGTGGAATTTAATGTAGAGTCAAGCTTAGGATTGAATGGAATTTGTGATTTTTTGTTGAGTGCCTCCCCAGAGCAGTTGTGGGTCACTTCTCCCATTTGCGTGATTGTGGAGGCTAAAAAAGAAAATTTGAATGGTGGGTTAGGACAATGTATTGCGGAAATGTTTGCGGCGAAACTCTTTAATGAACGTCAGGAAAATTCGATTACTCAAATTTATGGCGCAGTCACCACCGGCAATCTTTGGAAATTTTTACGCCTAGAGGAGCAAACAGTCAGTATTGATTTAGAAGAGTATGCGGTTAATCAACTGAATCATATTTTGGGCATTTTAAGCACCGCTTTTGAGTAATTATGAGTCATTCCTTTCAAACCTATCGTCAATTACTGGGAATTTTTTGGCAAACGGCGATCGCCGCCGAATTAGAGTATCGGTTAAACTTTGTCCTAGCGAGTTTTACCAGTCTGGCCAATTTAGGGGGCAGTATTTTTAGTTTATTTTTATTTTATCGCACGGGTTATCAGTTTGCAGGATGGAGTTGGGCAGAAGCCCTAATTGTGTTGGGAATGTTTACGCTGTTGCAGGGATTTTCAGCGACTTTATTAATTCCGAATTTGAACCGCATTGTGGAATATGTGGAAAAAGGAACCCTCGATTTTGTGCTGTTGAAACCGATCAATAGTCAATTTTGGTTATCCACGCGCATTTTATCGCCCTGGGGAATTCCAGATTTATTATTTGGCAGTTTAATTCTGATTTATGCCGCCCGCCAGTTAACTCTCAGTCCATGGAATATTCTCTTGAGTGTGGGGTTATTTCTGGTGGGTTTGGTGATTTTATACAGTCTCTGGTTTATGTTAGGAGCGACGAGTATTTGGTTTGTCCGCATTTATAATGTGACGGAAGTGTTACGGGGGCTATTGGAAGCGGGACGCTATCCCATCGGAGCCTATCCCATTATTTACCGGGTCTTTTTTACCTTTATTGTGCCGGTGGCTTTTTTAACGACGATTCCTGCTGAAGTGATGTTAGGGAAAGCTCCTTTACTGGGCATATTGGGCGCGACGGGTTTGGCGATCGCCTTATTGGTGATTTCCCATTATTTTTGGCAATTTGCTCTGCGTTTTTATACCAGTGCGTCTAGCTAGGGTCTGCTGAATGAATGTAGAATTCTTACTGGGTAAAGCTTTCAGCAATTTTAAAAACGATAAAGTGCAAGAATATGACATTTGGATGCTCAAAATCCCTGCACTTCAGTTAAAAAAGT